>Ga0129351_1000434_pt1 | contig 15469 bp, 3 predicted proteins | sample CPBDNA_8_FD_94423 | JGI IMG/M metagenome (GOLD analysis project Ga0129351, IMG submission 94423) | Freshwater to marine salinity gradient microbial communities from Chesapeake Bay, USA - CPBay_Sum_27_0.2_DNA | ecosystem: Environmental > Aquatic > Marine > Coastal | place: USA: Chesapeake Bay... | reverse complement strand
TCCTCATAAGATATAGAAGTTGTTACAGCAGATATTAATTCTTCTTTTCTTCTTCTTTCTATATCAGCTTTTGCTTCCTTAACTCTACTACTTTGTTGTGTTGGTTTTTGTTTTAATCTAAATTCTATTTTTTCTCCACCAACTATGACAGTTGCAGTTTTTAATCCAAAGAACGGAGAAGATTTATCAGTGCTTTCTCTTATTTCTACAACTCTTGCAGGTAAACTTTCTTTAGCTTGAGTCTCTTTTAATACTTCTACTAGTTCTAAAGCAGTTTCATTTTCTTCAGATTGTAAGTCTATATCTAAATTATCTACAGCTTCTTCAAAAGTATTGTACCCTTTATCATTTTGAGTCCTAGGTTCTCCTTTTCTATTAGTAGTTTGTGTTTTGAACTTAGTCTTTTTAATACCTTCTTTTTCTGTAGTTTCTGTAGATACAACTACCATTTTACCAGAACCATCGTTAACAGTTCTAAAAGGTTTATTTAATTTAGATTCAACCTCACTAACTTGTTGTGTTGGTTGAGGCTTAGTCCTGGTCTCCGCTTCAGAACCAACAGGCACAACATCATCTCCAGCTTCGACCTCTCCTTCGTCTTGGCCTTTCCTGGCTAATAGCTCTTTCCTCTTCTCTTCTTTCCGCAGCGTTTCTGCAATATCCTCTTCCTCTGATTCCCTCTCCTCTCTTCTAGCAAGCCTCTCCTTGAATTCCTTCTCCGCTGCGTCTATCTCTGCTTGCTGCTGTTGAGCGAATTGTTGCTCCGTCTGGCTTTGGATCTGCTGGTCCGGAGATGCCTCTTCTCCGAGGTTCTCTGCAGCTTGAGCTTCTAGCCCTTCTGTGAAGGAACCTACTTGGCTAGGATCATACTGCTCCGTTACTTCTGGAGGTGCTTGCGGAGTATTTGGATCTTCTCCTTGATAGATTTGTCCTGGAGCTGATCCTTGAGGTGCTGCGGCAGGCGTGCTTCCTGCTCCTTTATCGTCTTTCTCTGATCCATACCTGTGCTTTTTCAAAAGTAATTCCTGGTCGAGGAACATCTGCTTGATGACAGCGTAGTCCTCTTTCAGCTTGAATAGTTCTTCGCTCAATGCTTGAAGTTCCCATTTGGCTACGGTTCGATCCCTCGGAGTGACGGTTTCAGGTTCTGCTTCGTACCTTTTCACTATCGCCTCTGCATCGTTCCACATTTCTTGGACAGTGAGGAACTCTTCATATATGCGCTCTCTCTCATCTCTCAGATCTTCAAGCTCATCCACAAGTCTTCCTTCGACTTCCAAAGCCTCTGTAGTGGTCAGTTGAAGATCTTCATCTCTGAAGGAAAGGACTTTCATTCTAGCTCTTATCTGCTTGAATGCGGAATCGATCTTCTTCTTCAGATCTTTAAGGTCTGGATCTTTGGAGATAGCTGTCTTGGTATATCCCTCCGACAACATATATGTCCTGTGCTCATCCCATAACTCGAAGAGGAGCTCTGCTTCATTCTGCAGCTCATATATCTCGTATCGGATCAGAGCAGATGATTTCTGGCCATGCTTTCCCCCGAAGGCCATTCTCTTCTTCTTGCGAGCTATGGCTTTCTGCCTCACTTCTACCTCTTCCCTGGCAATCTCGTTGGCCTCATGAATATTGACAGCTTCTGTAAGGAGTATGGCATACAGTATCTGGTCGAAGACTTCTTCAGTTACAGATATATCGTTCAGGCCTGTCTGGAAAACGTCAGAACGATCAAGGTCTGCTTGCTTGTATATGGTCTTGGTAACGCCGCTCTGAGTTCTTAGACTTATCCTATCGGGTTCACCTGCGGTATTGTACCTAATGGCGTCAAGAGGATCCATATAGGTATTCATGAAGATCATATTTGGAATGGACGGTATGGAAATTTCTCGTCCGTTCTCTGATATGATCTTTACAGCTCTGGCTTCTTCAGCTGCAGCTTCCTCTTCCTTCTTCTTCTTCCTTGCCTCGTCTTGTCCCTTGCGGGCTTTATACCTCTGCCGGATCATATACAAGGCCTCCAGGGTTAAAGGGTCAGCATCTTCTTCCTTTGCCTTATCCTCCTCCAACTTAGCGAGTCTCTTCTCGTACTCCTCTTCGCTAGGATCTCCCTTACGAAGAAACTCTTCTATATTGTCGGCTACTTTTTTTCTAGCTGCCCGGATCTCAGAGAGCTTGGCCATCGCAGCAAATTGCTCTTGAGGGCTGAGCTCTTCATCCGCTATCAGTTCTGTCAGTTGAGTTTCATTCTCTGCAAGCTCCAGTTCTCTGTTGAACCTCTCCTGCCTGGCAGCAGCTTGTGCTGCAGCTTGCTCTCTCTCTATCTTCTCGGCTTCCTTACGAGCCTCTTTCCCGTTCTCATACAGCGCAGATGCAAGTTTGTTGTAGCTGTCCAGTGCTACGGACGTCTCTTTTAGCAGCTGTCTGTAGTCTTTGATGAGAGGCACCATCTTCATAGCAGCGATCTTATCCAACTGACCAGCCTTGGTGTACTTCTCTATAGCCGCACTTTGCTGTTCGACTGTCTCTGCTTGCAGTATGTCATCAGGAAGAGCACTGTTCTTCAACTCTTCAAGGTCCCTGGAGAGCTGCATGTACTCTTCGTTGAGATCAAGGGTACTGGCTATAGCCGTGCCTTGGGATTTCGCATAAGAGGAATGCCTACCTAAGGCCCCTGCAATCTGACTAGGACTCAAAGACAGCTTCTCGATCTCGGACATCTCCTTCTCGATCTGATGCATCCGCCTTGTTCGGTCCTTTACAGCTGAACCGAAGATGACCAGTTTCTCTTTCAAGGCCTGCCTACGACCTCTGATCGCCTCCTCCTCTGCACTCTTCTCCTTACCCATCAGAAGTTTCGGAAGACCTCCTACTACAGGAGGCTCAGCGAACACATCGTTGACGGCATAGTACGTATCGGTCACCTCTTTGACCTTGGTGCGCATATCATCGATGATCTCGGCCTGGGTCTGACCGGTCACCTCCTTCAAGGACCGCTCGTTGCCTTGATCATCTGCGAGCTCTATGTGCATCGCCTTGGCGAATTCGGAATCAGGCATCTCTGAGAGATGGGCAAGCTTTTCTTCCAATACCTCAGCTCCGCCCAGTTGCACGATTTGGAGAGCATTGTAGGTGATCAATTCCGATTGGGCATCCTTGTAGGCCTTGATGTCACCTTCCTGGACAGCCTTCTGCATGCGGGCCATGGCGGCTGCTTGAGCATTGGCATTGGTCAATCGTTGGGTAGCAGCATTGAATATACCTGCATCGATCAATGACTTCAGGGTAGCAGTGGTCTTCCTCTCTTCAGAAGCAGCTTTGTTGTTGAAGGCACCTCCGACACCCATGATACCCCCTACGATAGCACCCACGAGCATGGATTCGAGACCTTCATTGGAGCCGAATGTCTCTGCCAATGCCTCTGTCATGGCTTTGGACATGTCGCCATAGCCCCCATTGGAGTACTTGTCTGTATGGTACCGGACTCCGAATTCCTTGGAGAAGAACTGTGCGCCTTCCTGGAAGGATTCAGTTGCTGCATCCTTGGGTATCGGAGCTACTTTCTGCATCAAGCGTCTGTACTTGGATGCATCTTCCGACATGTCTATGACCTTACCTGATACCTTATCGAATCTGAGGTTCTTGTTTGCTTTGACGGCATTCTTGAATCCGGATACCTGCTTGGCGAACATGAATAGGTTGGTTCCTGCTAGGACAGGAAGTTGCATTACCATAGAGGTGTTACCTGCAGCAGCAGCGACCTTTTCGAAGTCCTTCATCTTGTCTTCAGGAATGAAGTACTCGTTGGGCACATCCGGATTGTCTTCCAGATATTCCGTGACGAGGTGTTCCATTGCCAGGTCGTTCGTTTCCCTCGCCTCCACAGAAGCTTCTGCCAGCGACATCATCAGACCTGTCTCTGCATATGCACCTGCACGCAGCACTTTCTGCCCTAGAGATGCTCCCTCTACTATCTTCTCACCGAGTTTGGTACCGTTGGCCACAGCTTTGCTGGCCCTGTACATGGCTACGCCTTTGTTCGCTCCAGCGATCCTACCGAGTACTCCTACACCACCAGTGAGATAGGCGGTGGCTATGGAACCTAGAGAGTAACCAAGACCATTCGCTACGGTATCGGCCCAGAAATTCGCTGTCCCCATCTTCTGAAGAGGAGACATCTTCATCTCTTCCTGAGTCAGATAGTTCGGTAGATTTTCCCGCATCCACTCGTTCATGCTATCTATTCCCTTGCCTAAGGCATTGTCGTAATAGCTTCCTCCACTGGCCATCTCCCCGAGACCGAAGAGTATTCCCAAGGTGTTCTCTCCTACAGCTCCAGCAGCAGTAACTCCGGCCTTGGTCAGACCGTGTATCCATTTCTCAGAAGTCTTCTGGTTCTTTGCTCTGATCTCCTCCCAGTCGAGAAGGCGGCCGGCAGGAACATTGTAACCAGCAAACTTGGTCATAGACTCTCTATCAGTCACCAGATAAGGTTGAGCTGATAGCATATCTTGGTAGGTAGGAGAGTACGATCCTCTTAAAGGTTCTCCAGTCCAAGGATCCAGATTCGATTCTGGAACAGATGCCTTTGATGACTTTTCAGGCGGATCTGTTTCATCAGTGATAGGTTTGGAGAATGGAAGATTTGTCCAAGGATTTATAGTTTGACTTGACATTACTTCTTACTGTAGTTTTTCGGATCTTGAAAACTGTCAGCGTCCAATCTCAGTGAATAACCATCAATGTTCATCATATCTTCTACACCTGCTAACAATGCAGGGTCTGATAGAGAAAAACCGCTGCCCATTCCTTCTATATCTACTTTGTACCCTCCGTACCCTTCATAGATGCGAGCCCGTTTCCTTGTTTGTCCCTCCTTATCTACAAATTCTACTGAAAACCCTTTAATGCCCGGAACTGCACCTTTTACCGTATGGATAAGTGAACTCAACTTGAAAGGAGGCCTTTCGAATGATTGTACAAGAGCAAGATTCGAAGCATTTTCTATAGGGTAGAATACCCTTCTCTCGATAGTACTGTTTGCTCCATAGTCGCCTTCTAAAACAAGGTTGACACCATTAGTTTGTCCTGTAGCATTATAAGGGAATGTCACATTTGTTACTGTCCACTTACTAGGAGGAACGTCCGCAAGATCTGAAAGGGTTCCTTTTTGATATATACCATCTTCATTGGTGAAATAAAGAAGATCCTCTGGTTTTACTCCTACAGAATTAGTTCCCATGAAAAAGTCTAGTACAGTTTCAGTATTTTTCTTCATATCCTTCTCGGTGAAGTAGCCCGGTAGATATTGAGATACTTTTCCGGATGTCTGAACTTTATTGTTGGTTTCTAAGTGAGAATTCATGTCAGAATTCCACTTGTTTTTGATCTTGGTGACGGCATCATCGTAAGTTCTTTCCCATAGGAACATGTCCTTACTATCTATATTTTTACCTGTTTCCTTCTCATAAGTTTCTACAAAAGTGGCATATCTCTTTTGAGCGTCAAGATCTAGTCCAGCTCCTCCCATGTGAGCTCTTTCGTTTAGATCAACTCCTTTTTCCACTGCATCAGCAAAAGTGTTGAAGTTGGTACCAAGTGCTTCGTTCACCGCACGTATGAATCCTAACTTGTTTATAGAACCTCTTGAGTTGTATTTCTCAGGTTCGAATTCTTTGTTTATATAATCTTTTACCTCTTCTTCCCAACTAAACAAGTGGTTGGTAGCTAGAGCCGCACCGTATAGTCTAGCAGTAAGTAGATCTCTCTCTATTTCAAGTTGATCTATTTCTGACTTCAAGAGTTTGAAATCATCACTGTCATCTATAACAGAATTAGACAGAACTTGATCTAAAGTATAGTTGGTTTTATACGTAGAGTTGTATTTATTTAACCTTTCTTCTTGATTGTTGGTAATGGTAGAAGCTTCAGTTACAACAGAATCTACAGTTTCTCCTCCAGGAGCAAAATATTCCTCAACCGCGGAATTACCTACCATAGGATCAGGGAGAGAACGGGAAGACTCTTCGTTTAGCCCTCTCAAGAACAAAGGATCGTAGCCTACAAGCTCCGAGCCGGTCGTCTTAGCCCAAGAGTATTGGGCTATTGCGGCGTTCCTCTCTCTATCGATGATCTCATCACGTATCCGACCATTGACATAGTCTTTACGTATCGCAGCCAGTTGCTCAGGAGTCTCTTGGCCTGTTCCGGACAATAGCTTTTCCAGCTGCTTGGCTTGAGCTTGTAGCTCACCTGCCTTCTTGGAATCTTTTTCTTTTTTGGCTTCTTCTATAGCGTCATAGATGCCGCCAGGATCATTGAGCGTCTTATACAACTGGTTCTGTAGAGCAGTATCGTTCACATCGAAAGTGCTCAATCTGACCTGCTGGTTGATAGAAGCAACTACTTCAGGCTCCTGCATCATATTGTTGAAGATGGCCTTTACCCTGTCCGGGGACACTCCTTCCCAACCCCCCTTAGTCTTTATCTCGAACATAGGCACCTCGATCTGTTGCCCTGTACCCGGATCTACCATTACCCCAGGCTGTCCCAGATAGTTTCTTTCTCGTATATCTCCGCTTGGAGAAAATTTCTTTATACGCTCAGCCAGACGCTCTTGGATGTTGATGTCCTTGACGAATCCTTCACCATTGAAATAGGAGTCTTCGTCGACTTCCCCGTTCTCATCGTACTGCAATCCATTATATCCGTATTGGGATAAAGCTAGAAGTCGCTGCTTGGTCGGACCGGTGATGGTACCATCGTCGAATGCTTTCTTGAGAGTCGCCTTATAAGCTTCGAACCTGTCGTAGTTCTCCTTGATAGGCTTGTATTTGTCCTGGAACTTCCTCGCTGAACGACTGACATCCATCATCATCGTCTCGTAATCCCCTCTTTCAGCACGCGCACGTAGCTCTTCCCGGGTTTCATTCTGCAAGCGCTCTTTTGCGATCTGGTCACCTTCGAAATCAGCAGCAGTCATGTCTTGAGCAGCTGTAGCTATCAAGTCATCAGCATTGAACGCGTTCTGAAAACGCTGACGGAGCAGTTCATTGACCTTGACCGACTGAGGATCCCGGTATACCGATGTATATGGATTGTACCTGTACATGCTTAGTCGCCTGAATCTATTCCGTTCCAGATGCCTGATACGAGTTTATCTATCTCCTTATCAGTAAAGGGCTTTCCAGTCTTTTTGTTGGTCTGCCCTTTGAAGAAGTCTCTCAAGTTATCCCGCTCGTAGACACCATCGCTTCCTATGGCTTGAGCAAGACGCTCTTGAGCTTTGTAGGAGAGCACATCTCCAGTGAATCCTGCGATCCTCTGGCCCAGGGCATCCATAGCGGCTATGAACCTGTCGGTGTCGCCGTATTTTATGCCGGCATTGAACCGTTCTATATTGCCACGCATCTCTTTGTTGAACATATGTTTCCTCAGTAGATTACCCGCATTGGTAGTGTCTGCAGTCATCTTAAAGCCTGCTTCCTGGTTCGCTATCCTTGCATTCTCCCTTGCCTCTTTGGAAGCCAGATCCTCATCCGCTTTACGCCTCTTTTCGTACATGGATTGCTTCAGGACAATACCCGCAGGACCCATACCTGCAGTGTCTATGCTTCGATTGATGGCTCTGGAGCTGGCTGCTCCGGCAGCACGTTCGGCGTCGAACTTCACTCTCCTGAGTCGCGGAGCGTTCACTTCTGCAACATTGCCGATATAGAGATCAGGATCGTTCGAGTCGATTATGGGCAGATTGCTCTTTCTAGAACGGATAGCTCCTATGATAGGAGCAGCAGCTTGAGCTATACCTCCTGCTATAGCAAGTCCGGGAATACCTCGGTCAGTGTATTTGCTGTAATCCTCTCCATCATCTTCATTATCTCGACCAACCAATTCTGGAATAACTGTAGGCTTTCCGCTATCAGCATATCCCGGAGCATAGTAGGCTCCTTGGCTCTTGCCGGCACTGTCCCAAGCACTCATAGGTTTGGTGTAAGAGTAGACCCGGCTGCCTCCTGGGAAAGAGGTCGTAGTCATAGTTCCTTCTCCGGTAGGGCCGTTTCCGGGGCCTGTACTTTGAGACATAGAGGCGCCAGCAGGTACCTTGACTAGGCTGTTACTGTGATCAACGGCCATGGGCTTCAGCCGAGAATCCCTTTCTTGCATCAAAGCATTCATTAGGATTCTGTTCTGAGTTGGTGTACCAGTGTAATTGCCTTGACCGCCGGCCTTGCTGTATATAAGACCCCTGTCTTGGAGAGATGGAAATGATTCTCCAATGCTTTTGTAGTAGTCATAGAGAGTTTTCGGAAATCCGCCAGTCTGATAATCCTTTCTACGCATCATGCCTCTTTCTGACCCCGCTCGTCCAGAGACCTGCTCCTGCAACATCGCAAGCTTCTCCACTGATCCGCCTTTTCTGAGTATCTCCTTGTGCCGATCAGCGAATGTCTTTCCATTATACTTCAAGGTATCTGAGAAGATATAGTCTTGGCCTTGGACGTCATCCATGGTCTCGCCTCCTTCCACTTCTGTCCTGGGATCGAGATGTATTCCTCCGTTCTCGTGGGAACGTCCTTTGAACTCGACAGCATTCGTACCGGGAATAGGAGCAACTTGTCCACCAGGGACTCGGCCTCCTCCTCTGTAATACCCCATTGGTCCGCCATACATGTACATCCTCTCTCCTCGGTCAGAGAATCCATACGTCTTTTCCTTCATAGACTCCAATCGCCCCACACCCTTCAGTCTATTGATTTCAGCCTCTCTTTTGCGTTCTTTCTCCTCGGCTCTTCGTATCTTTCTTCGGGCAGCATTCCGAGTGAACAGTCCTTTCCCGAGCCCGTACAGTCCGCCTAGCACTCCTCCGATAAGTGTCCCTGGTCCGGGGATCAAACTACCTATCATCATGCCTGTCCCGGCTCCTGAAAGAGCTCCTCCTATGTTCTCACCGACGTTGGTGGTGGTAGCGTCATCGTCATTGGCTATCGCGGATGTCAGCATACCTGCAGCTCCTATACCTGCGCCTAAGCCCATGCCTCCTAATTTTCCCGCAGCTTTGCCGAGGAATCCTTTTGCTGCAGCACTTTTGGCGGCTCCCTTCGCAGCTCCTTTGACCAGAGGACTGACTGTGGTAGCCAGGTTCCTTGCAGCACTCTCTCCTGCTAGGAACTTCTGTTCGTTCGATTGTATGGATTCTTCAGCAGCATCGGTGTATTGACCAGCCCGTCCTTCCTTGGCGATCCTATCCATCAGACCTTGGATCTTGGACGTGTCCGCTTGTCCGTACACGACCTCGGTCGTAGGCGCCATACCCGGCATTACCGAGTTAGAGCCGTACATGGTGTTTCCGTACATACCGGTATTACTCATACCTCCTGCTTGATATTTTCTCCTGAGCTTCTTCATCTATGTACGTTTCTTGCAGATACTGCTGTAGTATACAAATTTATTGTTTTCTGCCTCTCATTATCGAAAGTCAATCTTATGCCTACCCACTTGTCTGAGAACTTCGCCCTCTTATGCCACGGCTTGGCCAGGTCCAGATACAAGGTATTGATAGTCTTGTTCATCCCATCTATCAGGAACTTCGGAGAGCTCAAGGCAGTCACTACAGAGTCTGTATTGGAACCGGCTACGTTCACTCCCACCTGCCCGAAGTTGGATCCTTCATGTGGCCCTGTGTACAGAGGATCGGTATTGTCGATGAGACTTGCCATATCCCTGTACTGGTTGACCTTCCATGCATTCTTGGTCCTACGTACGTTCATCATGTACTCGATCGGAGTCTCAGGGGTCAGGCCATGGGTATCGTAGACAAAGAAGCTGGTGAATCCGGGGTCGTGGTTCAAAGACTGCTTCGCATCGGTGACATCCACATAGTACTCGAAGCTAGGATGCAGCTTATAGGTATCGTTGACCTTGTTGAATATGAATTCGAATTCCCAAGGCGAAGCTTCGTTGGCATAGAACCTTCCTCTCCTGTCCTCTGCCTTATGCTGCCAGAAGTATTGACTGTTCTGCTCGAACGACACCAGGAAGTCTTTGTACCTGCTGTATGCGTAAGGGATGTAGTCGTGGTACGATACCCAGAACTTCGATTCTATGTGGTACGATACCGTCCAACCTACAGGCGTGAAATAATTTTCATCCTCCCAGCTCATAGCTTTCTCGAAGCTGCCTGCCACATCAGTGAGTATGAACCGTATCTCAGCGTCGCTCCATACTGCTATCTGGGTATTCTCTGGAAGATTCGCTGCATTGAGTGCATTGGTAGCAAGGTCTATGAATAGAGTAGTGGGACGTCTATCCCTCTTCGTCAAGAGTATACGCTCGTAGTGCTGATCGAACTTCGCATGGAATCCGATTCCCTCTATAGGATTATCGAATCCTGTAGGTAGCCCGTACTCTTCCAGTTCGTACGGTATGTTCTCCCGAAACCAGTTTTCCAGACCATTCTTACTGATCTCATAAGCTTGATCGGTATAGAGCCAAACCTTACGGTTCCGGTAGTCCATGAAGAAATAGCCCGCAGAACAGACCAGGGATACCCACTGGGATTGTGTTCCCAGATACCCATGTTCCGTCTGGATCAATTCATCAGGGTCTCTGGCGAAGATGTCGCCACTACCTATGAATACCTCGGTACCATCACTGATCTGCTGAGTCTCCTTACCCGTTGTGCGGTACAGGGTATCCTCCATATGCATCCATAGAAGGTTGTTCAGCACTTCCAGCTTCCATATCTGCCCTCTGTTGCGTGGCAGATCCTTCAATTGAGCCGCCAGGAAGACACGGTAATTGTCGATCAGACTGCTGTTGTCAGCCACTGCAGATCGTATCACCCGGTTAGGGAAGGAAGTGGGATCAACTTCTCTCAGCGGAAATGGCACAGGTCTCTTTATGTCCGCAACCCCGAGGGTATAATCAGGGTTGTACTTCATGTTCTCCCTGTCGGTCAGGTTGACGTCTGCTTTCAGATCGAGCATGCGCTTAGCAGGAGCGCCAGGGAAATACGATGTCTCTACTTCTGTTATATGTCGGAAATTGATATTGAATGTGCTCTCACAGATGAGGAAGTACAGAGACTTGTCATCAGCAGGAGACGTGCCTACCCAGGATGGACGCTGCGTGGTACGATAACCGTGTCTGCAGATAAAGGTGTCGCCTCCCCATATAGCGGATGTCTGGTGAGTTACTCCTGATGGAGTGCTACCGTCCTCGTTCAGTACATAGTTGTCGAGCTCATCCCCCAGTACTTCGAACCCTGTCCAGATAAGATCCTGGGTATCGTAGGAGAGATACATGTCCGTCTTGAAAGCATGGAGATTGTGCACCTGCAGTTTCACTGGCCCGAACAGAGGATTGGTCTGATCAGGATCCGTCAATAGGAATTCCGTATCCGGTCCAGGGGTGTTCCACCAGTCAGCTCCATTGGTGTAATCCTGGAAGAATCCTGTGGGACGACGATCATTCCTGAACCCGAGAAGTATAGCGTCCTCTCCGCCAAGGTTCATAACTCTTTTGCCGAAACCTTCAGCTCGGCCGTCGTAAATGGAATCGCCTAACAGATATGTCTTGCACTTCTCTCTGAGAGGGTAGTGGGACCATTCTGATCCGGATCCACTGTTGTCGTACTCGTCAGCGATATGAAGACTGACATGGGATAGTTGGGATAGGCAGTCAGCTGTATCTCCACCATCAGGATAAGGATTGCCTGGACCTCTGAAAGATCGGAAGGTAGCTGCGTACTCTATCGAAGTGTGTGTTGCAGGTACTAGGCTCTTCCTTGCTCCGCCGCTGTCAGCCGTAGTGGATCCAGCGTGCAGCAGGTAGAAGTCATGAAAGGTACCTTCCCTTATATTTCCGCTGAAAGGTGAGCCTGAGGCTACAATGAAGTCTTCATTCGCATCAGCTCCTGTATTGCTGCCGCATGCGCTGACGTCCAGGTTGTCCTGTATCTGACACCCTTTGATCACATCCTGGCCGAGTATGCGTCGGTTACTGTGCGAACGTTCTGCATAGTATATCCGGAATCCCTGTATCTGGGAAGCTATCTCCGCAGGTATCTTGATGTTGTCTAGTCGTATACCCAGAGCATCCACTTCTGCAGAAAGCAAGCCTTCAGTCTCTTCCACCGGGGCATCTGCGGAAACCCATACTATGGTACAGTATCCTATGGAATCGAAGTCTGTGAAACTGATGTTGCCTCCGATACCCCCAGCGCCGAAGTTGATGACTATGTTGTCATCGTTCACGGCCTGCAAGGTTCCTTGCTCTACCCCTGAAGCATTCTGATCTAGGGATTGCCAGATGAACCATATGGTAGCACCGTCAGGAGGAGTACCTCCTTGTACCCATTCGTTCTGGGCATCGCCTGGTATAGCATCGAATCCTTCTACAGCATTGTCCTCAGGATCTGTGGATCCGGTATCGAGCCATTCACTTGCCTCGTCCAACAGCAAGCCTGTCTCCTGAGTGAAGAAGACCCTTACCTGGTTAGGGAATTGGCCTGCTCCTACTACTCCGAGATTCTGTCCTGATTGTGTTGGGTCACCGAACGAACGGTATCGATAATCGAATTGGCCCAGTGAGATACCATCGAAGTCGTTGTTGATCTGTTGGACGGTAGGAACAGTGGCATTGGTAGGCATACGGTGGTGACGAACCTGTTGTCCTCGAAGGTCTCTATCGCTATCCTCTGTAGTTCCATCGAAAGTCCTGTAATCGTCTGTCTCTGGATACTGCTCGTTCTTGTTCTCCCAATAGTTGGTTCGCTTGTCGGACACATCTGCGAAGTCGTAGAAGTGGAAGTTCTGGCCATTACCGGAGGTCATTTCCGTAAGTCCAGGGTCATTGATGTCCGCTATCTCATCGTATTCCGGCGCGGTAGATATTCCGAAGGATCTTTTTTTCTTGACTTGAGATCCCGGTACATTCTCGAGAGCTTCTCTTCCAGGAATGTGGTATGCGTATGTCTCTGTACCGTCATTGAGGATCAAGGCTATGTAGAAGGCATATACCTCATCACGCATGTACCCCCTACGGTTGTTCGGTCCGGAAAGCATTTGCATTCCGCGGTACCCGTTCTCCTTATCGGCTTCGATCGGATCCTCGTTTAGATACCCGAACATTAGATTGTCCTGTCTGACGGAGAACTGGTCTAGGTTCTTGATCCTGTGCGTCACAGTGCTGAGGCCGATCGCATTCGCGTGTTTCTGGAAACCTATGTCCTTGGTACCTTCGAGATTACCCATGTAGGCTACGTTGTCCAGTTGTGTTACAGTTTTCGCCTTACTGTAACTTACTGTATCCACGATGATCTCCTCAGGAGTGGATTCAGCGTACCCTTCCAGGTTGGAGAACGTAACTGTCTGTGTATCTCCGGAGATGTCTATGTCGTTGAGACGATAGGCTCGTAGGACACCGCCTATGCGGGCCACTACTACAGGTCGCAGGTACTCGTAATCCGTATTCAGATTGGAGATGTTCCATACGATCGATTTGCCTGTCTGGGTATCTGCCTCTGTACCATCATATCTCTCGATTGGAAGCACCGATTCGACATCCTCGTTCACAGGAACTGCTATCGACTTGGCCACATAGTTGGTCTGCGTGAAGTTCAGATCCACGTAGGCCAGGAACAGATAGTACGTTCCCGACTTGATTGCGCCACCATCGACCAGAGCACCGAACTCTATTCGTGGTACGGGACCTGAGTGGGGGAACCAGTTCAATCGATCGATGTAGTTCTTGTTCGGAGAAGTCAGAGGATCGACCCCATATATGCGATCAGGACTGGAAAGCAGCTGCCTGGTCACATTCAACGATCGTGGAGGGGAATTGTCGTCTGTCCAATATATGATCAAGTTGTTGTCTGGATCTATCCTGTACGTTCCTTCGATGGGATAGTTTGTATCGAACTTCAGATCGAAGTCGTTGCCGTTGTCCAGTAATCCTTGCTGTGTGCTCAGGATTTCTGTCAGTTGACCGTTGTACGTTCTCGCGTCTTCCAAGTAGATACGGGACGGTCCTGTACTTCCGCTGAAATCAGACACGAGTACGCAGAACACGATGTTCACATCCAAGGTAGTCTCTATCGTGTGGAGCACTACCTCAGTGAAATCATTCTCCTGCTCTAGGGTATAGCTCTGGCCGACAGTACCAGGCTCATTGGTCATTGCTCCCTTGATGCGATTGAACAACATGTTCTTCGCATGACGGTACGATCCTTGCGGCTGGTCCACCTCAGCGGTGTCCTTGAACATTCCCTTTATGTACTTCTGCCCCATCAGTAGTCTCCTCTATGAATTTGCTCTCGTTCGTTCAAGTCTTCGAAGAACATCGCGTGCCTGTTGATGTTCGGCACCAATCTTACCCATTGGTCCATGAAGGACTGATAGCGATCGATGTCTGGGAAGACGGCCGCATTCCTTGCTTGAGTACAATAGAATCTCCATTTCTCATCAGCGAAGGTATAGTCGATACGGTTGTTCGGCTTATCGAATCCGCCTAATAGCATCTGCTTGTAGATGTACCAGAACAAGGCTTCTTTATAGCTGATGTCATCCGGTACCATGGGGTAACAATCACTGTCGATTGGGAAGGCTGCATAGCTAAGGCAGATCTGCCCTTCTTCGAAAGATGTCTTGATATAGCCATTGTCGATGATGTAATCCTCCTTGTGCGTAGCGGACTCGTTCACACAATTCTCGCAATGCATCGAGCTATGGAATGTACTTGCGCCATACCTGAGCGGCCGTAGTCCACTCCCGTACTCATCTGTGGAGAAGTAGGCGCCTTCCAGTACAGCTATTCTGGACTGTATGTCCCTCAAAGCTGAGAGGTTGGTCTTGTACTGCTCATTGTATTGATCGACTCCTGGAGTGAATGTGCTGCTGGCAGTCGTTGTTCCTGGTGTAGATGTGATGACGACAAGATCACCTGCAGCCACTGCGACAGAGTCGGATCCTGTCTCGGAGGTAAAACCTGATCCTGTCAAGGTCTTGATAGTATTGGCTGCTCCTTCGAGCGGGACGGTCACTATCGACCCAGAGTTGTTGTAGAATATAGTGTACAGGTTCTTGTCCGAGCCTATAGCCTTGAGTGCACGTCTGCCATCATAGGTGACGATTTCGTAATTCGAGTTCAACAGGAACACGATCTCCTTCCACAGCTCTGCCATGGTAGATGTACCCACACCGTGTTGATAGAATGCATTCACATTGCTGCCGTACAGGTTGTGTACAAAGAGCATCTCCGGACGGGATTCCAGTAGGACCAGGTAGAGTCTCCACAGATCCTTCGCGTGCTGGAGTCCTCTGTAGGTGTAACCCCCTTGTGAACCGTTGACGTTGAACTCGGTGAACCTGATAGGCTTTATGCTCTGTATGTTGGCTACGTCCGCTATGAACGCATCTTCGCTTGCATCCATCTCTGCTTCCGTAGGATACAGGTGCATGCTGTAGAAATCGAT
>Ga0129351_1000432_pt1 | contig 15486 bp, 16 predicted proteins | sample CPBDNA_8_FD_94423 | JGI IMG/M metagenome (GOLD analysis project Ga0129351, IMG submission 94423) | Freshwater to marine salinity gradient microbial communities from Chesapeake Bay, USA - CPBay_Sum_27_0.2_DNA | ecosystem: Environmental > Aquatic > Marine > Coastal | place: USA: Chesapeake Bay... | reverse complement strand
CTGCAGCAGCCGGTACCGGTTCTGATCAATGTTCCGGTGGACTACTCCGAGAACATCCGGCTGATGCAGAACGTGCACCAGCAGTTCATCCACTGAGGTTCCGATGAGCACGCAGCATGCGAGCGGTCACCACCTGAACGTCTCCGTTGGCGATGGTCTCTGGGACGCGCTGCACGCCTTGGCTGAACGCACGGGCGACAGCGTCAGCCATCTGGTTCGCCGCTCCCTGGCGGAAACCCTGGATCTTGACCACCACACGATCTATCAGGTCTCCACCTCTGGAGCGCTGGTGCAGGGGGTCTATCAGGGTTGCGTGCGCGTGGCGGACATCAAGCGCCATGGAGACTTCGGCCTGGGCACCTTCGATGGCCTCGATGGTGAGGGGATCATGCTCGATGGCACCTGCTGGCAGGCCCGCAGTGATGGGTCGGTGCATGTCGCCCCGGACTCGGCCCTGGCTCCCTTTTGGGCGACGACCTTCTTTGCGGCTGACACCACCACGACGCTGCCGTCCGTCAGCAGTTGGGACGACCTCACCGCTCAGCTCGATGGCCTAAGGCGCAGCGACAATCTCTTCTGCGCCATCCGCATTACCGGCACGTTCGAGAGGATCCACTACCGCGTGGCCTGCAAGAGCGCCCATGGCACTGACCTGGTGAGCGCGACCAGTCACCAGGCGGAGTTCAGCCAGAGCGGTCTGCGCGGAAGCCTGGTGGGTTTCTGGACTCCCAGCTATGCCCGCACGATCAATGTGCCCGGCTATCACCTGCACCTGCTGAGCGATGACCACAACCATGGCGGTCACATCCTCGACGTGCAGGCCAAGGATCTGACGGTGCAGGTGCACATGGACAACCACGTGCACTTGGCCTTGCCGGAAACGCCGGCCTTCCTGGAGGCGGATCTACAGGGGGATCCCGCCGAGGCTTTGGCCCGAGCTGAGAGCAAACACAGCTGATCCCTGCGCCAGGGTTGCGCTGAGGGCCGTGTCCACGCTCAAGGTCCGCTCCCCTAGATGCACGGGGCGGGCACCATTGGCCTCGGCGAGCTCGATCTCAAAAGGGACAAAGCCGCCCTCGGGCCCGATCATCACCAGAGCGGGTTGGCCGGCGTGCTGAGCCAAGGGCTCCTCGGCCCCCATCTCAGTGATCAGGCAGAGCCGTCCGGCGCAGAGCCCTGGGAGCTCGTCTTCGATGAAGGGCCGGAAGCGTTGGTGCAGATGCACCTGCGGGGCGATGGTGTCTCGGGAGCGCTCCATGCCCGCGAGCAGGGCGTCCTCGACGTTGCTGGCTTGCAGCAGCGGGCTTTGCCAGTAGCTCTTCTCGACCCGCGCACTGTTGATCAGGTGCAGATGGCTGATCCCAAATTCGGCGCATTGCCGCAGGATCCGGCGCAGCATCTTGGGTCTCGGTAGGGCCAGCACCAAATCGAAGGGATGGCGCTTGGGTGGCGGTTCGCTGAGGACGGTTCTGAGCACCACGCCACTGGAGTCCAGGGACTCAATCAGCCCCTGACCGCAGGCACCTCCGATGAGCCCGAGCCGCAGGGTCTCGCCCACGCTCGACTTGAGCACATTGCGGATGTGGCGCGCCCGCTCGTCATTCAGCAGCACGCGCTGCTCGTCGATCCAGTCTTCTGGCCTCAGCAGGACGATGTTCATCGCTGTTCAGCAGCCGATGTCTTCTGCCCAGAGCTCAGGCTTCTGCTGCTGCATGGTTTGCATCAGCTCTTTGCAGCGTGGATCGTCCAGGCAGGTGACTTCGATCCCAGCCTCCTTGAGCCAGGTCTCGGCCCCTTGAAAGGTCTTGCGCTCTCCGATGACCACCCGCCGGAATCCCAGCAGAACGGCCGTTCCGGCGCACATCGGACAGGGAGAGAGGGTGGTGACCAGGGTCAGCTCACGCCAGTCGCGGCGCCGCCCGGCGTTGCGGATGCACTGGGTTTCACCATGGCTGGTGGGATCCCCGTTCTGGACCCGTTGGTTGTGTCCACGGGCGACGATCGTTCCATCCTCTTGGGCCAGGACGGCACCGATGGGAATTCCCCCTTCGCTCCAGCCCTGTTCGGCTTCGGCCCGGGCCGCATCGACCAGACGTTGCATCGTGCTGCGATCGATCGCACCTCCGTGCCGTTGGCCCAAGCATGGCAGGCATGACGCAAGACAACCTCGGTCCGTGGGATCCAGAACGCCACAGCGTGGCTGAGATCGTTGCGGCCCTTGATCTTCAACCTCACCCCGAGGGGGGGTGGTATCGAGAGACCTTCCGCAGCGCGCTCAAGGTGCGCCGCGCCGATGGGGTGCAGCGCGACGCCCTGACCCAGATCCTGTTTCTGTTGGGCCCCGGGGAGATCAGTCGCTGGCATCGGGTGAACCACGCCGATGAGAGTTGGTGCTGCCTAGCGGGGGATCCCTTGGCGTTGCTGTTGGTGATGGATGGGCAGCTGCAGGAGCACTGTCTTCTACCGGCTTCAGCAGAAACGGTCGTGGTGCCAGCGGGTGTCTGGCAGGCCGCTCGGGCTTCAGGGCGTTGGAGCCTGATGGTGTGTGCGGTCGCTCCTGGTTTTGACTTTGACGACTTTCAAATGCTCAGCGAACTTTCAGAAGCTGAACATCCACCAGCTGCCCTGGTCGAGTATCGCTAGAGCCAGGTGCCATCTTTGGCTCGAATTCAAAGCCGCTGGCTCAGATGTCTTGCTGTGACTGCAGGGTCCCATCTCTTTTGAGAGCGTCAGGACCTGAAAAGCCGGAGATCGGACTTGAACCGACGACCTACTGATTACGAATCAGTTGCTCTACCACTGAGCTACACCGGCAGCCCAGTGAAATTAGCATTCAGGCTTCGAAGCCTGAGACGCGCGGATGCCGCCTGACTCCCGTCCCCCACTGGATCCCGATCTCAGGGCTCGTCTGTTGCAGGAGGCTCGCACCCCCTGGCGTGGACTCAGGCGAGGACTCTGGTTGGCCTTTACTGCTTCTGCGGCCGTTGGCCTGGCCACGATGGCGATGCGTTCGGCCGGTGGAGAGGTGGTCCAGTCCTCTGACCTCCTGATTCAGGTTTCGGCGTTAGCCCTCTTCGGGCTTCTCCTCTGGCGCGACCGCTCCCCCAGCGTCGACGACTGACGCGTCTTCGCTGTCCTGTTTGGCAGGGTCTTCCTCAGTGTCTTGGGGTGCTTCGGCAGTGGTCTCTTCGGGGCCGGTTTCTTCGGAACAGGGCTCTTCGTGAACGACCGCTTCCTCCTCGGGCTCTGCGTCGGCTTCTCGTTCGGAGTCGGCGTCTGAGGCTTCCGCTTGCGGCACATCGACGTCTTCTGAGGCAAGGGCTTCAGCGTTGGCCTCGTGGTCCTCGTCGGTTGCCTCAACGACCTCCGCGTCCGCCTGCAAAGGCTCTGCAGCAGGTTCAGAAGCTTCTGCGGCGACGGGCTCTGTCTCGGCAGGTGAGTCGGTCTGCTCGGGTTCAGGAGCGATAGCTTCGGGTTTTTCCTGTTGGTCTTGCGGTGTGACCTTCGGTTCCGGCTCGACGGAAGCCGCAGGTTCCGCAAAGGCCAACGGCGCGAGAAGCAAGAGCGGTAGCCCAGCGTTGAGGCGCTGCTCAGCAGCCTGGACTTGGGTGAGGGGCAGGGTCTGATCCACCAGACCAGCGGATCTGGTGAGCATCCAGAGGGACTGGATCACTTGGGCCCACTGCCATTGGATCAGCGCCAGCACCGGGATGCAGAGCAGCAGAACCACCAGCCTGGGGCTGCTGGATAGAGGGGACCAGGCCCAGGCCATGCCGGCGTGGCTGTCTGCCCACCAGGTCAGAGGAAGGAGCAGTGCTGCGCCCAGGGCAATGACGACCTTCAGAGGCAGGGCGGTCTGAAGGGCACTCAGACGAAACTGCTCTGGTCGGCGACCCCGCAGGGGCACCTGCAGGATCAGCACAGACCAGAGGTCGGGAGGAAGGCGCCAGAAGAGGACCGCGCTTCCCAGGGCGCCGATCGCCCAGGTCAGTAAGCGTTCAAAGCCGGGGAAGGGACCCGGGTCTGCCCCTGCAAACAGCAGGAATAGCAACAGGATTTCGAGCGGCAAGGCCGCGAGCCCCAGTAGCTGGAGCCACAGGAGCGGTTCGCGTCTTGCCGGATTCACGGTCAGTTGCTGAGGGTGCGTCGCTGCGTGACCAGTTTGAAGGATTCCACCCGGTCGCCCTCTTGCCAGTTGGCAAAACGATCACAGCCGATGCCGCATTCGAAGCCGGTGGCGACTTCTTTGACATCGTCCTTGCCGCGGCGCAGGGAGTCCAGGTCGCCCTCGAACACCTTTTCCTTGCCGCGCCAGACGCGGACCTTGCAGTTGCGCTGCAGTTTGCCGCTGGTGACGTAGCAACCCGCCACGGCGCTCTTGCCGATCGTGAAGACGGCCCGAACCTCGGTTTCGCCCAGGGGCTCTTCCACCAGTTCGGGTTCCAGCAGGCCTTCCATGGCCATCTGGATGTCCTCGAGCAGTTTGTAGATGACGTCGTAGTCACGCACATCCACGCCCGTGGCGTCAGCAGCACGCTTGGCGCCAGGCGCCATCGAGGTGTTGAAGCCGACGATGACAGCACCGGAAGCCGCCGCCAGGTCGACGTCGGTTTCGGTGACTTCGCCCGGTGCAGAGAGCAGCACGCGGACCTGAACCTCCTCTTGAGGCAGTTGTTCCAAGGACCCGAGGATTGCCTCGACGGAACCCTGAACGTCGGCCTTGAGGATGAGGTTGAGTTCCTTGAGTTCCCCTTCGCTGGCCTGGCCCGACATGGAGGCCAGAGAGACCCGGCGGGAGGCCATCTGTTGGGCCAGTCGGGTTGCGCGGGCTTCGGTGGCGCGGTCGCCGACCACCGCACGGGCCGTTTTTTCGTCGGTGTAGACCTCGAACTCGTCGCCGGCCGTCGGCACTTCGCTGAAGCCCAGGGCCTCAACGGCGTAGGAGGGGCCTGCTTCTTTGACGCGCTTGCCGTTGTCGTCGACCATGGCGCGCACCTTGCCCAGGATCGGACCAGCGGCCAGCACGTCGCCGGTGCGCAGGGTGCCGTTCTGGATCAGCAGGGTGGCCACAGGGCCCTTCGCCTTGTCGAGGTGTGCCTCGATGACGGTGCCCCGGGCCATCCGGTCTGGGTTGGCCTGCAGGTCTTCCACTTCGGTGACCAGCAGGATCATCTCCAGCAGCTTCTCGATGTTCTCGCCCTTGATGGCACTCACCGGCACCATCACGGTGTTGCCGCCCCAGTCCTCAGCGACGAGTTCGTGGGAGGACAGCTCCTGTTTGACGCGATCCGGGGAGGCACCTTCTTTGTCGATCTTGTTGATCGCCACCACGATCGGCACCTTGGCGGCGCGGGCGTGGCTGATGGCTTCCAGGGTCTGGGGACGCACGCCGTCATCGGCGGCCACCACCAGCACGGCCACGTCAGTGACCTTGGTGCCACGGGCCCGCATGGCGGTGAAGGCTTCGTGGCCAGGGGTGTCGAGGAAGGTGATCTTCCGTTGCTCCCCGGCGTGGGGAACTTCGACTTGGTAGGCACCGATGTGCTGGGTGATGCCACCGGCTTCGCCAGCGGTGACCCGGGTTTTGCGGATCGAGTCCAGCAGGCTGGTCTTGCCGTGGTCCACGTGGCCCATGACCGTGACCACGGGCGGACGCCGGATCAGGTGAGCGAGATCGCTCTCTTCGATCATCTCGACGGTCTTGGCCGCCGCTTCCTCGACGTCGTCCTCGAGCACCGGAACGCCGAATTCCTGGGACACCGTCTCGATCGCTGAGAGATCGAGGGTTTGGGTCACCGTGGCGATGATGCCCTTGAAGAAGAGGCTCTTGATGATCTCGGAGCTCTCGACGCCCAGCTTGTCGGCCAGCTCCTGCACCGTGAGGTTGCCCTCCGGAACGATGAGCATTTCGGGCCGCTGTTGCTTGGCTTCCCGTGCGGCACGCAGCTCCATCGCGCGGCGCCGCTGACGCTGACGGGCGGTTTCCTTGCGGCGCTTGCGGGCCACAACGGTTGGCTTCGGCTGAGCGGAGCCAGCGCTGCGGGGTTTCGCCGGACGGGCGAGGGAGGCCTGCAGCACCACCGCATCGGTGTCACCGGCGTAGCCGCCGGTTTGTGCGGCCAGCGAGTCGTCGTTCTCTCCAATGATGTGAACGCGCTGGCGCTGCTTCTGGGGTGAGCGGCTGCGCAGTGCATCCAGACGCGCGCTGTCGTCCCAATCGGGGCGGCGGGGACGGCCGCCACCGGGCGGCATGGGAGCACGGAAATTCGGGCGGCGTGGTGCCGACGGGGGAGTGGCTGAAGGACGGTTGGCGTCGCCTGCTCCAGGGGCTCCGGGGGCGCCGGCGGGTGCGCCAGGGGCGCCACCAGGACGCCGAGGCAGCGGTGCGCTGGGCCTTGCTCCAGGTTTCTGGAGCTGCATCAGCTCGCCAGGGGCCACCGGCTTGCGCATGCCAGGCATGCCGGGACGGGTCGGGGGCGCGGGGCGGTTCCCGCCGCCACCAGGACCGCTGACATCACGGCGAATGGGTTTGCCGACCAGCTCCACCTGAGGGCGGGCGGGTTTGGCGGGCTTGCCGCCCTGTCCCACCCGCGTGGGGGCGGGTGCGCCGGGGCGTGTGGGCATCCCGGGCCGCTGGCTCAGGGCCGGGCGGCCGGACGGTGTGGCAGGACGGGCTCCGCCCTGGCCGCCCTGAGGACGGCTAACGAGCTGCGGGCGGCCACCGCCTGCAGCGGGGCGCGTGGGGGCGCCAGGACGCTGGGGGGGGCTACCTGCCGCAGGGCGCGACACAGGGGGCGCCGGCTTGCGGGCCGGGGGGGCTCCTGCTCCTGCCGGGGTCTTAGACACGATTGCCGGTGCAGGTCGGCTCGGGGCCGGGGCTGCGGGACGGCTGGGGGGAGCGCTGGCCGCGGGTTTGGCGGCAGGCTTGGCCGCTGCGGGACGAGCCGGAGGCGCTGACGGGGCCGCTGGACGGCTGGGGGGAGCACTGGCCGCAGGTTTGGCTGCGGGCTTGGCCGCTGCCGCAGGGCGGGCTGGGGGAGCGGATGGTGCAGCTGGGCGAGCCGGAGCTGACGGAGCGGCGGGCTTGGCTGCCTGGGGCTGGGGCCGAGGAGCAGGGGCCGCAGCAGCGGGTTTCGCAGGAGCAGGGCTGGCCGCTACCGGTTTGGCCGCTGCGGGTTTCGCAGGCGCTGCCGGTGCGGCAGGAGCGGCCTTCTTGACCGAGAGGATGGCTTTCTTGGGCTCGTCCACCGTCGGAGCGGCCTTGCTGCCATTCCCGCCACCTTTGATCAGGCTGCGGATTTTTGCTGCCTCGTCATCGCTGATGGAGCTGCTATGGCTCTTCGCTGCGATCGACAGTTTCTCGGCGGCATCGAGCACGTCCTTGTTCTCAAGGCCCAAGTCCTTGGACAGCTCGTAAATCCTGACTTTGCCGCTGCTGGTCATCAAGTGCTCCAAGTGGTCGGGGGCAACACGTGCCACCGGGCCATCACCCACAGTGAGGCCACTATTTATCTTGCCTCAGCGCCTGATAAGAGGTGGCATTCAGGCGCTGCGCCAAGGCCGCGTAGATGGAATCTGACACTTGGCACCGGAGTGCCTTCTGCAGACGCTTGCGGCGCTTGGCTTCCTCAAAACAGCTCTCGGTCGGACAGAGATAGGCCGATCGGCCCATCCCTTGGTCCAGAGCCATGCCGCCCTCGGCAAGGCGGATGACCCGTAGCAAGTGCTGGCGATCCAGCAGTGCACGGCAGGTCACACAACGCCTGAGGACGGGCTGTTGCTTCACCGGGCTCCTTCCTCGTCGGTCGTCTCTTCGACAGCCTCTTCGACTGCGTCTTCCGTTGCCACGGCTTCGGTGGCCTCAGCCTCAGCCACAGGCTCTTGCTCGTAGGCCGCTTCGTCGTACTGGGCCTGCTCGCCGTACTCCTCTTCGTCCTCGGGCAGGGGATAGAGCTCCCGCAGACGGGCGTCTTCCTCGGCACGCAGGGCGTGTTCTGCCTCCATCCGGGCTTCAGCTTCCGCCTGAAGCGCTTCCTCTTCCTGGCGCATGGAGATCAGTTCCGCGACCTTCTCGTCCTCAGAGGCCTGGTCGTACTCGGTGCTGTTCTTGATGTCGATCTTCCAGCCGGTCAGGCGAGCGGCGAGACGGACGTTTTGACCCTCACGGCCGATGGCCAGGCTGAGCTGATCGGGGGGCACCAGGACGTGGGCATGCTGCCCTTCGGGATCCACCAGTCGAACCGCTTCCACGCGGGCGGGGCTCAGGGAGTTGGCGATGTACTGGCCCGGGTCATGGGACCAGCGGATGACATCGATTTTTTCGCCACGCAGTTCGTTCACGACCTGCTGGATGCGAGAGCCGCGGGCGCCAATGCAGGCGCCGACAGGGTCCACTTCGCGCTCCACGCTGTCCACGGCCACCTTGGTGCGGGGACCGACCGAGCGGGAGGGGGGGTTGGCCTCACGGGCGACGGCAACGATGCGGACCGACCCCTCCTGGATCTCGGGCACTTCGTTCTCGAAGAGATAGACGACCAGACCGGCGTTGGCGCGGCTGACAAACAGTTGAGGTCCGCGGCGCGGAATCTCACTGACTTCCTTCAGGAAGACCTTGAAGGTGGCGTTGGCCCGGTAGTTGTCATTGGGCAGCTGGTCGCGGCGGGGGAGTTCGGCCTCCACTTCGGGGCGACCCAGTCCGCTGCTGACGGCCATGATCACGCTCTGTCGCTCGAAGCGAATCACGCGAGCGGTCAGGACGGGATCTTCCAGGTCGGCGAACTCCTCCTGGATCATGCGGCGCTGCTGGTCGCGCAGCTTCTGGGCCAGCACCTGTTTGGTGGTGGCGGCGGCCATGCGGCCGAAGTCTTCCTTCTCGGGGGTGACGTCCAGCACCACGGTGTCACCGGCCTGGGCGTCTTCCGCCACCTGCATCACTTCGGCCAGTGAGATTTGGTGGTCTTCGCTCTCGACCTCTTCAACGATGATTTTGGAGGCCAGTACCCGGTAGCCCTCTTCGTCGAGATCCAGGGCGACATCGAAGTTGGAGAAGTAGTCCTCCTCGAAGGGGTCCTCGCTAATCCCCAGATAAAGGGTGCGGCGGTAGCGCTCATAGCCCTTGAGCAGGGCTTCACGCAGGGCCGCTTCCACCACCGCAGGGGGCAGTTTTTTCTCTTCGCTGATGTCCTCGATCAGGTTGGAGAGACCGGGGAGCAGGACCAGTGCCATGGCAGGTGGTTGGGTGCGGGATTGGAGAGGGGAAAGGAGGGGTTAGGCCTCTTTGGGAGTCACCAGCTTCACGCTGATCACATCGGGGCGCGGGATTCGAACCGTGCGTCCCCGGACGTTGAGGAGAACGTTCTCCTCATCGCGTTCGAGCAAGAGGCCCTCACGCTCGTTGTCGCCCCCGGATTTGGTGTCGCGGTAGCGGATCGAAACCGGGAATCCGCGGAAGCTGCGGAAGTCTCGGTCGTCGCTCAGCTGCTCGCTGACGCCCGGACTGCTGACTTCCAGGACATAGGGGTCCTGCAGCAGCCCGCTGTTCTCGATGGCGTCGCCCAGCACTCCGCTGAAGCTGGCGCAGTTGTCCAGGCTCACGTCTCCGCCATCGGCCAGACGCAGCTGGACCAGCAACGTCATCGGAATTCGATGGGTGAGCAGTTCAAGGCCGCAGACCTGGAATCCAGCGCCCTCCGCCGCCTGGCTAGCCAGGGTTTGGAGGTCAGGGTGCAGGGGATGCGGCAAAGCCTGGATCGTGAACAGGGGAACGGGCGACCCGTCCGGCACCTGCAGTGATCTGCTGTCTGGCTGTCCAGCTGCTCCCGAGGAGTCAGCGCTGTTCAGTCAGAGGTGCCCGCCGGGCACAACACAACAGTACGTGATCGGCCTTGGAGCGTCAGGCCCCCATGCTGCCGAGATCGACAGCAGGTGGCTCCATGTAGGCATCCCCAGGTTGGGCCTCGCCCCGCAAGCTGGGGTCCTGGTTGAGGCACTGCGACTTTTGTTCGTCTGTGCGCAGGAACTGGCAAACCCGGGCGTAGAGCTTGGAGCGGGTGGAGGGCTTGCCTTGGCTGAAGTGCACCTGATCCAGGCCGCCGACTAAGCCCTGAATCTCCACTTGGCAGAGAGCACAGCGTTGACGGGTGCCCGGGGGGATAGCGGCCATGCCAGCTCGGTCAAGAACGGGCAACTTAGGGCCATTGATCTGCTCGGTTGGTGTGCCTGGCCTCCTTCAGTTGAGTGATCCGCACCTCCTGGCAGACCCTCGGGGGCACTGCCGAGGTCGTCCCTCCATGGCGTCCTTGCGCCACGGCCTGCGGCAGGCCCTGTCCCAGATCGATCAGCCCCCGGATCTGCTGCTGATCACAGGGGACCTCTGCCAGGACGAAAGCTGGGGCGGGTATCGCCGCCTGCAGGAGGTCCTGGAGGACGTTGAACCCCTGAGGGAGGTTCCCCTGGCCTTGACCCCGGGCAACCACGACCATCCGGCCCTGATGCGATCGGCCTTGGGACGTCGCGCTGTGATTGCCCCGGCGGCCCTGGACCTCGGCGACTGGACGCTGCTGTTGCTCTCGAGTCACCGCAGTGGCGCCGTTGCTGGCTTCCTTGACCCCAGGCAGCTGGCTTGGCTCGAGCGCCAGCTGGAGCTGGCCGATCAGCCCGTGGTGCTGGCTTTGCACCATCCCCCGGTGCCCATTGGTGATTCAGGCTTGGATCCGATCGCTCTGCAGGATCCAGGCCCGTTTCTTCGCTGCCTCCAGCGGGCCCCAGCCCTCAAAGCCGTTCTCTTCGGCCATGTCCACCAGCATTGGCAGGGCGAACTGCCCCGCAGCGGCGCTGGGTCTCCCATACCCCTTTGGGCCTGTCCCTCGTCGTTGGCGTCCTTTGCGGCTGTTCAACCCTGTCCCTTGGGGCGGCCTGACTGGCCGGGGGGGCGTTGGCTGACCTTGCAGCCCTCGGGCGAGGTGGCCTCGACCCTTCTGCGTTGGTCTCCCGTGGAATCTGCCTAGCCTTCAGTCCACTTGGGTGTGTTGCGGATCTTGGTGCGCGTTCTGCTGGCCCTGGTGTTGTTGCTGTCCGCTTGGTTTCCGGCGGCTCCAGCCTGGGCGGACTTTGGAAGTAACACCAACCACAGTTTTGTCTCTGCGGCGGTGAAACGGGTTGGGCCGGCGGTCGTGCGGATCGACACCGAGAGGACCGTCCCACGGATTGGTCTGGACCCTTCCTTTAGTGACCCGCTCCTGCGGGAGATGTTTGGCGATCAGATCCCCAATAGCCGTGAGCGCGGGCAGGGATCCGGAATCGTGATTGATGGTCAAGGCATGGTTCTCACGAACGCCCACGTCGTGGATGGCGCTGACCGGGTTGAGGTGACGCTGGCCAGTGGTCAAGAGCTGGAGGGCTCGGTGCTCGGAATCGATCCCGTGACCGATCTGGCGGTGGTGCGCATTGCCAAAACCCAGGGGTTGAAGTCCGCGCCACTGGGGGACTCCAGTGCCCTGGAGGTGGGGGATTGGGCCATCGCCTTAGGGACCCCCTATGGCTTGGAGCGCACCGTCACCCTGGGCATCGTCAGCAGCCTGCACCGCAACATCACCAGCCTGGGCTTCTCGGACAAGCGTCTGGAATTGATTCAGACCGATGCGGCGATCAATCCGGGCAATTCCGGTGGCCCACTGATTAATGCCAGCGGCGAGGTGATTGGGATCAACACCCTGGTGCGTTCGGGTCCGGGAGCCGGATTGGGTTTCGCGATCCCGATCAACCTGGCCAAGGGTGTTGCGGCCCAACTGAGCCAAGGGGACTCCGTGGTGCACCCCTACCTGGGCCTACAGCTAGTTCCCCTCAATCCGAGGCTGGCTCGCGACAACAACGCTGACCCCAATGCCCTGCTCCAACTGCCCGAGCGGGACGGGGCACTGGTGCAACGGGTGATCCCGGATAGCCCTGCCGAACGGGCTGGCTTGCGCCGGGGAGATCTGGTGGTCCAGGCCGCGGATCAAGAGGTCAGCGATCCCGGGGAGCTGCTGCGTTTGGTGGAGGCCTCCCAGGTTGGTGATGTCCTGGCGATCCGCGTGTTGCGGGGCGAGGAACAGATCGATCTCTCGATCCGGCCTGAGGCGCTGCCGCATTCCTGAGGCCTGAGCTACGGTCACTGGCCAGTGAAAACGGCGTGATGGCGGATCTGCAGGACCAGATGAAACAGGCGGTGGCGGCTGCAGCCACCGAGCAGATCCAGAGCGGAATGGTGGTGGGCTTGGGCTCCGGTTCAACCGCTGCCCTGATGATTCAGGCCCTCGGCGCCAAGCTCAAAAGCGGAGAGCTGCGGGACATCGTTGGGGTGACCACCTCCTTCCAAGGTGAGGTGCTTGCTGCCGAGCTGGGTATCCCGCTGCAGAGCCTGAATGCCGTGGATCGGATCGATCTGGCCATCGATGGCGCCGATGAGGTGGATCCTTCGTTCCAGTTGATCAAGGGCGGTGGCGCCTGCCACGTTCAGGAGAAGCTGGTGGCGGTTCGTGCCAAGCGCTTCGTGGTTGTGGTGGATTCCACCAAGCTCGTGGACACCCTCAACCTGGGCTTTCTGCTGCCCGTGGAGGTGATGCCCGGTGCCTGGCGTCAGGTCCAGGGCCAGCTCAAGGAGATGGGGGGTGACGCCCAGCTCCGTATGGCAGTCAAAAAGGCTGGTCCCGTCGTGACGGACCAGGGCAACCTCGTGCTGGACGTCAAGTTCAGCGGTGGCATCGGCGATCCCGTCAGCCTGGAGAAGGAGATCAACAACCTCCCCGGCGTCCTGGAGAACGGTCTGTTCGTGAACATCACCGACCAGGTGCTGGTGGGCGAGATCAACGACGGCGTTGCCGGCGTCCGGGATCTGGTCAAGCGCTGAGCGCTTAGGCCAGGCGCCGGCGAACGGACTCTGCGTGGCTGTGGAGTCCCTCGCTGTCAGCCAGGGTGCCAACGGCAGCGCCGGTGGCCTCCAGGGCTTGCCGGTTGAATTGAATCAAGCTGGTGTGGCGCATGAAGGTCTCCACGCACAGCGCTCCGGCGAATCGGGCCGTACCCGAGGTCGGCAGGGTGTGGTTCGGGCCGGCCAGGTAATCGCCAACAGCCTCCGGGGTCCAGGCCCCCATGAAGATCGCCCCGGCCTGTTGGATCTGTTCGGCCAGGGGCTCAGGCTGCTCCACCTGCAGTTCCAGGTGTTCGGGGGCAAAGCGATCACTGAGCTGTGCCGCCTCATCCAGGTCTGAGCAGACCACGATCAAGCCCCAGTCGTTGAGGGCCTGACGGGTGATGGCGGCACGGGGGTGTCCCTCCAGTTGCTGCTCAATCGCGGCGGGGATGGCCCGTGCCAGTTCCTCGCTGGTGGTCAGAAGGATTGCTGCAGCGAGGGGGTCGTGCTCCGCCTGCGCCAGGAGATCAGCCGCGACGTGGTCAGGGTTGGCGCTGGCATCGGCGATCACCAGCACTTCACTGGGACCAGCTAGTGAGTCAATGGCGACCCGGCCGTAGACCGCTTTTTTGGCCAGGGTCACATAGAGGTTGCCTGGACCGCTGATGACATCCACCCGGGGGATGGATTCCGTGCCGTAGGCCAGGGCTCCCACGGCCTGGGCACCTCCGACCCGATAGATCTCGTCGATTCCCGCTAGGTGGGCTGCCGCCAGCACGGTGCTGTTGATGCGGCCGTCGGGTCCGGGAGGGGTCACCATGACCACCCGCTTGACCCCCGCAACCTTGGCGGGCACTGCATTCATCAAAACGGTGCTGGGGTAGCTGGCGCGGCCCCCTGGGACATAGAGACCGGCCCGCTCCACCGGGCGCCAGCGGCGGCCCAGCCGCTCTCCGTGCTCTCCGGTGATGGCCAGGTCGTTGGGCAGTTGGCGCTGGTGGAAGTCCAGGATCCGGCGGTGGGCCAGGGCCAGGGCCTCCTGCAGCTCAGGGGAGGTGGCGGCCCAGGCCGCTTCGATTTCCTCCTTGGGAACGCGCAAAGGATCCGGGCGGACCCCATCAAAACGCTCGGTCAGTTCAAAGAGGGCGGCATCGCCCTGCTGTTGCACCTGCTCGAGGATTCCCTCAACCCGTTGGGCGACCTCTCGGCTTTGGCCGCTACCGGTGCGCTCGGCGATGGCCTCGAGCCGTTGACCGGCCTGCTCGGCATCGCGCAGCAGCTCGATCTGCAGCGGTGCGATCGACTCGGCACGGCTTGGAGGGGAGCTGGCGGTCACGAAACCGTGGTGCGGCGGTGATTGTTCAAGCTAGTTGCTCAGCCTTTGGGGAGGGTCGCAAGCCAGGGGGTAAGCTTGTCGACTGCCGAATCAGCGCCTTTTCCGTCTGTGGCCAATAACAAGTCGTCGAAGAAACGCATTGAGGTTGCCGAGCGCAATCGTCTGCACAACCGCACCTACAAGTCTGCGGTCCGCACCCTGATGAAGCGTTGCTTCGCCGCTTGCACCGCCTACAGCCAGGAGCCCGGCGATGCAGCCAAGCAGGCTGTCCAGTCGAGCCTGAGCGCTGCCTTCAGCAAGATCGACAAGGCCGTCAAGGTCGGCGTGCTGCACCGCAACAACGGTGCCCACCAGAAATCTCGCCTGAGCGCTGCTGTCAAGAGCGCCATCGAGCCCGCAGCGAAGGCCTGATTTTTTAGGTTGGATCCAGGTGAACCTTGGATCCATGGCAGCTGCCGTCGCTCTCGAGAGCCTTCCGGCTCCTTTGATTGACAGCCACTGCCACATCGTCTTTCGAAATTTCGACGAAGACTTGGAGGAGGTTGCTCAACGCTGGCGTGATGCCGGTGTGGGGCGCCTCCTTCACGCATGTGTGGAGCCTTCTGAGATTCCGGCGATTCGAGCGCTGGCCGATCGCTTCCCCGAGCTTCGCTACTCCGTTGGCGTTCATCCTCTGGATCCGGAGCATTGGGCTTCCAACACGCAGCAGGTGTTGCGCGAGGCGGCTCAAGCTGACCCCAGGGTCGTGGCGATCGGCGAGCTCGGCCTGGATCTGTTCCGCGACAACAATCTCGAGCAACAGCTGGCGATGCTCCGGCCCCAGTTGGACCTGGCGGTGGAGCTGGATCTGCCCGTGATCATTCACTGCCGCGATGCCGCCGAACCGATGCTTGCCGAGTTGCGCGAGCGTGCTGAGCGGGGTGCCTGCCCTAAGGGCGTGATGCACTGCTGGAGCGGCACTCCCGAGGAAATGCAGGGGTTCCTCGAGTTGGGGCTCTACATCAGCTTTAGCGGCAATGTGACCTTCCCGAAGGCCACCGACACCCATGCCTGCGCCCAAGCGGTTCCCGCGGACCGATACCTCGTGGAGACCGACTGCCCGTTCTTGGCGCCCGTGCCGCGACGGGGCAAGCGCAACGAGCCTTCCTATGTGATGGCTGTGGCGGAGCGAGTGGCTGTCCTGCGCCAGGAGCCGTTGCAGACCGTCGCTTTACAGAGCACCCGCAACGCCTGTGCACTGTTTGGACCCGCTCTTCACAAT
>Ga0129351_1000431_pt1 | contig 15517 bp, 17 predicted proteins | sample CPBDNA_8_FD_94423 | JGI IMG/M metagenome (GOLD analysis project Ga0129351, IMG submission 94423) | Freshwater to marine salinity gradient microbial communities from Chesapeake Bay, USA - CPBay_Sum_27_0.2_DNA | ecosystem: Environmental > Aquatic > Marine > Coastal | place: USA: Chesapeake Bay... | reverse complement strand
TTGAAGTGGTGGTCGTGAGCCATAGCAATAGTCTACACAAGTAGACTAGCAGCGTGCTAGGCAGTCTCGGGGGGCTCCTCGCCACGCCGCATCTCGTTGGCGATGGCCTGGGCCACCGCGGCGTACTCCTCGTCGGTCGCCTTCACTGGCAGTACTGCATTGATAGCAGCGTTCGCCACCCGCTCAACGGCCGCCGAGACGCCGGCGCCCACGCGATTGAGAAACTTCTTCCTGCGCGAACAACCGCACTCCTTTTTGCCGGTGACCTTCTTGTAGCGATCCTCGGTGATCCCGACGGCCGCCAGCCCCTTGCCGACCGCGTCGCCGATCGGGATCGGGGGCACTTTGATTCGCCGAGTCGTCGCCTCGGTGATGAACCTGTCCGTCATCTCCTCGACCGTCTTGCAGGCCCTGTAGGTTGGCAGCCGCTTGGCCTGGTAGCCGCAGCGTGGGCACTTGAGGGTTTCCGGGTCGAACTGACACAGGCTTCGCTTGTCCGAGGCGCTCATGAAACCTCCACTGTCACTGGTGCGGATTGCTCAGAAGTATTCCCCGCCTTGTCGGTCGCGGTTGCTGTGATTGTACGGGTGCCGGGGCTCAGTCCAGAGACGGTGCCGGTGACGCTGGTGCCGCCTCTATCAAAGGTAGCGTAGAGTTCGCCGTCAACGTAGATTCTGACCTCGGCCTCGTCCTCGCAAGAAACGGTGACGCTGACCGCACTGCCAACGCTTGCGCCGTCGGCCGGCAGCGTGATGACTGGTTGTTCAGGGGGTGTGCGGTCGATCGTAATAAACACTGAAGGCGATAGCTCTTCAGTCCGGTAAAGGTAAGAATGCTCTTGATCCTCGGCCCCGCTTACAAAGCACCTCACCGTGATTGTCACCTGGCCCTCCGGCTCGTTGGAAAGGTCTACGGTCGCGGACCATCGCCCCTGGCCGTTTGATCGGACCCTCGCATCAAACGTGCTCGTCAGGACTGCGACATCAGCGTCTGGCTTCGCTGTGCCTTTCACCACAATGGAATCTTTGTTTGTCTCAATCCCAGTGACTCTCTTGGTTATCTGGACGCCATCGACCTCTGTGAATGCGCCTGCGTAGTCAAAGGCAGGCTGGCGGATTGTCCACGTCTCTGTGAAGTCGTTGACTGAAAGCACCAGGGCTGCTGACCTGGGCGACCCGGTGGTGTTCGCCTCGTATACAAGGGCTATCCCAGGCTCGTCAAGCTGCGTGATCCAGCTAACCGGCGGGCTTACGGAAATGCAGGTCGCGTACACGGTGGCTGGGTTTTCAAGCGGTGGGAACGACCAGGGGAACAAGAGGAAACCCTCCGACCCCCCGGATACCGTGAGCAGGATTTGCTTAGGGTTTCGGGTCCACTCGTAGTACGGGCTGCCAAGCCAAAAATCTGGCGGCGCGTTCTCCTCCATTGAATAATCAGATGCGTAGAAAATCGGATACCTGTGATCATCGACCTCGGCGCTCGTGAAGCCAATATCGTCCCGATTGATGCTGCGATGCGATCCTGATAGGTAAGCATTGTTGTACTCAAAGAGCATCATGTTTCGATCAGTCGCGGTGTCGTTTACTAACAAGAAAGAACCGTGTTCGATAGCCCCCCCGAGCCCGAACGGGTTTATCGACTTAAACGGCGCACGCCGATAGCCCGCCTTTAAAATTCCTGCCTCCAAATTGTGCCACTCGTCCTCGTTGCCGCCGAACTCACCGGCAGTCCACTCTGCTCCGGTTCTCAAAACCAAGAGATGCTGCCTTTCGGATTCATCTATGTTCGTGGAGTACGAGCCGGAGGTTTCCTCAAAGAACTGTGTCCACTGACCAACGTATATTTCGTTAGCGCCAGAAAGCGTTTTTTCTGTTGGCAGTCCAGTATCAGAAAGGTACTCGTTTTTTATTCTTCCGTCGCCAAGCAGCTCGGTCCTTCGGACATACGCAGAATAGTTGCGAACCGGACACTGGCTCACATCAGCAGATGAGTAGTATTCGGAGTATGTGGCCTCCGTTACGGCGGCCGATGTATCACTGAGCCTGTAACTTGGGTTGCAGGACGGAAAATTGTCCTCAAGCTCTAGAACGTAAGTTCCAGCAAGCGGCGAGTCGCTGCTCTCCACCGTCATCTCAATGCTGGCGGGCGGGCACCTGTTTCCGGGGCCGATGTGAACTATTTGGTCGCCTCCGCGGCACCCCACCCTCTGGGCTTCTGGCTGAACCTCGCCCTCGGCTCCGCTAGAAAGCGATACGTTCATTTCGTATGGCGGCTGGCACTCCCAAGTTTGGTCAATATCGCCGAATATGTCTGGAGCGAGCAGGTGGCTAGACCTGTTTTGTATGAGCGTCCGGCAAAAACCGTTCTCGACAACCCACCGGAGGTCGCCGCAGGCGAAGTGTGCCAGGCTGTTGCCGAAGTCGCCGGTAGCCCTCGGCCTGACGGCAAACCAGTAGTTGCCAGAGTCGCCCCTGAACGCGGCGCACCCAGTTGGCAATTCAAGTTCTGGGATCGTGCATCCGAACCTCTTTACAGCCAAGGAGCCGGCTTTTGCTCCGCAGGCAGGCTCTTCTTTTATGGTCGGCCTTTGGTCGGTATACGAGAAAGTCGCGAACGAAGGAGCGATCGACTCAAGGACAACGGGACTGCTGTCAACGCGGTCAAACCCCAGCCAATATAAGTCGAAGTCATTCCCGCATAGTGACTCGTTGCAGTACTGGAGGTCGCTGGAAAGCCTGACATTCACCTTCAGATCGGAAGTTTGCCTTGGCGCCTCAATCTCGTCCAGTGTTACGCCGGCGAGCACCGGGGCAGACCCGTCGTCAAAGTACCCGCGGTTTGTGGTGGCCCCCGGAGACTCCTGCTTTGTGTAGAAACTTAGCGACCCATTGTTGTCAAGGAATGACTGTATTGCCGCATCGCTGAACGAATAGTTCTTGGTGTCGTACTCGGGCCTAAGCACGGCGTTTGCCCAGCTCGAGGAGCCGGCCCGGCGCCCTAGTTTGTTTCCGGCGAAGCCGAACGCCACGGGGTCAAATGCAATATCGCTCATGCACGGGGCTCCCCAAATCAGGGCCTCCCCTTCGCATTCGGTTTCCAGAATGACTATCGGAAGGTCAACGCCGTCTGCCTGGTCGCTGTCGTCGACCTCAACGATGCTGCCGAGCTTGTCCTCGCCGGTCGGTGTATACGCGATCTCGGGCAGCGCGTAATCTCCCGGTGGATAGATGTCGCCGGCCTGGACGGTCACGTCTATTTGGCTTGAGGTCTGGTCTACTGACTCAACGGCAGTCGTTGTCTCCGATGGCTCCGCCGTCTCGTCCTCCGGCCCAGGCAGCGTGACCGCTGGCAGCCCCTCCGCAGGCACTGGGTCGAACGGCCCCGGCAGCGAGAAGGTCACAAAGGCCCGCAGTTTCTCGACCCGTTCGCCGTGCGTGATGGTGAAGAGGTATCCGACCTGAAGATAGCCGGAGTACTGGAAGATTTCAGGGTCTGCTTCGTATGTGTAGGTGGCCTCGTATTTTGATTCATTCGAGTTGTCGATGTACTCGACCTCGACCGACGCCATCGCCTGGAGGGCCTGTTCGGTGAGCACGCTGCCGTCAAAGAGCGACAGGTCGCCGTCGAAGACCGCGGCAGAGTCAAGTTCGATCGTCACTGGCGTGGAAACGGACTCTGCGCTGGGACTGTACCCGCCCCCTGAGTCTTTGGGCATTTCCTTGACAGTCTCGGTCCGCTCAAGTGGGGAATACGATGAAACTGTGCCGCCGAGCGGGTCGTGATCCAGCCAGGAATCGTATCCGTTGATCGTTGTTGTGACAGTCCGGATCGTCGCTATGTCTGTTGGCAAGTCTCCTTCCGAGCCCCTGCCTGCATTGCACTGATCACCCCCTCGGCGAAACTCAATCGTCCCAGTCCGCGTGGCAGACTCGCCAGCACTTAGGTTCCTTGGGTACACATAAGAGCCGTCCTGCTTCTTGTATCGCGACGACTCGTTGAACACTTCGGCCAAAGCCTTGATTCGATACGTCTTGCACCTAGTCCTGACCCCCGCCTCCTCTCGCGTCCTGGCCCTTGCCGACCAGCCGTGGACAGGTATTGTCTCCTTGTAGTAATAGTGCTGACCCTCGACTACGCCCTCGTCGCAGGAGTGCCTGCGGCTCAGGGTCGGCGGCGTCAGCTTCTGCTCGAACTCAAACTCAAGGCAGCCGCAGTAGACCTCGTATTGAATGGGCTCGCAGCACCCGTGGCACGGGAAGAGCAGGCCGACCGGATAGAGGCAGGCCGATCCGATCAGGATAAGCTGGATGATGGCGTCGAGCCCTTCCACGACTCAGCACTCCGCAGCAATCAGAAACCAGTCGCCTGCAACGCTGGCGACGATTACTTTCTTCGCGTTCTCAATGTCGGCGAAGGGGTTCTGGGCATTCGTTGTATCGCCTGTCGCGGCGCCCGACGAATCCAAGACCTGGACCGATTGCCGGGTGCCCTTACTCCACGCTGCGACGGTTTGCGCATAACGCAGCGACACGCCCGTCGCGGCCGGCATCTCCGACCCGATGACCGCCGGTAAGCCGGGGGCACCGACGCGGTTAGGCATCCCGGCGACGCGCTCAATCGTGTCCCGCACGTCAGCCAGAAGCTGCGGGCCTATAAAGTATTTTTCCGTTCGTGGCATCAGTTCAGCCGCAGGCCGAGGGTTTGCTTCATATTTATGGCAGGCTGAGTTCGGTAGGCGTAGACGTATGGTCGGTTTATGAGCGCGCCGGCTGCGTTGTGCGTCTTGAGCGGGCGACCGTTTGGCTTCAGTGCCACCGGAGAGGCCGATGTAGTTTGAAGGGACTTGCCGTCCTCAAACTCAGGAATCCGAACCATCGCCCGAACCTTGTCACCGGCGGAAACGCCCTCCGCGAGGGCTACGGGGGCCGCGAGTTCCTTGCCGACGTACTTGAGAGGCTGGGCGTAAATGTCTTCGTCGGCGGCGGCGGCGGCCGGATTAAATGCCCTCACGTTGTACCCCGACATCGGGACTGCAATATCCCAGCCGATTTCAACGTCAGCCTCGGTGTCGCCTTCTGCGGGGTCGTCTCCCCCTCCAAGCCTTACCTTTGTTTGGTTTCTGCGATACGAGAACTCATATGTGCATCGCCAGCCTTTGTACACTTGATCCCCCCACGACTCCAGTGCCGGCTGCGACGACACGCCGCGGAACATCAGCGTGCCTGGCTTCATTTCCAGGGTGCCGAGAGTCATCGCGTCCAAGTTCACAGACCCGGCGTAGAGGTTGAATCGAGTAGGGTCGCTGGGCTCCCACTGGTCGATTCTGATTGACACAACGGGCTCAAGGGCTGTTACTCCATCGTACATATCGCCAACCGGGTTTACGGCGGGCACTTCTTCCGCCCAAGCCGCAGCACTCTTTCTTCTATACCACGTCGCCTTCGGAACCTCTGACAAGCTCGTTGAAGTTGACCAGTTCGCAGGCCGGATTGGCGGCGGCTGCTTTTTCGGGTCTTCCTGCTGCGCGCTCGGCGACGACCTGTAGTTGAAGGTCGCCAGAACAACCATGCGGCTGTCGCCCTCAAAGCTGGCGTCGAACGAGACGCAAAACAGCCCCACGTTATTGGGGTGCTGGTAGCCGACGTAGATGCCGCACGCGGCCTGGATGTCAACGAACTCGGTGGGCGACGTAAGGACGATCCGAAACGTCCTGGTCTGTGAGTCGGAAAGCTGATTCTCGTCGCTTGACCGCGAGAACTTCGCGCCCGCGCCGACCTCTGAGACTGCGGCTGGCATCTTTACCCCTCGGTGATGTCTACTCTAATGAGCGAGCCGGAGGAACCCTTGGCCTGGTATTGCGCCCCCGCGGAGAGCCGAATGATCGCCGGCTCGCCAGACCGTAGTTCAGAAAAGCCAACGAAGGAACCGCCTGAAAACACACCAAGTGCGGCGGTGTAGGCGGTGTTTGTCGAGAGGTTCTGCACGAACGCCAGCCCGGCGCTCGACAGGTTCGCCGTCGAAATGCTGACTGCATTCGGCGAGAGCGTCAAAGTCTGGGAAACCATGCCAGTCTGCGCCATTGCGGCCGTGGCGGCATTGACGTTGACTGTGTTCGACAGGAACCCCTTGGTGACGCGGAGCGAGACTCCGTAAGTGATGTCGGCCATGTGCTAGTTCTCCTCAGTTTGCAATGTCAACGTCGTTATCCTTGACTTCTCGAACCAGTTCCTCGAGGGCCTTTGACTGCCTGCGAAGCTCGACGAGATTCTGGTCCCTCCCAGCGTCCTCGCCTCGAAGGAGTCTGTTAAGCTCCGCGCTACCCTGGACGCTGGACACGTCGGTCGCTTGGAGGGCGGCACGCGAGGGGCCGGCGAGGACGGCGTTGAGGACGGAGTCGGTGAGGGCGAAGATGGCCGGGGCAGTTGACCTGAGTGCCTCGTCGATGATTCTCTGACGGTCGGCCTCAAACTCCTGCCTGTTGCCGCCCCCGTCATCCTCAAACGCTATTTCAAGCGCGCGAAGGTCGCGGGCAAGCTCTCTGCCTGCTCGCTCCGCCGGCGACAACTGAAGCTCCCGGCCGCGGTTGAGTTCTTGCTGGAACGACGCATTGTTTTGCCTCTGGCGGTCGACAAAATCAGCGTTCCTCCTTGCCTCCTGACCCTGCTCTGAGTTCTCGAATTCACGGTCTAGCCCCCTCTGCGCCGCGCGTCGGCGTTCCTCTTGCTCTTCAATCTCGCGGGACGCGCGGCGCGCTGCCTCGCTATCGCCCGACTTTATTGCCTCGTCTCGCTCTCGCTCGAGCCGATTGATTTCGGCTTGCGCCGCATCCCTGTCGCGGATAAACCTGGCAGCGGCCCCGCCTGGCCTGCCATCCAGTTGTTCTTGCTCAAATTCAGCAACCAGCTCTCTGTTCCGCTGCGATACCCCGGCTTCAAAGTCTTCTATCCTCTGCCTTTCTGAACGGGCCCTTTGGGCGTCCCTTTCCGCTCGAGCTCTGGCCTCCTGCCGGGGCATACCGCCCAATTCAAAAGTACCACCGGCTCGGTTGGCCTCCCTCCGCGCCTGATTCTCAGCAGACCTGGCCTCGTTGACTACGGTGTTCAGGAGTTGCCCGCTGACGCGGTCAAGGGCGTCGGCGAAGGAAGCAACTGATCTTGCCGTGCTTGCGAGTTCCTGGGCCAACCTCTGGGCGGCGTCGATCTCCTCCTGGGCGGCGGTTGCCCTGTCAACGTCGCCAGTCTTCTGCGCCTCCTCAAGCTCTTCGGCGGCGTTTAGGATTCGCTGATTGACGGCCTCAAGGGCGGCCTGAACCTGCGAGCTTCCTCCGTTTAGAGACGACGAGATTAGTTCAATCGACTGCCCGATGCTTTCTGATGCACGCAAAGCGACCGTCAGGCTTTGCGTTGTTATCTCGTTTACCTGCTGGAGAAAGCCCTTCTCTAGCTGCTGCCTCTGTTGCTCTAGTTCCTCAAGAGCCTGGCGGCGCTGCTGGTTGACTATGTTGTCTTCCGAGAGGCCGGAGTCAAGGATTTGCTGCTCGATTCTGCGCTCTTCCTGCGAAATCGCGTCGAGTGCAATTTGCCTTCTCTCTCCGTCGCTACCGGCCGCATCTAGCCTGTCAAGCAGGGCTTGCCGTTCTTCTTGAACCTGACGCTGGCGATCAGCCGCAAAACGCGACCCAGGAAATCCGCGGGCCTCCTGGTCCCGCAACTGCGCTTCTGTCGCACCAGGGAAAGCAAATGCTGCGTCGGCTCCAAGTCCGGGGCGACCGACTAAAAACGCGACATCGCCAGGAGCGAGGCCAGGCGTGTCAACGGCTGCCCGAGTGGCCTCCTCTTCTCGCCGCCTTGATGCCTCAATCTGCCTGCGAAGGCGAACACGCTCTTCGATAGATTGGCTTTCTTCAATCTGCCTTTCGCGGGACGCTTGGAACTCTCGCTCCCTCAAGACATCAGGGTCATTGGCAACGATTCGCTCCCTAATTTGCTCATCCTGCTTTTTTCGCAACTCGTCAATGGCTTTCGACTGGTTCCTGAGTTCCTGCGTCTGGCTAGAAAACCCACTTCTGCTGATCGCGTCGGCTATCGACTCATAGGCTTGCGCTAAATCTTCGACTAGCGACTTCTGTCGAGCCAGCGCGTCGTTTAGGGCATTCACCCTGTCTTCTGTCTCGACGCCGTTGCTGTTCCACTTGATCAATGCAGCAATTAACTGCGATGTAATGGACGCCGCGATGCCGACGATCAGGCCCGTTGTGCCGCCGAGCACAAAGCCCAACTGCGAAATATTGTTTCCGGCCGCACGAATCCGCTGATCCAGGCCACCAGTCACGCTGAAGAAGTCGTCGATAGCAAATGCGGCCTGCTGGATGCCGAGGCTCAGATTCCCAAACGAACCTCTCCCGATATCGCCCGCTCGCTGAAGCCTCCTAGAAAGCCCTCGCTCGCCGATCCCTGCCGCTGCTGCGGTTGCCCGCGACGCGTCCTGAGTCAACTGACGGATGACCCGGCGCGTCTGCTCCGTCTCGAGAGTCCCGTTTTCCATCGCGGTCGCGATCGCGTTGCGGAGTCTGTCAAACGCCGCGACAGCCGGCCCACGGGCCTCCTGAGAAGTGCCTGCGAGAGCCTGCTGGAGGACTTGCAGTTGTGCCGTGTAGCCTCTCAGAGCCTGCTGATTGAGCCCCTCCTCGATGCCGCGGAGGCCCGCTCCTCCGAATGACTGGCGGAAGTCGAACGCCGCGGAGGCGCGGCGAGCCGCGGCCTCGAGCCGCTCAACGCGCCGTGTGGCCGTCTCAATAGCTCGCACGGTCGCGTTCGGCGCGTTCTGGAGACTCACCAACTGTGCCTGGGCTCGCTGCAACTCTGGGACAAATCTCGTGCGAATCGCGTTCGGCAGCCTCTCCAGTTGCTCGCGAACGGCACCAACCCGAGAGCCCAGTGCGTCAATATCACGCTGGGCTTGGGCAGAAAAACCGTTGGGGCCGCGTGGCGCCGAGCCAATGTTTACGTCGCCCGTGAGAGACTCGACTCGCCGCCGGCCTTGCTCGGCCAGGCGGTCGCCAAGCGGGACAGCCGCCTCCCGAACCCGTCGCTGCTCGGCCTCGAGAGCGGCCTGCTCGCGGCGAATGATAATTGCAACTTCGTCGTCCGCAGCCCTCTGAACCCTGGCGAGCCTTTGCTCTTCCACATCCCTTGCGGCCTGCTCTCGCCGTTGCAGCAGAGCGATCTCATTATCGGCTGCTCTCTGGGCGGCAGCAGCAGCGGCCTGCTCGGCTTGCTTTGCTGTTTGCTCTCGCCGCTGGAGCAAGGCGATCTCATTTTCAGCGGCCCGCCGCTGATCGGGAGGCTGCCCCCCACCAGCGCGAACGGTTATGTCGTCAAGCTCCACTCGGGCCCGCCTCGTAGTCTCGATGATCTGCTCGAGCCGGCGGCGAGCAGACTCAAGGGCGGTTTGATCAACGTCCGGCGACAACTCCAGCGACTCAACCTGCGAGGCAGCCGCAACGACCTGCTGACGAAACTGAGCCAACTGCCGGACCCGCTCGCGAAGGCCAGAGTCTTCCCGCTGAGACACGGGCAAGGCTCCAGCACGCTGCGAGGCGGCGGCGGCGGCGTTGATCTCGGCGAGGGCGCGGGGGTTGACGAACTGGGCCTCGTTGCCCGTCAGGCCGGCGGCGGATGCCCTCTGAAGCGAGTTGAGCCGCTGAATGGCCGCGGAAGTCTGCTCGACGGCACGCTGCGCTTCGTTGAACTGCCTAGTTCCGACCGAGCCAGTCTCAGCCAGCGTATTGCTGAGTTGGACGGCGGCCTCTTGGGCCCGAACCAGGGCCGGGGCGAAGGCGCCGGCGGCGTCGGCCGAGAGATTCTGAAACGCGCGAGCCGCCGATGCCAGCGGCTTGTTGATCTGCTCCGCCAAGCTCACAGACTGCTGGAGCCTGCGAACGTCTTCAGGCTTCAGGATATTGAGCGTCGCTGATCGGCCTGCCGTCAGGGCCCGCTGGAGCCTCTGGAGCGGCGTGAAAATCTGGTTGAGGGAGTTCTCAGCATTGCGGGACGCTCGGTCGAACTGCGCCCGGACAGAATTCCCGAACCTGTCAACGTCCTGTGCGGCGCCGCGGAGTTTCCGCGAGAGGTCGGACGTGCTGGCAGTCACCAGCGCCGAAATCTTGCCGATGTAACTGCCGTTTGCCATCCTTGGCCTGCTACTGCTTGAGCTTCATCAGTTCAGCCCACATCTCCTCACTGGACTGCGACTGCTTCTTTGCTGCCGGGATAAACACGTCTTCCTTTGGTATGTCGTGCTTCTTGTAGTTCCCGCTGGAGGCCATCACGATTCGGCAGAGCCGAGCCGTTTGGGCCCACGGGTCAGGGAGCGGCCACCGCTGATCGTAGGCGTACCACTCGCTGAGTTCCTCGCTGTCTGTCTCGGCCAGCAACCGCTTGACCGTCATCCCGAGGGCCAGGGCTAGGCGGAAGTAGAACCGCCGCTCTGGCCGTCGGGTGAACCTTCCCCCAGGTCGTCAACGGCCTCGTTCGAGAGGGCGTTGTGCTTCCAGGCGACCTCGAAGAGCCGGTTAATCACGACGCTCGACTTCTTGCCGAGTTCCTCGATGTCGTTGTCGTCGAAGAGCCGGGAGCCCTTGTCATCGCTCAGTGTCAGGACAAGGAAGCGACTGCGGAACTGCTTCATCTTGTTCTCGGCGTAAGCCTCCTCGAACAAGTCGCGTTCCGTCCCGCAGAGCGTCTTGATGTAGACCTCGCCGCCCCACTCGGGCACCTTGACGGGGTCTGAGAGTTTCGTGTCCTTGGCCGCCAGAATCGCGGCCTTTGAGAGGGCCATCTGCTCTGCTCCTATGCAGTGTAATCGGTCGTGGAAAAGTCCAGGGTCGCCCGAAATAACTCGCCGACCTGGGCGGTAAACTCAATTGATTCGAGGATGACGTAGTAACTAAAGTTTCCGAGCGGAGTGTTGAATTGCAGAGACTCCCTCATGCCCTGGAGGCCGATCGGGTTGAAGCTCGCAAGCACTTCCACGCTGACTCGGCCGGCTGCCGTGTAGTCGCCGGTCGGGGCATACCACTTCGTCCCCAGCGCGGCGTCCGCCGGCGTAATGTCCACGATCTCCAGCGTTGGAGACTGAACAGAGACGCTGACAACCTCGAAGGTCACACCGCCGAACGTAAGCGACGATCCTTGGGTTGAGGTCGCCATTGAAGCCCCCAGAAGAGGCGTCAGGCGAGCCGAAACGTCGCCGAGCCTCGCACGAAGTCGCCCACCGACCCGCCGAGCGATGCGTTCGACATGGTCGCATTTCCGCTGAACGAGAACGGGCCGGAGATGTCAAGCGCGCCGGACGTTCCGGCCGTGAGGATCGTGGACGAGATGTAGTCAATCTGCACCTCGCGGTCGGTGGCGAAGCCGCCGACGAAGATACGCTTGCCATTCGGAGCCACACCCAGGTGGGTGGCGTCGAGGAGGTCTTGCGTGTCGCTGACCTGAACGCTGGTAACAGTGAGGGTCGTGCCACCGAAGGTAAACGTAAGACCTTGTGCTGACGTTGCCATCCTGTTTGCGCCTCCTTGCGCCTTGTGTGGTGCAGCCGACTATGCCGCCGACTCAGTCCACCTGATCTGATACAGTTGCCGTGTTTCGTAGGCCGGGGGGAGCTGTGCCCCCACCGACGCTGGGTCAAGGTAGTCGTCCGTTTCGGAAACTAGCCTTATATCACTTATTGTAACCCCTGCGGATGTCCCGATGTAACCATCCAGGGCGATTCTGACGAGGTCTGCCAGGGACCGGGCCCCGTCGTGAGTCATGGCCCAGGAGGCGATCTGGAGGTTCACCTCGGGCATGAAAACAGGCCCGCCCAGCGACGACTGGCGGGAGATATTTGCTCGCCGGTAGACCAAAAACGGGAACTCCGCCCCTTTGGGCACTGCGACTGGGTAAATCTGGAACCCCACGCGAGCCGCAATCCTCGGGTTCGCGGCCAGGCGGTGGTACACGGCGTTTTCGGGCGTCAGGAGCATCAGGCGGCTCGCAACTGGTTGACTTTGTTGATCTCGTTGCGGATGGCCTCGGTCAGAATCCGCATGACCGTGCCCCTGGAAACCAAGATGGCGTCGGACATCGCGGGGTTTGCCGGCATGGCGCCATAGGTTTCGTTGGGCCCAATGGCGTAGGGGCCGAAGTCGTGCGGATAGCCGCTGCCCTCGCGAGCCTTCCTTGTGGGCTCGTCTCGCGAACCCATGATGAAGTAGAAGCCCCGGCCCAGCCGCTCGAACTGCTCATTGTTGAACGCGCGTCCGCCATCGTTGTTCCTGATTTGGCGGAACTTCCCATTAATCTTCTGGTGGACGTTGACGTAGGTTCTTCGTTTCTGGGTGCCCGGCCGACGCGCGCCGGTCCCGAACTCGACCAGCCAGGCGTGATTCGACGCCCCTTTGACGTTAACGTCCCACTCTTTCCCGCCCTTACCAGAGCCGCCGACGACGTGCTGGGGGCCCACAATCGCCACGCCGACGCCTCTGGCTCGCTGGTTTTCGATGTTTCGCGATCTGACGCTTTTGGCGAGGTTTCCCGTGACCTCTGGGATATTCTGAACGTACTCCCTCCCAATCTCTGCGGCGGCCTTCTTGCAGGCCGCGTTGAGCCGAGGCGTGGCGTCCTCGCCGACGCTATTTGAAGCCTTGAACAGGTTCTCGATGAGTTCGTCGATGCCTTGAAGGCGAAGGCCGAAGAAACCCTCGACCTCCTGGCGGCCGGTGCGGCCGGATGACAATGTCCGTGGCGTCGTTCCAGCGATAGGTACGGCCATCAGGTTAACTCCCTCGCCAGCAACTCGGTCGCCTCGCCACGCTTCGTGACGCTGGCGATCTCCATCGTCCTGCCCTTCCAGATCACCCGGTGCGTGTGCAGCACGTCGTCACGCTTGCGGATGCGAATCCTGTGGGTCGCGACCACGTTGGCTTGCTGGGCCTGCATGATGTCCCTGCTCGAGAGGCCGTCCACGCTGGCCCAGACCGTCGCGACTGTCGTGTCCCAGTTGAGCGTCGTCTCGCCGGAGCGGCTGCGGACCTCTCGGGGCGACTGAATCGTGACCCGCTCCTTCATCTTGCCGATGTCGATCGTCATGTGATCGCGCCCTGGCCGATCGCGATGATCTCGTAGGAGGCTGGAGTGCCCGGAGACGGGAGGACGCGAACAGCAATAGTGTTAGCTGACGCTGAAACGCTGTAGCCAGTCGGCGACGCGACCGTGTACACATCGCCTGGTGCCAACGATGCGAACGCGGCCTGAACAGAGCCAGAGGTATACTGGGCCTGAATCGAAAACGGGGCGGGGGAGAGGGCAGTCCCAGACGAAGGCGTGGTTACGGCTCCTCCGTCCTCCTCGTACACGATCGCCACAGTGCCGGCCTCTCCGGTGTTTCTGAGCATGAACAGATTGAGCGTCGTCAGAACCACCGTTCCTCGATCGTCCGTGAGGCTGCGGAGTGAGTAATTTGTCGTGGTGACAACCGAGGCTTCAGCGGCCTTAGTCCACGAGACATAAGTAGCCGAGTCGCTGTCCGCCAGCGTGAAGGCGTAGTCCACCTCGGACGACCGCATGATCTGGGCGAGGCCGTCCGATGACGACTCATGGGCCAGGGCACTCAGCACAACATTCGCGTTCATCGTCATCGGTAGGAACCCCAGGAGGATGCGGAAAGAAGCGTGTCAAACGTGTGCGGCACGGGCAGAACCTGCGAGTACCCGGCAAAAACGGGCTGCCGCATCTCGTACCAGTGTGAAATCAACAGAAGGCACGCCTGCCGCAGAATGCTTGGGCAACTTGCGCCGCTGGCCCCGTAGCCGGCGATCCACTCGACGGAGACGCTGTTTTCGTCGCCTCGAACCGCCGGCCAGACGCCGTTGTAGAGCGGGTAGATGCGGCCGGGGACGATGTTGCGGTCCACCTGAAACTCGTCGCCGCCGCTGGAGAGCGTCTGGTCGTTGCCGGCCTCGTCGCGATACGTCACCGTGACGGCGCCGGCCGCCATCGGTGGCCGGGGCAGGACGACTTCCCAAAGCGGGAACACGTCATACTTCGCAACCCACGTCTGGTTGATCATCGAGAGGTCGAGCGTCTCTTCGATGTACTCGCGGGCCACCGTGATCAGCGTATTGATGTAGGTGTCGTCGTCGGAGATGTCCACGCGGCACTGCGCCTTGGCCTCGGCCAGGGTGACCGGCTCCGCGGCCGGCGGTGACTCGCGGACAAGGCTGCGGTACGGCGTGATCGTGCTGTCTGGATCACGGGGCGAGCCGTAGACGATTGTGACTGTCACTTCGCCTTCCTCCGCTTGATGGCGTGCTTCTTGACCGCCTGCTCAACGTCGGGGGTCGCCACGGCTCGCTCGACGGGCTCTTCCTTGACCTCCTCGATCATCCCGCGGGCGATCATCACGCGGGCCATGCCGTCGCCCCAGTCGAAGACTTGGCCGACGCGGTATCCGTTGAAGCTCTTGATGACGCGAATCTTCACTTGATGAACCCCCAGGCGCCCTCGGGCGGCGTTCGGTCGCTGTTCCAGAAGTTCGTCGGGTGCTGCTGGACGCGGCCCTCTGGGGCCGTCCGGCTCGGCCAGGTGATCATCAGTTCGGCGTGGCCGACACTGATCGCCGTCGCGATGCCGAGCTTATTGCCGGCCTTGTGGAACGCCTTCCAGAAGTGCAAATCTTCATCGAGATGGCCGCCGCGGTAGTCGCCGGCCTCGCTGGCGCTGGCGATGAACCACGGCTTCGGGGTCCGCTTGATCGCCTCGGTGCGAATGAAAGTGCATCCGAAGTGGGCCGTCTCGACGAGTTGGACCGGCTTATCGAACCAGTCATTCTCGACGGTCGTCTTGTCCTCCGGCTTGATGCCGGGGAGGGCGAACATGACCGTGTTGCTCTCCCGCTTGGTCTGGAGCGGGGCGATCGCATCGACCCCGCTGTAGGCCATCAGCGTCAGGAGGGCTTCGATGGTCTTCGCTGAGAAGACGGTGTCATAATCAAACGTGAGGATCACGTCATGATTATCGATCACGTCCTCCATGCAATTCTGAAGGCATTGGCCCCAGAATGCACCCGTGTACTTGATCGGGGAGATGCGGTGGGGCGCCAGAGCCTGGGCAACACAGAAGAAATTGTCTGTGAAGCCAAGGCGCGGAGTGCTCATAAGAGCAGCGACCTTGAAGTCTGCCTCGCACTCACCAACTCGGACAAGCATCTGACGCTCCTATTGAGGAGCGGGCGCGCCTCATGCGCCTTTGCCGGCCGTCCTGGCCGTCCCGCTGTGTACGGGACTCAGCCAACCACCCAGCCGATCACACCCTTGCCGGTGGCGTCGGTCGGGGCGACCTCCGCACGGCTCAGGCCGGCGACGATGCCGAGGGTCGCAGTGGCGCCGGGCGTCATGCTGACCTTCAGGTATCGCTTCTTGGCCTTGCAGTCGATGTCAAGCTGGACGATCGAGGCCGAGTTGGTGTCGGTGACC
>Ga0129351_1000430_pt1 | contig 15524 bp, 12 predicted proteins | sample CPBDNA_8_FD_94423 | JGI IMG/M metagenome (GOLD analysis project Ga0129351, IMG submission 94423) | Freshwater to marine salinity gradient microbial communities from Chesapeake Bay, USA - CPBay_Sum_27_0.2_DNA | ecosystem: Environmental > Aquatic > Marine > Coastal | place: USA: Chesapeake Bay... | reverse complement strand
CTGATAACGTGGGCAGCGATGCGGCAGCCGATTCGGTGACTTTCGTAGCATCTAAGGCTCTAGCTGGAGACAGCCTTGAATTCATCTGCACTGGCAGCAAGTGGCTATTGCAGGCGTTCAGCACCGATGGTGATGCAGCGATTACCCTAGCTAGCTGATCTGCTCAAAAGCTAGAAAAACCCCCCTTCCATCCGGTTGGGGGTTTTTTATTTATGAAACTAGTTACTATGTCCAAAAGGAGTTATCATGGGCAAGAAAAAGAGAATGAGGAACTATCCTCAAAAGTTTGGTAGAAAGTATGCTTCACATCCATATGCAAGAGCACTTGCTAAGCTTGAAGAAATAAAAGAAGAAGCTATGGCCGATGGAGTTATTACCGCAGCAGAAGAGCTTGAGATTGCGGCGGCAGAGGCTGAGGTTGAATCCTTGGCCTCTGTTTTAAACGATGTGCCTGAGGAGGTAACTCCAGAACCGGCTGTCGAACCAGAGCCAGAACATTTGGTAGTTGACCCAGAGCATGTTGCGGAAGAGATAACACCAGAGCCAGAGCCTGTTGTAATTGAGCCCGACCCCGCTCCAGCGCCTAAGCGCAAGCCAAGAGCTAAGCGCAAGCCTAGAAAGACGACTACCTCAAAGAAGCTTGAGGTCCCTGCTCAATCAGAATAATAGTAGCTATATGGGGTTTTACTATAAACAAACTAATTACTATGTATTAGGAGAACCCCTCTATGGCACTTCCCAATCTCACACCAGCTAGCACCTCTAGTAAGGTTATCCTCCCGTCTACAGGAAGCACCATCACGACAGCAGATGGTGCTGGTAATTCAACGAATTATCCAATTGGCCTTTACACAACGGGAGGAGACCTATATGATGAAAACTTTATTTCAGGTGCTGCAGATCAAGTAGCTTATGTCTACAAGAAGCTTGGTGGTGATGTTCTAGATATCGAGCTAACTACAGCAAATGTATATTCCGCTTATGAAGAAGCGGTATTAGAGTATTCATACCAGATTAACTTACACCAATCAAAGAATGCTCTTCCAAGTGTATTGGGACAAGCTACTGCTTCTTTCGATCATGAAGGACAGATGACTGGTGGAGACGCTAGCGCAAGCTATGGTTCTAAGATAAATCTTAAGTATCCCAGATTTCGTTTTGATTATGCTAGAAAGGTCGGAGAGGGCCTGGCAGAATACGCTGGATTTGGAGGAAACCTAACAGAGTATTCTGCTTCTTTCAACACGGTCTTAGGACAGCCAACATATGATTTACAAAACATTATTTCTGGTGCTTCCGATACTGGTCTAGACGCTGGTACTGGTAACGCTGTAGACTTTAGTGGTCTGGTAGGTAACAATAAAGTACGCATTACAAGGGTCTACTACAAGACGCCAGCAGCTATGTGGAGATTCTTTGGATACTATGGTGGCATTAATGTTATCGGTAATATGATGACATACGGCCAGTTTGCAGATGATTCAACATTTGAGATTATTCCTGCATGGCAGAATAAGATGCAGGCGATGGCGTATGAGGATCATATCTACACAAGAACTTCTCATTACTCCTACGAGATTATAAACAATAAACTTACTCTTTATCCTCCACCAGACAATAGAATCACAGACAGATTCTTTGTTAAGTTTACGGTTGAGAGAAATGCTTGGGAGGAAGATGGCACAACAGAGACTGGTATCAACGGTATTAACAATATTAACTCTCTGCCATTTGATAACATTGGCTACTCAAGTATCAATGCTATTGGAAAACATTGGATTAGGAGATACGCATTATCCCTGAGCAAAGAAATGCTTGGACAAATCAGAGGAAAGTTTAATGGTAATATTCCGATCCCTGGGGACAATGTAACTCTAAACTCTAGCGATCTTCTGTCTCAGGCTGCTACTGAAAAGACAGCTTTAGTAGATGAACTAAAGAAGATCCTAGATGAGACCACTTACCTCCAGATTGTAAAAAATGATGCAGAGCTTATGGATGCAACAGAGAAGATATCTCAGAAAGTTCCTTCACCAATCTTTGTAGGATAACTAAATGGCAAACAAATGGACACAACCTGATGCTCCGCCTCCTCCACTCTTCACTGGTGCGAAGGAGCGAGATCTCGTTAAGCAAGTTAACGATGAGATTATTGAAAGAGTTGTGGGCCAAACAATTGCTTACTATCCAATTGATTTAGAATCAACTTACTTTCACGATTTGTACGGAGAAGCAATACAAAAGACTTTCTTGCCACCTATAGCAGTTAAAGCTCTAATTGAGTACGAAGGTTTAAAGACCGAATATGGTAAAAATATTGGTTTAGATAAAACTCAATCTTTGACTATTCATTTTCACAAAAGAAGACTGACAGAAGACCAGAATCTTTTTATTAGAGAAGGCGATTTTGTTTTATATGGAGATTCATTTTACGAGATCGTTTCTCTCTCAGAGCCTAAATTAATATATGGTCAAATAGATCATAAGCTTGAAATATCAGCTAAATGTTTAAGAGCAAGAGAGGGTTTATTCGATGGCACCTGATCGCAAATATACAAAAATACAAAATGCAAATCAAATATTAAAAGAAGTTTCTTTTATGCCATCTACAATAGAAACTATAGATGTAGCTTTTTATAATTTTATAAACGACACGTTAAACTTATCAGCCCAAACAAATAAAGGCTGGGAAAAGGTCCCGGTGCTATGGGTTTCAGCCGAGAGAGCTTTGCAAATCAAGCGGGACAAGGGCCTAAGGGATTCTCACGGAGTATTAAAGCTTCCAATTATCACTATTGAACGAGCAGGAATGTCTAAAGATCCAAACTTCAAAGGAGTCGCCTGGTCTCACATTCCAGAGTTTAATGATGAGCGTGGTGGCGCTCTTGTTGTTGCGAGAAGAATAAAACAAGACAAGACTTCTAATTTTATAAATGCCGATACTGCAAGATTAGAGGGTTCGATGAGCGCAGCAGATGTTGGAGTTGGACAACAGAATTTTCCTTCTAGCGCAACAGCCAAAGTTGTTTATGAAACAGTCTCTGTCCCGGTTCCAACTTATGTGACTGTCAATTACAATGTATCATTGAGAACAGAGTATCAACAGCAAATAAATGAACTTGTTACGCCATTTATTACAAAAACAGGTCAAATTAGGGCTTTCTTAATGAAGCACGAGGGCCATACATTTGAGGGTTTTATAGAAGGGGATTTCACACAAACAAGCAATGTTACTCAACTCAATGAAGAAGAGAGAATGTATGAGACAAACATAAAGATTAAAGTTCTTGGCTATTTAATTGGCGAAGGCTCTAATAGGGATAGGCCAAAACTTTCTGTGAGTGAAAATGCAGTAGAAGGTAAAATACCGAGAGAAAGAGTCATTGTCGGCGACATCCCAGACTTTGATTCTAGCCGTTCTATCGCCCTCTTTTATAAAGAGTAAAATAGTGCTTTGCGTTTTTAAAATACTATTTATTACGTGAATATATCTATTTAGGAGACTACACCCTATGGCTGAAAGAAAGTTTAGATTTGTATCCCCTGGCGTGTTCATTAACGAGGTTGACAATTCTCAACTTCCTAATGACTTACCAGACGTTGGACCAATCATTATTGGCAGAGCAGAGCACGGACCTGCGATGCGTCCTATTAGAATAAACTCTCCATCAGAGTTTATTGAGTTTTATGGTAATCCTATTCCTGGCGGTCGTGGGGATGATGTCTGGCGCGATGGAAACTATATTGGCCCAACATATGGGCCTTACGCAGCCATGGCCTATTTGAGATCTGGGGTAGGCCCAGTCAACTATGTTAGACTTTTGGGAACAGACAGTTCTACAGCTACGGGCAACGGATTAGCGGGATGGAGCACCGGAGGCGGCGCTTCTGATGCAATGTCTACGAATAAGACAGCACTTGGAATGTTTATCTTTAACTCCTCTTCGACTAACATGTATGATGCTGATATTGGATCTGGTAGATTGGCTGCTGTCTTCTATACAAACGGTGCTACGGTTGGCCTGAGTGGAGCAAACGGCCTTGGGACAGCAGAGGATGCTGGTACCCTTGGACTCTTCGCTTCAACAGGAGATTCTCTTGAATTCACTGCGGTCGTGTCAGGGAGTGGTAATACAGAGTATAAAACCACATTCAATTTTGATAGAAACTCTTCTAAGTACATTAGAAAAGTATTTAACACAAATCCGCAACTTGTACAAAGTGGCAGAGGAGCTACTCATACAAAAGCTTCTGATATTACAAACTTATCAGATAAGTATTGGCTAGGCGAAACATTTGAGCGTTTTGCAACTCTCGACACTGGAGACGGAGGACACATTACCGATAATGGTGCAGGGAGAGTATACGGAATCATTGTTCCATTAGCCACCTCCACAACAGAAGCTTCAAACTTTGCATATCGTAGAAGAGGATTTGAAGATGGACAAACAGGTTTTGTATTCTCCCAAGATACAACAACAACGTATACTGGCTTCGATGCTACTACTAGAACACAATCACTATTTAAAATTAAAGCTCTAAACCATGCTGAATGGGCTTCAAAGAAATTAAAAGTTTCCATAGCTGATATCAAGGCTCCAAGAAATGATATTGATGGGTATGGAACGTTCACAGTAGAGGTTAGACTAGCAGGTGACAGCGATAACGTCCCAGAGATTATTGAACAGTTCACTGCCTGCAATTTGAACCCAGCTTCAGAAAACTATGTGGCAAAGAAGATAGGTGATAAATACTTAGAGTGGAGAGAGACAGAGCGCAGATTAGTTCAGCGTGGCGAGTTTGACAATCAGTCTAAATATGTTTATGTTGAGATGAATCAATTGGTCTCGGATGGCCAAGCTAATCGAGCCCTTGTTCCGTTTGGTTTCTATGGTCCAGTGAAGCCAAAGAACTTCTCTGTTTTCTCAGGCAGTGTTCACACATTCTTGAGTGGCGCTGGCGTTACAACCGCTAGCACTACGATCACTACTTTTGCAACTGGTACTCTCAACGTGACTGGCGGGTTTGGTGCTGATGCAATAAGCACAACTGGATTTATGCAAGAAATAGCTGACGGTTCGGGTAACGAATTTACAGCATCATTCCAATTCCCGTCTATCGCCTTGCGAGATAACGCAACTGATGGAGGTATCACAGATCCTACTAGAGCTTATTTTGGCATCCAGACTACAACTGCTAAGACTTCTACTAGATTTGATCCAGGCTATGCCGACTATGTAAGAGGAGCGCCGGGTGATACTGGAGTGTTTGTGCCGGGAACTAGCTTTGATTATTCCTTTGTCTTCACTCTTGACGATATAAGTGGTAGTGGTGTTTATGTCTCTGGCTCTAGAGCAGCGGGCACTTCAATCTCTGCTGTTAATAGTTCTCATACCAATACGCTAAACGCTGGCTACAACAGCTTCACTATGCCAATCTGGGGAGGCTTTGACGGAGTTGATATCTCGGAGCAGGAGCCTTTTAATAACGAGGCTATTGGACAATTTGCCGCTCAAGATACAAGCTATGCTTACAATACTGTAAAGAGAGCGCTTGACACTGTTGCGGATCCTGAGTTTGTGGAAGCTAACCTGATTTCCGTTCCAGGTGTAACACAGCCCGTTATTACCGACCACGTTATTTCCGTGGCAGAAAGCCGTGCAGATTGCCTTGCAGTGGTTGACATCGAGAATGTGTATGTCCCTGCTACCGAGACGATAGACGCTTTTGCCGATAGAGTCAAGTCAGTGTCAGAAGCTGTTACTTCTCTTGAAAACAGAAGAATCAATACAAGCTACGGCTGTACATTCTATCCTTGGGTAAGAATTAGAGATGATATCTCTAACGCTTCTTTGTGGGTACCGCCATCTGTCATAGCTATCGGAACCTTTGCCTCTTCAGAGGCAAGAGCAGAGCTTTGGTTTGCTCCAGCAGGATTTACACGCGGTGGACTTAGCACAGGCGCTGGAGGTTTTCCAGTGCTTTCGACAACCGAAAGGCTGCGCAGAGAAGACAGAGATGATCTTTACGAAGCAAATATTAATCCTATTGCTACATTCCCAAATGAGGGCATCGTTGTATTCGGCCAAAAGACACTCCAAGTAACGCCAAGTGCTTTGGATAGAATTAATGTTCGTAGACTTCTCATCTTCTTGAAGAAGAGAATTTCAAGAATTGCAGCCGGTGTACTTTTTGACCAGAATGTAAGAACTACATGGACTAGGTTTAAGGGAGAAGCAGATAAGTTCCTTGGCTCGGTCCAAGCAAGATTGGGCCTGTCAGAGTTCCGCGTTATTTTGGATGAGACTACGACAACTTCTGATCTTGTTGACAGAAATATTTTATATGCTAAGATATTCCTGAAGCCAGCAAGATCAATTGAGTTTATCGCGATTGATTTCGTAATCACAAGGTCTGGAGCTTCTTTTGACGATTAAAAAGAAATTATTAACTACTTATAACAGATAGGGGAGAAAACAACTCATGGCAGCAGGTTTCTGGACATCAACAGATGTTTCACCAAAAAGAAAATTTCGATTTTTGTTAACCATGGGCAACATGCCTAATGGAGCTACGTGGTATACGAAAAGTGTTACCAAGCCAAAAGTAACAATTAATTCTGTTGATCACAAGTTCTTAAACCACACGTTTAAATATCCTGGTAGTGTGACGTGGAACGACGTTACGGTCACTCTTGTTGACCCGGTCAGTCCTGACGCTGCTGCTAACCTCTCTAGGATTATACGAGAGTCAGGCTATCGTCCTCCCGTAGATGTGAATGATACAACTACGATTTCTAAAAAAAATGCTGTAGAGGCACTGGGGCCAGTAGTCATTACTCAAATCGACTCTGAGGGCTTGCCGGTCGAAACTTGGACTCTCAATAACGCCTTCATTCAAGATGTTAATTATGGAGGCGACCTTAGCTATGCAACAGATGAATTAACTGATATTACAATCGTATTTAAATATGATTGGGCTTCAATTGAAACTACAAATCCATCAGAGGCTGGACCTATCTTGGGCGAGGCAAAGAACAGATACTGGATGCCTGGACAGTCGTCGTAATATTTAACTAGAGGTGTTTTTTGAGTAGAAGAAATAATCGGGCTAGGACAAGCGCTCCAGCCCCTTTTGTACCTGAGGTGGCAAACGAAGCTAGACCACAGGTAGATACAGTAAGCCCAACAGAGTTTGTTGTGCTTCCTAGTGGTGGCAGGCTTTATCCGCCAGGCCATCCTTTTTACATGCGAGACGAGATAGAAATAAAGTTTATGACTGCAAAGCATGAAGATATTCTATCTTCTCAATCTCTTATTACTAGAGGTGTTGTTCTCGATAGACTATTGGAAAACTTAATTGTTGACGATGTTGATGTCGAGTCCCTACTGCCTGGGGACCGTAACGCTGTCTTCCTGGCGTCGAGAATCACTGCCTATGGTTCTGACTATGCCTCCGTCATAACTTGTCCACAGTGCGGCACAAAAAGCGAGACAGACATTGATCTAAACAGCTTTACAATCACATCTATCCCAGAGGACATCGAACTAACCGAGAATGGAACTTTTATTCTAACACTACGTAGCAGTGGTGTTGAGGTGGAGGTAAAGAGCTTAAATGTTAAAGAGAGACAATTCCTAACAAAGAACTCAGAAGCAAAAAGAAAAAATAATTTACCAGAAACCTCAAGAACAGATTTTTTGAAAATGGCCATTGTCTCGGTGAACGGTGAGACAAACAAGAGTAGAATTAATTCTTTTATTGGCTCTCTCCCAGCAGGAGACTCTTTACAAATAAGAAAAGTATATTCATCTGTATCTCCAGACATTGATACAAAGCAAGACTATCATTGCTCCTCTTGCAGCAAAACAACGGCCCTTGAGGTGCCGTTGGGACTTTCATTTTTTTGGCCTTTCTAATAATTATATAGAAGAAGTCTATGAACGATTTTTCTTCTTGTCGTATTACGGCGGCTGGTCTTTCTTGGAGGCCTATAACTTGCCTATTCCAATTAGGAATTGGTTTGTCAAAAGGCTGATTAAACAAAAAAAGAGAGAAATGCCAGAAGACAAACAAGAAGGATAATATCATAGTTCATACTATTTATTGTATTGGAGAACCTAAATGGCCGCCGCAGATCCTTTTAAGCAACTAAAAGAAGAGATAAAGCAAGCTATCGCAGATGGCTTTGATGCAGTTGCAGCTGCCCAAGGCAAAGTAGGAGATAAAGTAAATTCCGGCTTTAAACAGCTTGGCATTGACGATGAAACCCTAGAAAGGTTAAAAAATGCTGGGGGTGGGCTTGCGCAGTTGGGGGCTAGTGTTTTTGCTCTAGAGAAAGGCTCTGAGTTGCTGAACGCGAACTTAGGCTTTATTGAAGATTCTCTGGTTGGCGTCGGCTTAGAAGCTAAAAATGCCGCCATCAGTTTTAACCAAGCAACAGGCTTTGGTGGAGAATTTGATAGCTCTATTATGCAAATTAGAGATTCTCTTAAGGGGTTCCCTGTTGACGCACAAAATGTCTCTCAGTCAGTTCTAGCTTTGAGCCGTGGATTTACTGATTTTACTCTAGGCGGAATTCAACCAGCAGAACAACGAATAGCACAAACAATAACAATATTAAATAAACTTGGCGCGTCTATTGAGAATCAAACTACAATTGTGCAGGGATTAAGAAAAGGATTTTCTCAAACAGATGAACAAATAGATATGTCTCTAAGAGAGTTTGAGGCACTTGCCGACACATTAAATATTGATGTTGGTACAGTCATGTCTAACTTCGCGACACAAATACCTTTGTTTGGTGCTTTTGGAGATAGTGCTGTAAGCGCGTTTAAAAGACTGCAAGCTCAGTCTAAAGGCACAGGTTTAGAATTAAATAAGCTTGTTCAGATGAGTGAAAAGTTTACAACTTTTGAGGGCGCTGCCTCTACAATTGGACAATTAAACCAACTCTTGGGCGATACAGGTCTTTTGCCAACAGATTTGGTGCAAGCAGCCCTTGAGGACCCAGCTAAAGCTATAGAACTTTTACAAGGTTCATTATCTGGATTTGACGTAGAAAATATGGGTGGAGGTTTAAAAAGAGTATTAGCTGATTTACTTGGTTTTGGCTCAGATATAACAGGATTTATTTCTTTTGCTAGAGGCGGCACTGATGCTCTGTCCGAATTGCAAATGCAAGCTGCGAAAACAGATACTGAACTTCTCCAAAGCATACAGAAAGGAACTGACCCAGCAACAATGGCCCAAGCCATGGCCAGACTTGGAGTCTCTGTAGACGGTATTGGACAAGCCTTTTCAAAGGTGGAGGATATAGGTTTTTCAAATGCTATAACTGGAGCAATTAACCTAAGAAAAGAAGTCGATGAACTCACCAAAGGTGTAAATGCCGAAGATGGTTTGGCTGAATTCTTTAAAATGATGGACAATACAATGAAAAACCTTGGAGTACAGGGGTCAGCTACTGAACTGTTTGGCGATTTTAAACAAGTTCTGAGTGATACAACCGCTATTGATGAAAGGATTGCAAGAGAAAGACAAGAACTGAAAACTACTTTAACAGAATCTTTATCAAATATTCAAGTGCATGTGTACTTAGATAGATCGCAGCTGGCACAAGAAATTGGTGCCCTAATTACATCTGGGGGTCAATAACAATGGTATCTTTTAGCAATGATGCGTCTGATGTACTTGAATCCAAAGGACAAGTTCTAGAGTTTTATCAAACTTTTTCTGGTGCCACTGTTTCATTTAAAGCCTTTTTGTCCACATATTCCGAAAGTTTCACTAGTGGCTGGGCAGGGACACAAACTCTTGGCAGACCAGATCCCATACAAACATTTAAAGGCACGTCAAGAACCATCAGCCTTACTTGGAAAGTGCCAGCTTTTAGTTTAGAAGATGCAGAATCAAACTTAGTTAAGACGTCTACTTTGGCTAGGATGCTCTACCCGGAATACTCCAAAATTGACAATGCCTCAACTATGTCCAAAGGCCCACTAATCAAGATTAAGTTTGCAAACTTAATATTTGATGCCTCTAGAGGCCCAGGAGGTGATGTTAGAACCTCAGGCTTGCTTGGAGTAATCACTTCTTATAACTGGAATCCGCTACTTGATGAAGGGTTTTTCGATCCAGACAAGAGATTGTTCCCAAAAGTAATTCAATTATCAGTACAATTTAACGTTCTCCACCAACACACGCTGGGGTGGGAGAAAGCGGAGGCTAGACAACTCTCTCAAAACAGGAGAAACGGTCAGCCAAGAAGTCGAGATGTAGATAAAATCAACGACCGCAAAAAAGCCAACGCCTCTAATGCAGCACCAGAATGGGGTGCAGACGCAGCCCTGTTCCCCTGGTCTGCTGGTATCCAGAGAGCTAACACAATCATCGGCACAAATACGGTAGATGACCACCCCCAGACACAAAGTGACTCGGACGCAATATTTAAATCGGGAGATAGCTGAAATGTCTAGATATTTTGGGAGAACAAAGTTTTTTAATCAAAAGGAAATGTATCAAGACACTCTTGACGAAAGAGGGGTCCAAGGGATCATGCAGTATACGACACCACAATTACTGCACATAACAAAAGAACAGATTCCTTCCCTGACCGTCATCAATCATGTCTGGAAGACTGGTGATAGGTATTTTAAACTAGCGTATGACCACTATGGTGATTCTACAAAGTGGTGGGTTATAGCATGGTATAACCGGAAGCCCACCGAGAGTCACTTAACATATGGTGAAATTATCTACATTCCTCATCCTCTAGACCAAGTGCTAAATTATCTAGGAGTTTAGGATGGCAGATAAAGAGCCAGTAGAGGCAAGACAACAGGCCCCGAATGAACAGCAGCCAGAAGTTACAAATGTACCCGAGGGTATAGACCTTAGTTTGTATGATATTGACGTCTCCGAACCTTTTGGATTTGGCACAGGTTTTGACGACCCCAAGCATCCTTCAATTATTTACGATAAAGAAACAGGTTACGCAATCAATAATAATCCAATTGACGAAAACTTTGGCGATGCCAGGGTCAGAGATCTTCAGATCTTAATGATCAATGAACTAGATTCTAAAGGAAGAACAGACCAGCCAAGTGAAATACTTCCAAAATTTGGAGTTGATGGTATCTGGCGTTGTGAGACGCAAGCTGCTTTCAATAGATTGTTAGACGAAAAGGGAGTACAAAACAAGACGGTAGGAGGCAACACAGACTCCAAGTGCCCAGGCTTAGAGCAATTCTTACTCACTGAGGAAACGCTTGAAGAGTTAAAAGGCAAACCAAGCGAAGAAAAAGATGGACCAACAGAAAAGGAAGTAAAAAAACAAAAAGAAGAAGTAGTAAATGTAAATGACCAATGTATTTTAATATCTAATTTAGAACAGATAGTTAAAGACAGTAAGCCACCGACCCATTCTCCAGCTTTTTATGATGGTTCTGGAGAACTGGACAATCGGGGACAAATAAAATATAAAAACATTCACAAAGTTACTGCATCTGATTCAGCTACGATGTTGAATAAATTAAGGATGAGAAAAGGTATATTACAATTCCTCTCCATAAGACATTGGCAATTATCACAGCTTGTACCGATGATCAAAATCTACAAGCAATATCCTCAAGGCAGAGGTAAACCACCTAGAGAAGTGGAAATAAAATTTAATTCATTTGTCGATCCTATCACCGATTTACAAGATATGCTCAACAGTAGAGAACAGCGAGGAGTAGGAGTAGGGATTGAATATTTATCATATAGCTTATTTGGCTCAAATCCCGATACAGCTAAGCGTCAAGTAAGTGGAAAGCTAGCGATATATGCTCAAAACTTCAACGAATTGTTTAAGACAAGAAGAGGCTTCGATCAAGACGGTATCGAATTTGAGGGAGGATATAGAATAATTGATCTGGTTCTACAATCCTTGGGACAAGCAGGAAGGATTGGGGATCCCATGAACTATACACTAAAAATAGTTGTGGGCTGGGGCGCTACTGGTGGAGGTGGAATCCTAGAACCCGTATTGGTGAACGCTCTAAAAGATACGCAATTGACTATGAACTTGAGTGTTGCTGACTATGATATCGAAATTCTTGATGACCAGGGCGGTGGCGGTGGAGTAAGGGTTGTTTTAGACCTTCACCCAAGATTGGAAGCTGTTTCTCTAACAAATGATTCTGATGTTCTCGCCGACGAACAGACAAGAAATGCGAGACGAAATAGAAAAAAAGTATTTGAAAATCTGATAAGAGGCGAGAAAGTATCTGATCCCTCCAAGGCCAATGGTGGACAATCGAATTGCTTAACCCCAAAGGAAATAAAAACATTAAAATCTATCTATGATGCAGATATAGCGAGAGACATAGAAAATTCCCAAGGTTCATTGTTGAGACAGCTGCTTGTCTCCGGTTTAGTATACAGTGCTGCAGTTACTCAAAAGACTGACGATGAGATTGAACAAGAGATGCTAGAGATAGCAGAAGGAGACACTGAGCTTCTTGAAGATCAGGATAGGTTAAGAAATGAATTAGCAAAGAGACCTAAAGTTGAAGTTATCTCTGACTACTGCCAAGACCAGCGTTACCAACCAGAGAATAGTGTAAATAAAGATCCCGAAACGAGAATCATTCAATATTTCTTTTTAGGAGATCTTTTAGCAGTTGCATTAAATAACGTTCTTGATTCTAAAGATAATGAAGTTTATTTTGGCAATGTCCGTTTTATTACAGGTCCATTAACAATAAGAGATCCTGATGGAGTTAGTGACATAACCATAAACATCTCCGACATCCCTATATCAGTTGATTTATTTTCAGATTTCATGGCGTCGAGAGTGCCCAGAAGAATTGAGTCGGGAACAACATATCCTTTGTACCTTTTTACCAGAGAAGTGATAAAGAAATTAGTATTTGAAGCAATGGGGCCAGAATGTTTCCTTGGCACAAATAGGCAAAATGTTGTTCTCGAAACAGATATCATAACAGCAGATTCCGCTGCGGGTGGGGAAGATCCGATTGAGCTTAAGTATAACTTAGGGGATATTAAAGGACAGCGCAAAAAAGATAAAAAGTCAAAATCAAGAAGCCAAAATCAAGAAACAAATAGCACTAAATCTTCTTCAGTTCTTGATTTAGATCAGTTTAGAATTGACTTTGACAACCCAGAGAATAGCACGTTTGTATTTGATTCTTTTAACCAGAAAAGCTTAAGAGACAAGTTCACATATCTAGTTATTTATGCCAAAACAAACAAGCCAATCTCTCTACAAAGGCCACAACCACCCCTCACAAGATTTCGAAGAGATTTTGAGAATGGCATTTTCCACTTAACAAGTGGTTTAGATCGAGGGCTACTTAAGAGCGTATCCTTTAGCAAGAATGGGAATGCCTCCAAGCTCTTGAAGTCTGCAAGAATTCAAGAGAACAGAGACCTCCCAGACTTGCAACTTGCAAACAACTTTCAAATCACCGCCGATATGTATGGCAATAATATATTTTTTCCTGGGACGTATGTTTATTTAAACAATCGTGGCCTTGGAGCAGACTTGCTTGGCGAGCCAGATGTTAGAGGAACACCTGCTAATATATTGGGCATTGGAGGTTATCATCTTATAGGTAGAGTTGACAACATGATCAATATTAGTGGCTTTTCTACAAAATTGACTGCGACTTTTAGCTCTAGTGGCACCGAAAAAGCAGAAAGTTTTGCTTCTAACGTGACACCACCTGAATTAGTTAATGTTGAGTGTAATGATAAATCTTTTGGACAAGCAGAAAAAGAACTTAAAGCTGCTCTAATCAATAATTCTTCTGGAGGTGGGAGCGAATGACTTCTCGAAAATTCGGAGCAAATAATAAAATTCGAAACTCAAGGTCATTATTCAACCAAAGGGCGAAGTACAGGAATGATGCTATACCCGAAGGGCTTATAAAGAAGTATCCTGGTGTTTTTAGAAACTTTTGGTTTATTGAGAACATGTATTATGGAAAGATAGATAGACTACATCGTTTTCTTATACCAAGACAAGAAAAAATAAAACCAGTCCAGTTAGATGGCGGTGATACAATTTTCTTATTTGATTTTGCTGCGGAAGCAGTTGTAGATTTGTTGAAAGAGCACAAAAAAGGCTTATCTAGCGGCAAAATAAGCAAAGAAGACGACACCTTATCAGTTTTAAGGCTAAAAAATGGCTATACAAACCCATTGCTTGGCTATGAACTACTCATAAAAGAACTATTTGACAATATTTATCCAAAAATTGTTTTAAGAGAGGCAGAAATCAATGATTTTAATGATTTTATTGATACTTTCTTAGACTTGTTTTATGAACAAAAAGAAAAGCTGCCTATTTCACTAACTGGTTTTGTTTCTAGCCGCCACTCGCCTCTAACAATGACTGGAATCTTTCTAGAAGTAACTGATTTAACTTATGACAATGATCAAAATAAAATTGATAATATAATAGACAATAGAAATTTTCTTTTCTTTATCAAAAATAGTATTAAACATGGTTTTTTGATAGATTCTAATGCACCAGCGAGAATTTGTGCCAATCTTGGTTCTGTTGAGATGGAGAGATACCTAAGAAAGTATAATTCTTCTAGTGAAAGTGTGTTTGAAGATTATTACTCCCTATCTTATATCAGAGATATAGACTATATTTTTCAATATTTAATTAATTTATATAATAAATTTATTTCTTTTAGACCTTTTATAAGAAAAGAAATTATTGATTCACGATATGGCCACGATCCTTATAGATTTGTGCAAAGAAGAATACAAATGACAAAAAAATCTTTTGATTTAAAATATAATAATGAATATAAATTAAATTTATATATTGATATAAGAAACCATGAGTGTGATTATAGATACGAGCAAGCCTTAATCATGTCAATAAAACAAAATGCAAAATCTTTTCTCAACACGGGAACTTTCGAGGATGCCTTGACCTATGTTAATCACCAATTTATAGGATTCCTCAATGACTCTGGGGCGTACAATGCTTTGACGATCACATCTGAAGCACTGAAGGACAATCCAAAAAATACTGGACAAGATGTGTCGGATTTATTAGACCGTTCTGTAGCGAGGTCCAGGGGGACCATCTATTGAGGAGCGGCTGTGATATTCCAAACGTTGGACGATAAAAATAATTGTGTTGCTTTTTATTTCAATGGCGACTTTCAAAAGGTCTATGAACAAGAGATGACCCACTCATGGGTAGCCCCAGCGTATTTGCAACATTTGGATATTGAATATGCTTATCTTTACGCTCAATGTTCGTTGGACGACGCCTGCCCTGAACACTTAAAGACGGAACTAAAAGAATGCATGGACTTACTGAAGGCGTATATGACATCTTTTGTGGTATCAAAGCTCGATATGAATCAACACTGCTTTTATGATCTTGTGCCCGAGCACTTTCTAAAGCGTTTTTGCGAGATCAAGAATAAAATCTGCTCCCATATCTTCTCTAGCACTCCGAGGCCACCTAACTATGCCTTCCTGAAAGGGGT
>Ga0129351_1000429_pt1 | contig 15530 bp, 24 predicted proteins | sample CPBDNA_8_FD_94423 | JGI IMG/M metagenome (GOLD analysis project Ga0129351, IMG submission 94423) | Freshwater to marine salinity gradient microbial communities from Chesapeake Bay, USA - CPBay_Sum_27_0.2_DNA | ecosystem: Environmental > Aquatic > Marine > Coastal | place: USA: Chesapeake Bay... | reverse complement strand
TCAATGGCTGATGCGTTGGGTTGGGGTCGTGATGTTGGGTCTGCCCCTACAAGGGATTGGGTCATTAACACTGGGCGAGGCTGGGTAAAGGGAGGCGATCGGGAGGATGCTCAAAAAGTTTCGTTGGACAGGGCAGCCCCGACAGTGACTGGTTTGTCAGGCAGGCAGTGGGTATTGCGGGCGGGCAGCGTAACAGGCAAGTTCCAGTCCACCCAGCGGGGCATCACGGAACCTGCCCCTACAGTTGGTGGCATCGGCAATGACGCCGCAGGGTGGGCATGGGAACAACCAGAAACTTCGATTCGTTGCACTGTTGACGAACTCGCTGTGCTGCAATCGTTTCCGTCTGGCTATCCGTTCCAAGGCAGCAAAACGAGCCAGTTTAAGCAGGTTGGCAATGCCGTCCCACCGTTGCTAGCGCAACGAATCGTGGAGCAGTTTTATTAAATTATAAAAGAAAAGAAAGGAACAGGTGCGGTGACCGACGTGAACAATTTGCCTGAGATTTTCAGGCTACACAAACTGTGGCTTGAAGGTGACCCTGAGGGGCGTCGGGCGGATCTGTCGGGGGCGGATTTGTCCGGGGTGGACATGTCCGGGGTGGACATGAGGGGGGCGGACCTGTCCGGGGCCCGCTTGGCCTGGGCGATCCTGACCAACGCGTGTCTAGTCGGTGCAAATTTGACCGACGCAAACTTGACCGGGGCTGACCTGTATGGGGCCGACTTGACGGGGGCGAAGGTGGACGGGGCGGCCTTGATCGCTGCGGACCTGTTCGGGGACATAATGCCGGAAGGGTTCGATTAAATAATGAAAGAAAAGAAAGGAACAGGTTATGAAGCCTGAATTTATTAATATGACTTGGGAAGGCCCAAAGACAGAAGCGCGGCGTCGCGTTTTTGATTATGAAGCGATGGCTTTGTTTTGCATGGAGCGTCCTGGTGAATGGGCGAAATTACCGGGACAGTATAGATCTGTGCCAAAGAAAGAACATTTGGCTCCGTGGAATTTGGACGCTGTTGGTAGGAGAGTTAAAAATCGTCCAAAAAATGGGCCGGTATGGTTGCACGTTTACGTGAGATATGTAGGGGATGACAATGGAACCTTTTCCTGAGCTCGAGACTGAAGAACGTAATTGGGTTATTAGTTCTACAGATTTTCAATTGCGGTTGAATTTTCTTGGAGATGGCCCGAAGTGGCAGTCCAAGTACATGCATTTGCTTACTGATCGGAGTCGACATTCGTTTGATTTGAAGAATGTTGATTTGAATGAGTTTGTGAATGCTTTGCAGGAGTTGATTGCTTTTGCTAAAGCGAACAATGAGCGTTCTACGGATTGGGAAAATGCCGAGTGAAGATACGTGGTTTACAGCTGATAGCCCAACAGTTTTCAGAAAGAATGTTGGGCCTTCTCAGTCCATGCGTGATGCCAGGGCAGCAAATACTAGAGCAGCCTGGGATGAGGCGTTCGACAAATTGCCGTTGTTACTTGTCCGATTACGAGACTACAAACATAGTTGCAGTAATGTTTGGCACTGTGATTAGTGCTGTAGCTATTTGTTTGTTTGTTGAGTTTATGTGGCCAATATTGACGTTAGAAATGGTTTGGAATAGAGGGTAAACAAATTATGGGTAATGACAATCCGTTAACTAATCCGAATCATCATTTGACTGTTCGCATGAACGAGTTGGTGACTGAAATTAATGGCATTCGCAATTTGTTGTTAACCAAAGCAAGTTTGAGTTCCACAGTTATTGAAAGTGGTGAGCTTCGTCTTGGACAACTTCAATCGTGGGTTGCTGCGATTGAGCAGGAATGTTGTAGATAAGTTCTCTAGTGAGAGGAAAGTAATAATGGCTGCAAGTCAAAATCATTTGACGGTTACTGGTAACACTACGGATGTGCCAGAACTCAAGTTTTCCAATAAGGGTAATCCGTGGGTGAGTTTCACAATTGCGTGGAACAAGCCGCAACGTAATCCTGATGGTTCTTGGAATAACGAAGCGCATTTCTTTGATGTGACTGCGTTTGGTCAGTTGGCTGAGCATGTTGCGGGTAGCATTGGGAAGGGTGACCGTGTGACTGTTGTTGGTCATATCGAGCAGGATCGTTGGGTTAGCCCCGAGGGTCAGAATCGTAGTAAGGTGTGTATTAAGGCTGACGATGTGTCTGCTGATATGCGTTGGGCTACGGTTCAGATTGAGCGGCAGTCTGGTAAGACGGTTGCTAGTTCTGTTGATCCGTTGTCGTCTGGTCCAGTTGTTTCAGTTTCTGCCAAGACTGGTGAAGAACCGTTTTGATTTAAAGGCTCCGGGTCGGTTTCTGCTTCCTTCCCGGCCCGGAGCTGAAGTTTTAGAAAAGTAGAAGCTAGTGCTGAGCATCACTTTAAACTGCTTATTGTTTGCAGCTGGGGTTGCACAACGCAAAAACAGTTGCAAACTTTTGCCCCTGTGGCGAAATAGGCAAACGCAAGAGACTTAAAATCTCTAACCCGTCAGGGTTTGTGGGTTCGAATCCCACCAGGGGTACGATTTTAGTAAAGGAGCATTAATGGGAAGCAAAGTAGAATGGTTTGGTCGTCACGATGTTTTGAACAAATGGTCTGAATTTGAACACGTTAAACAGGTTTGTGAAAAATACGGCAAACAACTGTTACACAAACCTTCTTGGACATATCGAACAAACGAATACCATAAGTTTTCAAATCAATCCGAATGGTCTAGCCAATGGAATTTGAAAACATTAATTGATCCAGTTCAAATTGCTGCCGAATTTTATGTTCTTGAAGGAGCTCTTTCTTATGCGTTATATGGTGCGCGACCTGTTCTTTCTAATTCACGTTCTAATCGTTACGGGTTAGCTAATCAGCAATCTGAAATTCAGTATTTGTTTAATGAGCTTTGCAAACATGCGGTTCCGATTCTTAAAAATTACACATTAATGATTGTTGGTGGTGAGCTGCGTCATTGTGCGCCGTCAGGTATGCCTGGTCATCGTCGGACGAGTTGGGCAAACTGGAAACCCTTAACTGAAAAGCTTGGTGTGTGTGATGCGTTAATGGATGCTGAGTTGCATTTTGTTGATTGGAGTGCTGGTTCTGCTTATTGCGGTCCACCTTGGGCAAATATTGCTGCGACTGCTCGATGGCATAGCGAAGGCAAGTTGACTGATGGGATGTTCATTGATCGTTGTATGAACCTTGAACATAATGGTGGCAATTTCCTTAACAAACTTGCGAATAAATGGCCTATTAATAATCCGCATCAATGGAATTGGAAGAAAACTGGTCAGTTAGGTAGTTTGCACGCAGGTGAGTGGGGCGATGACAATTACACTTATGTTCGTTTGTTGACGTTTGTCCGACCAGAAGTGTATGAAGCTGTTTACAATTACTTTCTAACTTTAAAACGTTGTTCTGTGTTTAATCTTAATGATCAAACAATAGATGAACGTGATGCGTTATACACAATGATCGCACAAAACCATCACAAACAAATAGTCGAACCAAATTTGCGGTTTCCTAAATGGGATTCTAATTCTTTAAAAAATTGGTCGTTTGATTTATGTGGCGAAAAACTAAGTCCTGAGTTAGCTTTTGTTCGTCCGCAAGATCGTGACAATTATCTTTCTGTTCGTAAAGATATTGGGTTGCCTGATCCCACTCCGTTTAGTGTGAGTACGTACGTATCAAAATCAAAATCCAAGCCGTCTACTCTTCAAGCATTTGCATTTAACGAGTTATCAGATTTCTGTAACCAGCTTGACACTAAAGTAACTTGGCATGTTTGGTTGAAGATTTGCAATCTTGATGCTTTTCTATTCCAAAGTATTTATCTAACAGACATTAAAAACCAAGAATGGCCTGGCATTTCCAAAGCGCTTGACGATATTGTTGGTGACAAATTCAATGGTGGTCTGAGCAATTTAAAGTATTGCCCGGGAACTAAATACTTTCCTTATGCCCATAGTGAATATTGGCAAGGTTCAGGATTGTTCAAATACCCCAGCCAATTTGTTCGCTTGCATCACAAGATATTTCAAAATAATGATGACAAACTTTCAACTCAAACAACATTTTCTCTTTTTCATGATGACAAACATTGTATTTCCCCAAATAAAAAGTTAGTAAAGCAAACTAAAACTACGCAACCTTTAGAGTTCCGGGATTTAGTTATCAAAGAAGAACACATGCATTTGGCTACTGTCATGGATCTTGTGGTCTTGGAAAATATTGCTCGAGCAAGTAACCGTTTTTGGAAGCACCGCAAATCAACAAACGGCAATAGTTTTGCTTTAGTTGAATTTTCTAAATTGACTAAAGCAGATAAAGCTTATTATGCAAGTAATACACTTGCTGGTAAACAAGTAAACGAAGATATCAAGATGAGTATTTACAACAACGAGATCGCTAGTTCTATGCTTACCCATTATGTGCCATTGGAAGAGCAACAAACCGACAAGATAGTAATTGCTTTAAATAATAATGAAGTGCATAAATACGTTACGTTAAATGATTGGCTGTTACCTGAAGAGGTAAAGAAAGAATGGTCTGTAGATTTATCCCAAGAAGAATCGTCGCCCCAAATTGTTCATGGCAATTGGGTTGGAGATCCAATCGTTCATCCTGCTCGCGATTGGTTGAAGATTTACAACGACTGGTTTGATGCTAAGCAAGCGTCAACATCAGTTGTTTTAGATTTCAAAACAGGCAAACAATATTTTGAATCCACAATAATGAAAGGTCAGATTACAACATCTGATTCTTATACGGCAATTAATAAGGAAATGTGATGGACAACAACGATGTGTTTGCAAATAACAGTTCTAATGTCTTTGACGATACGACAATAGATTATGTTTGTACTTGTGATTCCTATTATTTAATGGATGCTTGGGAACCAGAAGATCATACTGAAGAATGTGAGTTGCAAATGTCTTGGACCTTTACATCTGGGTTTTCAACTTGGTCAAATACTTTAAAAAAGTTGATTGACGTGCAACCCAAGAAGAAACAACAAAACAAAAAACAAGACAAGTTGTGGCATAATTTAGACGCGCAATACAATAATCAAACGCCACTTAAATCAGCATCTAATTTTCAATACAAACCACAGTGCAATCACGAACGCAATCAAAATCCGTTTACGCTGTCAAATGAAACAACTATTTATTTGTCAGCTGGCGGTGCTCATCAGAGTAAGCCAAGGATTCAAAGACCTGATTTGCATATCATGTTGGCAAGTAGCCAGCGTCCTTTATCTGTTGCCTGGTATGTGCCGTGGCCTGATTACCAGTTGCCTGACTTAAGTGATGTTCAGATGTGGTCTTTTGTTGACCAAGTTGTTGACATTCTCGAAGCTGGCGAATTTGTAGAAACTGGTTGCATGGCTGCTCATGGTCGTACTGGTACTTTTGTTGCGTTGCTCGAGCTAAATGCATGTGCGCGTGTCGGCAAACAACTACCTACTCGACAAGAGTTAATTAAGTTTGTGCGTGACAATCATTGTCCGCGTGCTATTGAGTCTGACGTTCAACATTGGTATTTAGATGTGTATCGAGCTCATTTGTTGAACGAAGAACCACCACCAATCCCTCAACCAAAGAAAGCAAACACAAATAAGAATCAAAGTAGATTTGATTTTTGAAGGAGCAATTATGTTTACAAAACATCATCGAACAGCAATTTTGTTTTACGCAATGTCTGATGACCAGCTTTACCAGGAACGTGCTGTTCGTTTTATTGAATCGTTAACGCCTCAAGATATTAAGTACGATCCGTTTATTGTAATGAAGCAGTTCGGTTCTGATGAGGCAGCGGTTTACCCTGGTTTACCGACTACCAATATGCATGTTGAACCTGTGTGCATGCTTACTGAGTTTCACAGTTTTACCGTAGATCAAGGTTATGATCAAATTATCCATAGTCACGGCAAATTTGTGGATATTGGCGTTGATCCTGCTAAGATCACTTATGAGTTTTTCAACGTGGGTGACCATGACGAGAAACTTGCTGCGTTAAAAGAAATGCATGCTGCATATACAAAGTCTCAAATGGAACCACATTTGACGGCTGAGTTGATTGAAGCATTTCTTAATAATGAACCTTCAACAAAGGAGAATGAAGATAATGAATAATGTGCCACCGCTTATTACTGCCCGAGAGTTGGGTGACATGATTGGTGTATCCGAACAGGGCATTAAGAACGATATGCGTGACGGAAACATTCCGTCAGTGCGTATTGGTTCTAAGCGTGTTATGACTGCTAGTCAGTTTGCAGTTTGGGTTCATGGGCTTGAGGTTGCTGCTATGGCAGAAACCCCAGCCTCAGCCCCTGAGGCGCCCGATGACAAGGCTGCAACAGTTAATACTGACCCTAACGTTAAGACGGGCGCAGAAGCCGCACAGCCCTTCTGAGTAGGCGCATAACAAAAGGCCAGGGGCGGCAACCATCTACCCCTGGCCTTTTTGTTGCCTGCACTACGAAACGCTTGCAACGCCGCAAGTATACACACATATGCCGAAGGAGGCACAATGTCCGATGATCCCCGGATGCCTGGGTTATTTGGCCCTTTACTATTAGATTTCTGGAATCAGAAATACATCGAGTCAGGTCGCGATAATCGTGAAATGAGTGTACCTGACGCAGTGTTCCGACATAGTTGGGCAGGTAGTTGCGCTCGTAGAATTCAATACGAGATGCAGAACTACAGTGGCGAACGCGAGTTTGATTTGCCTGTAAGAGCTCCTGCTGATCGGTGGCGGTTAGAAATGGGAACGTTAGTACACGATTACTGGCAAGCTGCTTTGACTGCTTGTTTGCCTGAAGCAACTATTGAGCATGTGACAAGTCATCCAATAGATGATGCTCATACAGCAGGTCATGGTGATGCTTTAATTAATCACCCGCAGTTAGGTCGTGTTGCTGTTGAGTTAAAGACACGCAACGGGTTCGGTTACAAACAAGATATTGGCGCTAATAAATATGAAGATGCTGAAGGTCCGTCTGTAGCTGCTAAACGTCAGGGTGCGCTGAACGCTTTAGCGGAGGATGCCGATTGGCTCGTCATTCTCCACATTTCGTTGGAAGCTGTTGGTCCTAATCAATTGCCGGGTCAACACAAAGGTGACAATTACAGTCCGTTGCGGATGACGGCTGAGTGGTGGTACTCCAAAGAAGAATACACACCGTGGGCCACACATGAGTTGCAACGTGTTTCGTTTATTAAAAAGATAATCGACAACAAAGAATTAGCACCTCGCCATGTGCCTGAGTTAATGCCTTCAGGTGCTCGCATTGTGGATGTTAATAAATCGCAATGGTATCTCGAGGAAAACAATGAAGTCGTTTCCATAGGTCAATTGTGGAACGGACGTTTTTGTTCTTATTGCCCTTATGTAAATGCTTGTATGGAAGATGGTTGATAATGTTTAGACCCCCCAAAACCTGGCGTAAAAACGATCCGGTAACATCTGAGCTTGCTGGAAAGTCTGTTAAAACAACTTTGACAGATAATCATTTTGCTGTTATTGATTTATTAAAAGAGTATGGTCCGTTAACGGATGATCAATTAGCTGATATAATTGTCCGTAAGCAAATCGTTGATCGACATGAACGTGCCCGTCGGTTAATTCGTACTTTGCGAGAAAACCATCAACTCATTGTTCCTTCTACTAACGAAGAAGGAATTCAATGGGCTTCTCAAAACGAATCAGGTCGTTGGGCTTTAATGTGGGAGATTGCTGATGCCGAGGTTTAATGTTGGAGTTTTGGTATCGCCTGTTATTGAAGTAACTGTTCAGGCTGAGAATGTTGATATTGCAAAAGTATTAGCTGTTCAACAGGCAGAATTGCAGTTGCTTTCTAAACAGTGGATTTCTGTTTCAACTGAAATTAGTTGGATTGATAAACATGGGGAAGAAATGAATGAGTAGATTACGTAAAGCTGTTGATATTGAATATTCTTTGCCAGTGCATGGCCGTATTCGCGTTGGTACTAAGAATGAAAAAGGTTGGCCAATTAGTTTAAAGACGTTTAGGTTTACTAGTTCTGACCAGTCTGCTGTCACTACTATTGCTGATGAGTTTGGTGGGGTAGTTAAACCCTGGAAAAACGGCAAGAACAGTGAGTGGGAGGTTATTACAGAAGCGTCTGAAATTCCTGTCGTATTACCTCCTAAGCCTATTGATGGACCGATTTGGGAATATTGGTCTAAGGGTGGCAAATTATTTGATTGCGACGGAGAAACTTGCATTAAAACAAGCACTGGTCCAGATGGACTTGAATACGAATCTGTGCCTTGTCGCTGCAAAGCTGAAAATAAATTAGTTTGCAAACCTCAAACTAGATTGCGCGTGTTATTGCACAACGTTGCTTTAGGCGGCTGTTGGTTGCTTAATACAGGATCTAAAATGGCTGCTTCAGAATTGCAAGCTATGGTTCAAGTTGTTGAACTTATGTATAACCAAACGTTGACACCTGCAAAGTTGGCTATTGAACCAAGATCGTCTGCTAGCGGTGGGCAAACTCGACATTTTGTGGTACCTGTTTTGCGTGCTGGTGCTACGTTAGTTCAATTGCAACAACAACAACAAGCATTAACTGAGTTAAAAACAATTGAGTTAGACGCAGGTGATTAACACATGGCATCTCGAGGCAAAGGAGCAAGAGATCGTGGGCTTAATTGGGAACGCGCCATCGTCAATGCCTCGACTGGTTTCCCCTTACAACGTATCAGATTGGGTTTTCATGACGACGTTGGTGACCTTAGTGGGTTGCCTTGTTTTATGGTTGAAGCTAAGGCAGCGTCAATACCGAAAATTCCAATGGGGGTCGACAAAGCTAAAGTAAGCTGGACTAATTCTGGTCAGCCTTGGTTCGTTATGTTGCAGAAAAGACCTAACGCATCATTGAAATCAGGGTGGGCGATCATGGAAATAGATCAGTTTTTTGAAATGATGAGGTATTTAGATGAAGTCGGCGCTCTCAGCCCAACTGCTGTTGAATCGTGGAGGAGAAGAACTATGGACTTCGCCAGAGAAAGTGAAGTTCAGATGGAAGATTGATGTCGTCAACAACGAACTCCTATTTCTTTTTATAAGCGCGTTTGATTTGCGTGGTTTTGACAATTGGACTGTTGTTGGTTGGCGTATTCTTTTGTTTAACTATGACAATGATGGTCATATTGTGTTTGCCGAACACGATTACGAATTTGAAACGTCTTTAGTTGAAGAAGATTTCTACGGGCTCGAACATATTATTTCTTTAGACTATGACGTTTTGCGCCGCATCCCCAAAGAACAATCGGAGTTAGAACAAATCTATTATGGATCAGACAACTAGTGACGCAGTAAATATTGTCAACACGTTTGCAGATAAATACGATACTACTCGTCTTGATTTAGATACGTTACGAGCATCTGTGCGAGCGTTGTTATCTAAAGGAGAACACCCCACAGATATTGTTAATGCGTTACCGTTACTTCGCTCGAGTACCCAATCAGCGTTGATTGCTTGTGTTGGTATTGTCAAGTCCGGTAATCACAGGCCGTCAGAGTTGCGTAGACGGCAACCTAAACCATTTGTCGCTGGATCATTGCCCAATGTTACTGATACTGAGCGAGAAATTGGTCGTGCTGCTATAGCCTGGATGAAGGAGTCACTTGACAGGCGAACGATCCACCGTCGCCGGGAGCCATTAACAACAGATGAGTCCGATCATACGACAACTCGGCTCCACGAATTGGACTAGCTAAGTTTAAGTTGTCAATGTCTAATACTTTTCGAGCGCCGTTGTGCGAAACAACATTTCCGTTAGCGTAAATAGACCAAAACGGAAATCGTCCAGGCACATCTGATGTGCCCAGAGGGTCAACTACAGTACTTACTACTGCATCGTCGAATGTTGGGGTAGGCATAAGAGTTTGTACCAATTCTGCGTAAATGTTTAATTCGTTGTCGTCAAAACCGGGGTCAAAACGGCGGTATGGGTCAGCTTTTTGGTGAGTGATAATACCTTGCGCCCCATTAGCTACATCGTTAACAGACACAATTTGCGGTGGGATATTAAATCGTGCGGCTAATTTGGCAGTTGTTTCTGCTGCACGTAAGACATATTGGGTTCGTGGGTTGTTTTCCCAATCTGCCGGGTCGTAAGGGTTTTTAGCCCAGCCTTCATTGTCGCGGTATTCTTCTGCTTTTGTTGACATTGATTGATGTAAAGCAATGTCATTCCAACTAATATCATTAGTCCGACGAGAACCAAACGCGACAAGATTAACTGGGTCAATAAACGGAACATCATTATCTCGATCAGTAATGTGATGGTAACTACCAGGAGAAATGCGTTTCAAAATCCATTTAGCTGTAGAGTCAGCGTTATTGTCAATGCCCACATAATCAGGCAGAGCCTGAGTAGTGTGTAACATAATAACTCTTGGGGCTTCTCGACGCGGCCGCCATTGAGGGCGTCGGGTAGTACGGTTACTGCTCCAATATTCGGAAGGATCAGGCAAGCTCACATGCAACCTCAAACACGCGTAACAGCGTTTGCTCAAGAACTTCAAACGCTGCAACAAAAATACGGCATAGACATGATGCTGACCGCAGAATTGCGACCAGCATCAACGGATGGGACATTAGGTATTGTACCTAAATTAGTATTTACACCTGTTGCTGACTGGCTTCCGACCAAACTCGCATCCGAATCAACCCGCCCTGAATCAGAATCACAGGACCCAGAATAACAGCACCAACGCCACTTGGCAGTAACTCAATATTGCTTTCAATAGTAGCTGATACAGCTAATACAAATGAAACAAGCATTGCCCATTCGTGAGTCTTAGTGTAATTAAACCACTTCTTAATCATTTTTTACCTCTATTCCTTGCACGGTTCTTAGATGGGTTTTCTCGTACTAATTTACCAGATTTAGTATGAGATAAATCATCTCCACCTTTGCCCATCATCCCTCGAGCACGACGAGCTCGAGCTAAATCAGCACGATACTTTTTAGCAGCAGAAGTTGAATTCTTTTTAGTATCATACGTTGCTTTTTTGCTACGAGATGCAGCGTTCTTCCGGTAGTTGGCTGCTGATTTTTTAGGATTAGCTACTTTGCGTGGAGCCATCACTTACCACTTAGTTTTATCAGCCCAATAAGCCGCAGACATCTTGCCCTTTTTAATGTTCTTAGCATGACGGGCTTTAAATGAAGCACGCTTCTTCTTCATTTGTTCAGATTCACCAGCTTTAGGTTTGCCAGCAGTTTTAGCTCCTTGCTCACCAAATCGAATGGTTTTAATTTGGTTACCTTCTTTAGGAACAACAACGTGCGATTTCGTAGGATGATTTGGAGTGCGTTTTGGTTTGTTATAACCAGACACGCCTGCACGTTTTAAACGTGAATCAGGTTTTGCAGGCATTAATATCCTCGTTTGTTGCTTGATTGCCGACCATTTTTCTTTTTGGTAGATGAATGAGTAGAACCTTTCATAAGTTTGCCGTTAGGCATTCTATGATAACCCTTAGGTGTTTTCTTTTTCATTGCCATAATTTTTATTCTATCTTATTAGACTACGCCAATATAGCCATTTTCATCAACGTACAAAGCTTTTCTGTTTGCAGCAAGATTAGTGTTGTTGTAAAGCAACGGCGCCGTAGACCCTTGCACTTCCATTCTAAACACTAACCCATCTTCACTAGCTACTTGTAAATAATCAGCAGACCCAATATGAACATTAGTTACCTGAATTTCTTTAGAGCCACTTGTCGCATGATCTAAAACAATCTGGCCGCCGCTACTTGCTGCGCCCGACAGCATCTTCAATGTTCCAACACTCGACCCGCGACTAAACCTCGCGATATCTCCGCTCCCTTGGCCGATGTGCGTTGCGTTCGCAGCGGTAATGAACACGTCGGATGCACGGTTAGTAGCCCCACTGTCAAGCGATCCGAGATTCAACTGGTGATTGTATCCAGGTGTCAGCACTGCTAGCCCGTTGCCAAGTCCGAGCACCCCATCGATTGTGGGATTGGTTCCGTCTGAACCGAATATCTCAAAGTCAAAATTCGTCGCGGAGTCGTATTTGATCCTGCCTACGCGGACGTTGTTGTCGTAAAAGTCGAGGACGTTGCCGCCTGCGGTTGCCACGATGTAGTCGGTGGTAGTGCCGGTCTGGAACGTGCCAGTGATGTTGGCGTTCGTGGCGGTCAGCGCACCAGCGTTTGACACTCGAAACGGCGCTGACCCGAACACAGCGTTGCCGGACCAGTGGTTCCCGCCGCTGTCGACCTTGAAGATTGTCGAGCCAGTGCCGACTGACAACGTGCCATTAGTAATAGTCGCATCAGTAACAGTTGCGTTAGTAAACGTTCCATTTGCAGCAGTTAAAACACCACCACTTGTAACTTTAAACGGCGCACTTGCAAGGTTTGCATTACCAGACCAATGATCACCAGTGCTATTTATTTTAAAAATAGCATTGCCAGTGCCAATAGTTAAAGTGCCACCAGTAATATTTGAACCGCTTAAATCGCCAGTAAACGTCCCAGTTGCACCCGAAATATCCCCAGAAAAAGTACCAGTAGTAGCAGTTAACGATCCTGTATTAGAAACCTTAAACGGCGCAGCAGCATAAGTAGCCGCGCCCAACCACATATTTCCATTTACATCAACATGAAACGATGAGTTATCAGCTCCACCAATATCAATAGTCCCACCTGAAATATTCCCAGAAAACGTACCGGTAGTAGCAGTTAATGATCCAGTGTTAGAAACTTTAAACGGCGCAGCAACATAGGTAGCCGCGCCTAACCACATATTCCCATCAACATCAACATGAAATGACGAAGAATCATTTCCGCCAATATCAATGGTTCCACCTGAAATAGAACCAGAAAACGTGCCAGAAGCGCCAGTAATATCGCCTCTAAAATTGCCATCGTTGAACTCAACAGTTCCGTCAGCGTAAATACTCCACCCTGATACTCCAGTAGCAAAACCAAGGTTACGCATTTGGCCGTTAACAACAGTTGCGCCATGCCCTACTCGTGACCCACGCAAAATAGATGTAGGTACGTTAGGAGAACCAGGGTCGTAATTAGGTTTCCAAGGAGAATTGTTAACTGCCAATGGTTTCAGCCGTTTCAAATCGAACCATTACAACACCTTCAAACCATTTAGCGTTATTGCTCCAGCTATGGACACCACCTGGTTGAATACCAACACCATCAACACGACAATCAACAGACACGTCACCAATTTTAACTTGAATTAGTGTTCGCGCTGCTTCTAAAGCACGTAATGCGTTCCATTGGTTTAACGTGTTTTGTCGTACGCGTTGACCTCGACCCATTTCAACTACAGATGTGAACAACAACGGCAGAATAAACACTGATTGTTTGAACGGCATTGGTACTGCGCGCAATGTCCAGCGTCTAAATTCTGGAGACACGGTTGCGTTAGTAGCTCGAGCAAGTTCAATTTCTATTTGAATTTGTTCAGTAGTAAATTTAGGTGATACATCAGCAATTTTGCCTACAGCATTTGTGGCAGTTGATGTAACAACAGTTGTTTTAGTTAAATCTTCTTTTACAAGTTTGCCGGTTACAGAACTGCCAGCCGGTAACGGTTCATGTCGAACATCTAAACTATGCATTTCTTTTAGTTCAGACGTGCCGTATGTAATCCAGCCAGAATTCAGCCACCCAGTAGCAACTTTATTGTCAATTGTGCCATAAAGACCGTTCCCTGAAACAACAAAATATTGTCGCGATTCAAATGTGCAAGCTGCTAATACGGTTCCTTGAGCAGCAGCCATAACATCGGACGCATACCGAGGTACTAGTACGTCTGTTCCGCGATCCAAACGGGTTCGCCCTAGTCCTGTATAAGAACCGTCGTAGTTTGTCCAAGTAAACCACAGATCTTCGCCATCACCAGCGAACTGTTTTACTGGTCCAACTTCGATTAGCGGACCGTAACTAAGATGACCGTTACCTGTGATGTTTGCTAACCGAAATCCGCGTTCAGTTCCAATTACTATTACGCCACCGTAGTAGTAAAGACAATGAACTTCTTCGTTAGGTACTAATGGGGCAGCGGTATACGGTGCAAACAAACTCGTTGTTGCGTCGTCAATGCCAATGAAATAAATTTCGGAAGTTAATCCTGCGGTTCCAAAAACGTAGATGCCGTTTGACGCAGATACTCCACCTTTCCATACAAATGAAATATTCGGGTGAGTAAACAGTGTGGCTTTAGCGCCTACAGAATCTAACTCAAACAGTTCGTTGTCGTGCATGCCAATAAGACGACCATTGCCGTACAACACGTAGTCAGCGTCTGCGGTGCTGAAAGCGTTATTTGTTGCGTTATCAATGATGCGAACGTCAGTCCCGCGGGCAGCAACTAATTTGTTTCCGTACTGGGTTATGTCAGTAAATGTTCCAGCAACAACACTTGTAAATCCTCCTGATCCTTCAGGAGTTGTGTCGTAACGAAGCGTTGTGCCGTCAAGCCAATACACTCGATCATCAACAGCTACAAGTTTTCCAGTTGTATTTGCTGTTGTACGTTTTTGTTCAACATCGTTTAGCAAAAACAGTTTGCGTTGATCCCAAGGATTAATTCCTCGAGATTGATAATACTGAAGTTCTTCAGAGTCGCCAGGTTCGTCGCCGTAATCTTGGTTTTCCCCGAGAGTCCAATTGCCTCGAGTCCGTTTCCATAAACCTGTGCGAACAATAGATTGTTCGCCTGCCTCAGCGTTTTGATCTACGGCATCACGGATAGATGAAATAGGCGACCATGAAAATTCGTCTACTTTGATTTCAAAATATAATGGTGTGCCGTTTACATCGATAACAACTGGCAGTTCAGATGAGTAGTCAGGAAACATAGCTACCGCTTCCAACGTTTAGCTAGTTTTGCTGCTTCTACTTGTTTGCGTTGGTCGTGTAATGCTTTGAAACTTAACGCTGTTTGTGCGAGAAATCCTGGTGGTACTTCTTCTGCGTTTCGAGGTTGTGGTTGCGCGTCAAAATCGGCTCGTTGAGTTTCTTCTGGCATTAAAATCATATACATGGTGCCGTAATAGAGACAATCCAGCATTGATCGCGACAAACCGATGTCGTAAATTAAATCAGTTGTGCCATCTAAAATTTCAGTATCAAAGTATTCTGATAACCAGACAGTAAGTGTGCGGTTTCCAGTATTGCGTTGTCTTATTTCTTGTTCCCATTGGATAACAAGGCCTGATGACACATTCGGTACATCTCTTACGTACCACTCTTTAGGAGGAGGAACGTATACGTCATTTTCTGCTTTGAAGATTGCTTTTAAAACTTCGATGTAATCGGGAGGAGCGCCGTGAACTTCTGCCGATCGAGTTGTGATGTCTGACCAGTCAACTGTTGCTTCGTATGAGTTCACAGCGAACAGATTGTCCCATGACAAGATCACGCTCTCAATCGCCTCATACACGTCCTGACGGGCCACGCGAGGCGATAGGCGTACCATGTCCCCTGT
>Ga0129351_1000428_pt1 | contig 15548 bp, 17 predicted proteins | sample CPBDNA_8_FD_94423 | JGI IMG/M metagenome (GOLD analysis project Ga0129351, IMG submission 94423) | Freshwater to marine salinity gradient microbial communities from Chesapeake Bay, USA - CPBay_Sum_27_0.2_DNA | ecosystem: Environmental > Aquatic > Marine > Coastal | place: USA: Chesapeake Bay... | reverse complement strand
ATTTCATTCTTTTGGGGATGAAGACAAATTTCTTGTAGATTTTTTTAATAAAAAAAATGGTTATTTAATTGATATTGGTGCTGCTGATGGAGTAACTGGCAGCTTGTCATATAAGTTACTTAATTCATTATCCTGGAAAGGAATACTTATTGAACCTATCCCAAAGCATGTTGAACAATTAAAAAAATTATATTCAGGTAATAAAATATATTATCTTGAAAGCTTTTGTAAATTAACTTAGTTTCATTTGTCTGAATGTTCAACATATCATTTTTAGTTGAAAAAGTTAATACTGCATTTTCAGAATACAAATCAAAATCGTCCTCAATAAAACCATCTTTTAGGAGCAGTGGTGCAGCAACTGCTACCGATGTTACAACTAGAACAAAAATAATTGACATCGTTAAGCTAACACTCAATATTATTCCTATACTCAATAAATAAAAATACGCAATTAATTCAAAGGGGTTTTTTACTGGTGTTCTAAATCTGACAATTGAAAGTGCGCCAACTAACCCTAAAGAAAGAGCGATATTATCAGAAATAATTGTTGTTACTCCATACGCTATCAAAGGTAACAATAAAAATGCTAATGAGTTGCTATAAGAAACTAGCCAATTCTGTTTTCAAAAATTAGAAAAAACAAACTTTGAAAAGTAGCTTAATAGTAGAACAACAAAAAATTTAAGAATGTCAATTACTTTTACTACATCATCTCCTACAATGACAATTTCTGAATTGATTAAATCCATAATCATATATCTTGATTTTAACTTATTTAAATAAAGTTGATTAGAATAAATTTGTTATTTAATATGAAAAATAAATTTAGCTTTACTGTTGCAATACCTACCTATAATTCAAGTAAATATTTAAAAGAGTGTATTTACGGGTTTAGAAATTCAAATTATCTTAATGAAATATTAGTTGGAGATGACTTTTCAACAGCTGAAGAATTAAAACAAATTAAAAAAATTATTAAAGAAGCAAACAAATATTTTAGTTTTGACATAAAGCTTTTAGAAAATTCTAAAAATAATGGAGCATTTAAGAACAAATATAACCTTGTTGAGTCTTCCAAAAATAAATGGGTTTATCAAATTGACTCTGACAATGTTCCTTTTCCAAAAATAGATAAAGTAATTTCTAATATAATAAAAAACCATAACTCACAAACATACATCTACTATCCATCAAAATTAACTCAGTTTTGGAAATATAAAAAAATAGCAAAACTCTTATCAAGAATTAAAAAGAAGTACATTGTAAGATTTTCAAAAGATCTAGAAATTTTTGATATAAATAAAACAAAGTATGCAATTAAGGAATTTTTAAACTATGACACAACTGGAGAGGTGGAAGGCTCACCAGAGATAAATAGCAAATTTGTTTTAGATAAACATATATATTGGGTTCTTAATTGTGGTAACTTTATAGTCAACAAAAATCAGTTTATTGATGCGATGAAGCCTGGATTAAATTTTTCAAGAGATATTGTTTCTATGGATGCTGTTGCATTTTCATACTTATGGTTAAAAAATAATGGGTCTATAGTTCTTCACCCAAAACTTAGTCATTATCACAGAAAAAGGCTTGATAGTGTTTCTTACATTGAAAAAGATTCATCCAAAATTTCAAGACAATACTTTACCGATCAAATTTTATCCTTGCAAAGTACAAATCAAAATAAATAATTGGTTAATAGTATGTTATTAAAAATACTCGAACTATCATATATAAAATGAAATTCATAGTAACGACTACAATACAACCTCCTACTGAAGCAACTATTAGGTTCTCAAAGAAAAAAGATTGGAATCTTATTGTTGTTGGAGACAAAAAAACACCAAGTCAAGATTACAAAAATATTGATTGCATCTACATTACTCCTAAAATGCAAGAAAAAATTAATAAAGAACTTTCAGATATGATCGGTTGGAATTCAATCCAGAGAAGAAACTTTGGGTTTATATATGCATACAAAGAAGGTGGAGAGGTAGTAGCTTCTGTTGATGACGACAATATCCCTTATCGGGACTGGGGTAAAAATCTTGAAATAGGAAATATAGTTAACATTGATACTTACACCTCTAGAAACGGAGTCTTTGATCCTTTAAGTGTCACAAAATATAATGACCTTTGGCACAGAGGTTATCCAATACAACTTTTAGAATCAAAAAATAATGTAACTAAAATAAAAAACAAAAATTTTAATGTTCATATCCAAGCAGACTTTTGGGATGGTGATCCTGATATTGATGCTATTTGCAGACTTAGCAAAAAGCCAATTGTAAAATTTAAATTTCAAAAACCCTTTGCAAGTACAAATATTTCTCCTTTTAATAGCCAAAATACATTCTTTTCAAGAGAAGTAATTCCCTATTATATGGTATTACCTCATGTTGGAAGAATGGATGATATTTGGGGAGGTTATATATTACAACAAAAGTTTCCAAAATCCCTTATTTTTAATAAAGCATCTGTATATCAAAAAAGAAACGAGCAAGACTTAATCCTAAATCTTGAAAAAGAAATAATTGGATATAGGAATACTTTAGATTTTTTAAATGGAAAATATAAATTACCTAGTTTTGTAGAAAAAGTCTATAAAGAGTACTGCGAATCGTTTAAATAAAAAATTATTTTTTATAGTCTTCTAAATATCTATTTACAAATTTTTCTACCGTGTAATTGTTTTTGGCATGTTTGAAAGCCGCATCACGAACTTCGTCAAATTTTGAATAATTATTTAGGATAAAATCTAGTTTTTCTTTTAAATCATCATTATTTTCAAAAAATAGAAAATGTTTACTTTCCTCAAACCAATCATTGATTAAATTATAAGAATCTTTGTAAACAAGAATCAAGCTGCTGCAAAATGCTGATTCAAATATTCGACTTTTTAACTGCGGAGTTCCATGATGAAGTAAGTTGTGTACTATAGATACTCTGCTTTCTGCTATTGTTGTTAGTTTTTGTTTATAACTTAAGTTTGGATGAGTAATCAGATTATTTGGATAATCATATTTTGCGGGATTAAGTATTTTTGGTATATATTTTTTTGGATTTTTTAGAACTATTTTTAAATTTACTTTCTCTTTAAAACTTACATATGCCAAATTATATTTCTGCAAAACTTCAAACCAGTTTTTTAATAAACTCATTTTTGCAAAACCTGTATAGCTAACATCATATTTTTTTTCCCTTATTGAAGGCACCATCTTTTCATTAAAAGGAAAAAATACATACTTTCTCTTTTTTAAATTATGCAAATAATCGGGAATTATTGTAAAAATAATATCCACATGCTCTTCATATTGTTGTATGTTTAATGGGTCATGCCATTGAGGATTATTTGAATACTGCTCTTCAAGAGTAAATAAAATTTTTGTATTATTACTTTTTTCAAAAATTAGATCACTTGGCGGGTGTCCAAAATAAAATTCAATATCGTCAAAAAAATATTTTGCATAATTCTCAAAATCCAAAAACCTAACAGGGTCTTCATCATAATTTCCAGAAAAATTATTTATAACTTTCATAATATTAATTTTTGTTTCTTTCTAATTTAACTTCATTTTTATAATATTGAATAGTAAATAATAACATTCCAAATAAAGTTATAATTATTATTAATTAAATGGTTTCCTATTAAAAAGGTGGTAGATAAATTCTACCAATGATAACTATGATTCTGACAAAAGATTTAATATCAAACTTTAACTTTAATCCAAATGGAATTTGCTATATAGGTGCTAATGAAGGTCAAGAGTTGCCTGATATGCTTAAGTATTTTCCTAATTCAATTATCCACTGCTTTGAGCCCCAAAAAAAACCATTTAATTTGTTAAAGAATTCCTTTACAGACAAGGAAAATTTATACTTCTATAATTTTGCTTTAGGTAACGAAAATAAAAGAATTTTTTTATATACAAACAACAATAATAGCAATATGAGTTCCTCAATTTTAAAGCCAAAAGAACATCTTGTTTATCACAAAGAGATTACCTTTGAAGGCTCTGAAGAAATTGAGTTAAAAAAATTTAGTGAACTAGGTATACATAACGTAGATTATTTGAATATTGATGTACAGGGATTTGAGCTAGAAGTTCTAAAGGGTTTTAATAATCTAAATGAAATCAAATATATAAAAACTGAAGTCAATAGAAAAGAATTATACAAAGACTGTGTTCAGATAAGTGATCTTGATAAGTATTTATACAATTATAATTTTATAAGGGTAAAAACCATTTGGTGGCAATCGACTGTGCCTTGGGGTGATGCGTTTTATATTAGAAAAGAATTAATATCAAAAAAAAGGCTCATTTTTTCAAAGCTAAAAAATAAAGTTCAAAGCATAAAAGGTTATTTTTGGTTTATATCGATTTTGTCAAAATTCAACGTTTTTAAAAAAATTAGATTTGTTTAATTTTTAAATGAAGAGTTACAATATTTTCCAAGGGTCGACTGTATCAACTTTTGAATAGTCAAAATCGTTAAAGTATTCATCCCTATGCATTAAGTAGACGATATCAGAATTATCAATACAATCTTGTGGAGAGGTGAAAATGGCACCATATTCTGTATCAGAACTATCAAAAGTTTCATCTAATCTATCAAAGTCATTAAGCTTTTTTCCGGCTTCTAAAAAATACCGAACCAACATAAGAGAGGGTGATTCTGTAATAACAGGAGTTCCTGGTTTAAATGAAATTCCTAAAATTCCAATTTTATCGTAATTTTCACCCATTTTAAATAATTGAGAATAAACCCCTTGATTTATTTCCTCGGCAAAAAACATGTGTTTTGGATCTAAACCTTTTGACTGAGAAAATTCTATAAATGCTGTGATGTCTCTTGGATAACACGCACCTCCCCATGGTGTTCCAGCAGAGAAAAATGAAGGCATAATTACTTTGGAAAGACCTATAGTCTCTGTAACATTATTGACATTAACATTTTCCATTTTGTCACAAAGCATGCCCAAATAATTTGCAAATGTTATTTTATTAATAAAATATGCATTAAAAGAAACTTTAGCAATTTCTGCTTCTTCAATAGAAATGTGTCTAACGGGGGGGTTATTTTTGTGAACATTTTTAATAACTTCTGAAACTAACTCTCTATCTTTATCATTTAAAGTACCTGTCATTACAAAATCAGGATTCTGAATACCGTGGACTACTTCACCAAGGGCAACAAAATCTGGCACATATGCTAATCCAAAACCTTCACCAAAAATTCTATTGGTTCTTTTTTCTACTTGGGAAATAAGATTCTTGATTGTTCCAGGCAGGACTGTTGAAGATAAAACAAAGAAATGATAATTTTTTTGTGAATTTTTTAGGTGTTCAGATAGCTCAAATAAAACTTTTTCTACGTTTGCGGGCCCATAACCTCCATCAATTTCTTGTGTATTAACCAAAATTACAGTACAGTCGGTTTCAGCTATTGCCCTTTCAAAAGAAGTTGTATAATCATATATATTTTGCTTACTTTTATTAAACAAATCTTCCAAACCAGGTTCCGTTACATGCAGATTTCCAGATTTAAGCGATTCGATAACTTCTTCATTCTTGTCTATCGCAAGAACTTCATTACCTGCCTCTGCTAAGCAACAAGCAAATGGTAGTCCTAATTTTCCTAATCCTATAAAACTTATCTTCATTTTAATTTTCTGTTTTTAAATAATTTTTTAATAGTTTTTTCTTCATCTTTTAAAATAATTGAATCTTGATATAAGAGAACTTTATTTGAGTAATTTTTATCAGTTTCACACCTTTTAATGATATCAAAAAAAATATATAAATTTTCATAAGTAATCTCTTCACTTTCCTTATAAATTTTATTTATAGTATTTTTTTTATAAATTAAATCTCTTCTCCATGCATTACCTATGTTTATAACACTCACCGAAGCTGCATCCTGTAATTGTTGACCAAGCCGACAAGTAACATCAATAAAATATTTTGACTGAGCAAGGTTATCCCAATATGTCAAAGCATCACTCTTTTTGCTTTGATCGAATGGATTTCCGCCTGTAAATATAGCTTCTAGTTTATACTCACCTAATCTTTCTTGAAATGCTTTCTTTACTTCTTTAGACATCAGGTTTGATGTTCTCCATCCAATAAAAACAAAGTTTTTTTGTTTAATTTTATTACTAAACAAATTACGCATAAAAACATGGTCGGTTAAATACGGCCTAGTAAAAACTTTTTTTGCAGAATTTGGTTTTTTTTGAGGTATTTGATAATTGGCTTCCTTTGGAACATAATTCCAAAATAGATCGTAGGAATTGATAAATTCATATAAACTTTTATCCCAGTGTTCTGATGGTTCAGTAATAAATAATTTTTCTTTATTGCTCTCGATAACGTCAGCAGGAAGAAATGGATTTGAAGTAAAAATTAAATTATATTCATTTAAATCTATATCATAAACAGTTGGTAATTCTTCTTGATATAAGTGATCAATTTCAATTCTTCTTGAAGTGTTAACTAAATTTTCTTCTTTTTGCCAATTAAACGTTTTATAATTATCAACAATTATAAAATCCATATTTAATTTACTTCCAAATTGAAATGGGTGGCCGGATTTCCATTTAAAAAGTTCCAATATTTCTTTAGGGTCATTCTTAGCAAAGCTGCAATTTTGATACGGGCCAGTGATATCGTATTTTTGTTTTAAAAATAAAGACTTCATTTTATTATCATACTTAAAAAGGACTAATTAAAGACAACAAATAGTATTATTTAAAAAAAATAAATAAGCATTCTACAGATACTTTTATTAATATATCTTTATGAAAGCATTAGTTTTAGGAGCTGGTGGGTTTATCGGAAACCACATGGTAAATAGATTGGTTTCTGAAGGATTTGATGTCACTGGAGTCGACATCAAAAATCCAGATTTTTCTGAGTCAAGATCTAACAATTTTATCTTAGGTGACTTAACAAACCAAAATCTTGTAGAGGAACTATTTGAAAACTCAAAATTTGATGAAATTTATCAATACGCCGCCGATATGGGTGGAGCTGGATATATTTTTACAGGCGATAACGATGCCAGTGTAATGTATAACTCAGGAATAATTAATTTAAATATTCTGAATTCTCTTTTAAAATTCAAACAAACCGAAACAACTAAAATTTTTTATTCCAGTTCTGCCTGTGTTTACCCTGAACATATCCAAACAGAATCAGAGAATCCGGGTTTAAAAGAAAGCGACGCGTATCCTGCAGCACCTGATTCAGAATATGGATGGGAAAAATTATTTTCTGAGAGGCTATACCTAGCTTTTAATAAAAATTTTGGGTTAGATGTAAAAGTAGCAAGATTTCATAATATTTATGGCCCCTTAGGGACATGGCAAGGAGGAAAAGAAAAAGCTCCTGCTGCAGTATGTAGAAAAGTTGCATTGTCAGAAAGTACAAATGGAGAAGTAGAGGTATGGGGTGACGGACTACAAACAAGATCGTTTTTATTTATTGATGACTGTATAGAAGCTACCAGAAGATTTATGAATTCAAACCAAAATGGACCAATAAATATTGGCTCAGAAGAGATGATATCTATTAATAATCTTGTTCTACTTGTAGCTGATATTGCACAAAAAAATATAACCATTAAAAATATTGATGGACCTTTAGGAGTAAGAGGGAGAAATTCTAATAATGATTTGATAAAGAATATCTTAGATTGGAATTATCAGTACTCTTTAAGGGAAGGTATGTCACGAACATATGAATGGATTAATAGCCAAGCTTCAAGCAGTGCCTAGAGAAATTTTCTAGATTTATAAAAAGAATGAAAAAATTTGCACTTGTTGATATTAAAGGTGGATTGGGTAATCAAATATTTATACTTGCATTTGCTTATCATTTAAGAAACAACAATTTTATAGTTCGTTTAGATACAAATTTTTATAAATACGAAAAACAATTTCCTCGAGAATTAGAAATAAAAATAGAAAAGACTGGTTTAAAAAAGTTTAATTTTAGAAATAATAGAATATTTTTTTTACTTAATACATGGTATGAAGACATAGAAAATTTAGATAATTGTAATTTTAAATTGGTCAATAGATTTACAGGATATTATCAAAATATAGACTATCTAAATGAATCTAAAGATAAAATTATCAATGTTCTTGGTATAAATGTTAAACCAAAAATAAAAAATTCATGTTTAATTCATATAAGAAAGGGTGATTATAAACAATTGAATGAGGAATTGAAAATGAACTATTATGAAGCAGCAATTAATCAACTTTTAGATAAGTACCCGGATACATTTTTTGATATTTTTACCGATGATCAAGAACTAATATTAGACAATAAAATTTTAAGTAATATAAATTCTGTTTATTATCCACAAAATATAAAAAATTCTAATGAAGTTCTTGAAAAAATGACTAGGTACCAACACTATATAATTGCGAATAGTAGTTTTTCGTTAATTGCAGCAAATCTTGGTTCTGATAAACATTCAGAAGTATTTTATCCAAGTCCTTGGTGGAGAAACATTAATATCAATATTCTCAATATTCCAACACACTGGACAAAAATAAGTAACGTTTAAATATTCTTTGTATAGTCAGTTTTAAACAGAAAATATGAATTAAAAAAATAAAAAATTAGCTTCCAGCCATCTCTAAATCTTGAAATATTAGTTGTTCCATACTTTCTTGATTTGTAGTGAACAGGTAATTCTAAAATTTTGTTTGAACTATATGCTGCTGAAAATATTAAATCAAAATCACAAAAAGGATCTCTGACACGCATGATTCTTTGCCAGTCTTTAATTGAGTCAATATGAGATTTTTTAAACACTTTAGTTCCGCATAATGAATCTGTCAATTTCACTGAAATTAATTTTGAAATTAAAAACTGAAATAATAAATTTCCAAATTTATTTAAAGTTTGCATTGCGCCCTGTTCCATCTTGTAAATTAATCTTGTTCCATTTACAAAATCTGCATTTCCAAGTTCAATTATTTCAAAAAAATTATGAAGAGTTTCAGGATCAACACTTAAATCAGAATCTAATATGGCAATTAGTTCATATTTACACTCGTCTAATCCTTCCCAAATAGCATTTGCCTTTCCATTTTGAGACTGCTTTAAAATTTTGATATCAATATTTTTATTTTTATTTTTAATTTCAATAGATTTTTCATAAGTTTTATCTCTTGATTCCCCACAAATAATAATAATCTCATAGTCTGTGTTAAAGCTTGGTACCCTACTTATCAACTCTTCCATATTGCCTTCTTCATTTTTTGCAGGCACTAAAATAGATTTCGACATTTTGTTAAGCTCATTAGGTTGATTTTTATATATTAGATAATTTCTTATTCCTAAATTAAAAAATGGAAAGAATAGATAGAATACATAATTTATCAAAATACCGATTCCAAAAAACCTCATTGGAATTAACAGTCTATTAAAGCTTCTTATTTTTTCGAAATTTGTAGAATTTAATATCCCCTCTATTTTGTTGGGTCTTATGTATGATCTAAATTTTGATTTAGTTTTTAGATTAAAAAAATCAAGAAATTTTATAAGAGAGTGCCATATTGGATTAACGCTTGTCAATATTAGCAAGCCATCAACATCAAGGTATTTCTTTATTTCTTTTAATAAATCGTATAAATCGCCACTCAGATCAAAAATGTCGGTCAAAACTATTCGATCATACTTAATGCCACTAGGTAAATCATTTAAGACTTCTCTAACTGACTGATTTTCTGAAAGCTTTACTACGTTATCAAATAAACCATCTGGTATATTTGAACTTGCATTAATAATATTTAAAAATTTTAAATTTTTACCTAGATATTTACTAATTTCTTTCTGATGGCTTTCATAAAAGTAAGCTGAGGAAATAATTTTATTTAATTTTGTCATATTTTTAACAGTTTATTTTAAATTTGAAAGTATGTAAAGATTTCATTACATACCTCTAAATACTGTTTATTTGAAACTTAATCATAATAATAAACTGATTACTATAGGTTTATGAAGTTAATAACTTTAACTAATGATGGGTATACAGATTATACTCAAAATTTAATTTTTTCACTAAACAGTATCGGAATAAAAGATTTAAAAATATATTGCGTTGGAATAAAATCTTACAATTACTTCAAAAAGCAGAATCTCGAAGTTGAATTAGTTAACAAAAATTTATTGTCTGGCACAAATAAATTTCAAAGTTGGAGATCTAAAAATTTTAACAAACTTATGTTCAGCAAAATTAAAGTGATTCATAAAACACTAATTTCAAATGATCAGGTTTTGTATATTGATGGAGATATAGTTTTTAAAAAAAACACTCTTCATCAGATTTCTCAAAATAAAAATGTAGATTTAATCGGTCAATATGATTTCAATCCATCATCAGACGTAAAGACATTATGTGCTGGGTTTATGATGATAAATAGTAATAGTAAAACACTTAAACTTTTTGACCCTGCACTGGTTCCAAAAGAGCTCTTAGATAGAAGATTTTACTTTGATGATCAAAAATATATAAATAGAAATTTAGATAAAGTAAATTATGAATTTTTTGATTTAGATGCATATCCAAATGGATCTTATTTTTATAGTAATTACAAAAATTTAGATCCTGCAATTATTCATTTTAATTACATTGTTGGTAGTGAAAAAAAACAAAAAATGAAAGATATGGGATACTGGTATCTATAAATATTATGTAAATTCCACAAGATAGTGAGACTTGCTTAATACGTCTATTGCATTATTTCCTTTTGCTAAAAGCATACATCCTGTGCCTAATCCGCCATCTTCTAAAGGTGTATAGTTTGGAAAAAATGATTTATAAACTGTGGGTATATCTACTGAATCAATTGTTAGGTTTGTATTGTTGTAAGAATCATATTTCCACTCATTTTTTCCAGGAACTTTAAAATCATCAATTAAAACAATCGCATTTGTAAATTTTGATATTGCTTCTAGTTCTTCATTTAAAGGTAACTTGCTATACCAGTGAGCATCTAAGTAAACTAATATTGTATCTTCATAATTTTTTAATTCTTTTAAAAATGAAGCAGAATCTCCTAGTACTAAAGTTAAATTCTTATTTTCTAAAAATCGGGATTTAGCAATATAATAAAACTTTTCATTCATTTCTATTGAATATGTAGGAATATTAAATGTTAAAAAATAATCTAATGTATTTCCTAAATAAGTTCCTGTTTCAACAATCATGTTTGGTTTTAGTTTCAAAAAAATTTCATCAATCATTTTTTTTCTGATTTTCTGACCATTAAAAGGTAACTCATCAAAATATCCTCTGAGTATCTCATTTTTAAAATCAGAACTATTTAAAAATATATAATCGGGATACTTTAACAAGATATTCCGAACAGAATTTGTTCTAGAGAAAAACAAATAATTTAACAACTTACAAAAATTAATAATTTTTTGTAATTTACTCAATATATTGCCTTTGAAAATACTTAGCAATTACTTTCAGATTGTTTATTATCTTAAAATTAAATATTTTCATATTCATTCAATACCATCATTACCTTATTGAGAATTACTTTGTCGCCAAGTGTTATTCTCAAGCAATTGCTTAAATCTTTTTCATTTGATTTGTCACGAACTAGTATTTTATTTTTCAAAAATATATCTTTTAGTTTCTTGCTATCTTTGGCTTTTATTAGAACAAAATTGGAATGTGAATCAATAGCACTAATTTTTTTAAAATTTTTAATATTTTTAATTAGATTCTCTCTAGTCTGAATCACTTCTTTTATCTGGTTTTGAAAGGTAGATATATTATCTAAAACTAGTCCTGCTCCTTTTAAAGCAAGATTATTTACACTTTTAATATTTTTTATTTTTAACAATATCTCTACTATTTCAGGACATGTCAAAATATAACCTATTCTTAAGCCAGCTAATGAAAATGCTTTAGAAAAGGTTCTTGTAATGATAAGGTTTCTACAATTCTCAATGTTTTTTACCATAGTGATATTTGAGTATTCAAAGTAAGCCTCGTCTATGATAAATATTTTGTCACTGTTTTGTTTAATTGTATTTTCAAGCATTTCAAGATCAAAGCATTGTCCAGTAGGATTATTTGGGTTTGCAATATAAATTAAATCAGCTTGTTCAAGCATGCTTTTATTAAAATTTAAATTATGACTATTAAATATATCTTCAATATCGTTTTCAATGATGTGTGAAGTGTTTTTTAGAATATATGTATAAACCTGTGTATAAGTAGGTCTTACAACTAGACAAGTTTTGTTCATGTCTAAAAAAGCTGAAAATATATCACTTAGAGCCTCATCGGACCCAGCGTATATAAGAATATTATTTTGATCGACTTGATTATAAGATGATAATTTTTCTTTTAATCTACTGTGATCAAGGTCTGGATAGCTTGAAAATAAAGTTTCTTCAAGAAGAGCAGATTTAATTTCTTCTGGAAGAAGGAATGTAGATTCGTTCCAATCAAGCCTTAACCAAGAGCTATCTTTATCACTTCTTGACTCGGGTGTATATGCTTTTAAATTAGCTAAAGAATCTTTAAATTTGTATTTCATTTTTAATTAATTTTATCTTTCCAGTAGAAGTTTCTCGTTTAATCTCTTCTTTAATGATAACTTTAACCTTAACCTCTCCTAAACGTTGTTTTAGCCCATCAATAATTATTTTTTTGTCAATTGTTTGATTATTTTTAGGCACGTAATGAAATTCAATGTCTTTATTCATTCTTTGTATTATTTGAAACATACCTATTCCTTTAAGGTTTTTATCAATCCAACTAAAAAAATTTACTCCAGGAAGCATAGAGCCTTCATTCGAAATTAGAATATCACTTAACCTGCCTTCAATTTCACTAACAGTTTTTTGGCCGTTTTTTAATTCTGTCTTAACTAAGTCATTTGTTTCATATCTTAAAAAAGGCATCGAGTAATTTAAAAATCCAGTACCAATAATTCTATCTTGCCCTTTATCATTTTTGACGAACTCTGTTACTCCATATTCAAGATTGTCAATATAATTCCCATTTGACTCTTCCTGATGCAAAAATGAAACTTTTTCTATTTGCCCATAGTGGGATAGCATTTTTACATTGAAAACACTTTCAACTTCAGAAACCCAGTTATCTTGAACCTTTTCAGATGCAACTCTTACCTGATTTATAGATTTGAATTTAAGATTTTTTTTCTTAGCCAACAAAGCTAAGATATAAACACTTGAAGGATAGGCAACCATAGTTGAGGCTTCTAAAGAGTTTATTTTCCTAAAATATTCTTTAATCGTATTTTCATTTATATGATACGCAGACAAATATAGTCTTTTTAATTCGTAGTCATAATACCAAAGTGGTGATTTGTTATCTTTAGGGACATATCTTCTTAACCATATTGATGGTTTGTCATACATTGTTGCACCTGTATTTTTATAATACCTAAGAACAAATGCTGCTTCCTTTTTAAATACATCATCTGTGCCTAAAAATTTTAATTTTTCCCCAGTAGATCCGCTTGTTGAAAATTCATATTTTCTTAAGTTTTTATAATTTGTAGCTTGTAGCTTTTCAAAATTTTCTAGGATTTGTTTTTTATTAAGTGTTGGAATTTTTTTTATATCATCTATTGAGCTAATATCTTTATTCGTTAAACCATAATCAGCAAAAAGTTCTTGATAGTAAGGAACATTTTTAAAACAGTGGTTTACAATTTTTAAAAATTCATTATTTTGGTAATCTTTTAACTTTTGTAAATCCCATTTAGAAGACTCCATTAAAAAATTAAAGAAATTTATAAATTCTCTTCCATACCTGTATCTAAAAGGAACAAGGTTGTAGTAAAGTTTTTTATAATATTTTATCTTGGAAATATTTGATCTATTACTCGACATCAAAAAAATCTTCTGAATTTATTGCTTTATCGTCAATATAATAATCACTTGCAAGCTTAACTCCTGATCTAAGTTCATGATAGCTAAGACCCCATTTGCTTAATTGATTCTTTGTTAATTCATAAAAATCTTTACCGGACCCTGATCCTCTAGCTGTATCAATAATTATGTAATTGCCTTCGTTATAAAGCTTATTAACAAGTTCAATTCTTTCTAGTAAAGGAGTTGATTGCTCATACTGCCAAAACCCACTTGAGTTTTTTATCGTTTTGCAAAGTGTATTGTCTAAATCAAATACATAAGTTTTATTGAATTTACTCACAATCAAATATTAATAAATTGTATTAGTAATTTTCTATAAGATTCATAAAAATGTTGATTTGAAATGATTAAAATATTAATCATGTTCATAAACAATGTTTCTGCAAACGGATTTGGTAGTGAGGGTCTTGGTTCTGTTCTGTCATTTAAACTAATGTCTTATGGGTTGTCTAGGGCTTTGAATTTAAAGTATGTAAATAATCAATTATCAAATATAGTTGGGAATACCTATGAAAATTTAGAAATAGATGCATATGCTAATAAATTGAACTCTCAATTTAATTTCAACTATAAAAATACTATTGAATCAGACAGCAGTCCTTTTGATATGTTTTTTGATTATCCTACAAAAAGTCATACAAGCATGCTGCAGTTTAAAATATCACAATCAAAAAGAGATCTGTTTTTTTGGTTATTTAAAAAAAATATAGAAAAAATTGAAAATAAAAAATATATTAAGGACTTAATAAAAGAAAGAGGTTTTAGCAATCGTGATATCTATTTTAAAGAGGGGAAAAACATTGTAATTCACTTGAGGACTCCTAGACAGGACATTGATATACGTTTTGAAAATTCACGTAACTTATTTTATGGTTCATATTCTGATGTTGACAACATCAACAATACTATAAGACAAATTGAGCACAGCGAAAAAGACATTAAGCTTAGCTTTCATATTGTATCTACAGGAGATAAAAAGCTTTTTAATAATATTGATACTATGTTTGAAAGAAACGATATTTACTTACATTTAGATACAAACATTTTTGATAGTTTTGAAATGATGTTGTATGCAGACATATTGCGAGTTTGTGGAAGTGGTCTAAGTTATTCAGCTTCTTTGTTAAACAATAATAAAGTACTTGTTCCGGCAAATACTAACTTTGGAAAAAGAACAAATTACAAAAATTTTATTTCACTTGATGAAAAGGGTTTAATAGGAAGACTGAATTACAAAGACAAACTTTTTTAATTTTTAAGTTGTGGGTCGGGTGGGAATCGAACCCACGACCTTGAGCTTAAAAGGCTCCTGCTCTACCGATTGAGCTACCGACCCTGCCAATTATTAAAGAATACTATAAGTTTTGTTTTTAAATGAAAAATTCTCTTAGGTTTTATTCTTCTTCAAAAATGCTGTTCATATCTAAAGCGTCAGAGATCTTTGACTTCGTATCACTAATTACACTTTTAAGCTCTTGACTAATATTTTCAACAACTTTTTGTGACTCTTGTTTGATTTCATCATCTTTAATGGTGTTTTCAAGAGTACTTAAAAGAGTTTTAAAAATATCTGCCATATTTTCAATTGTATTTTTAAAT
>Ga0129351_1000419_pt1 | contig 15696 bp, 14 predicted proteins | sample CPBDNA_8_FD_94423 | JGI IMG/M metagenome (GOLD analysis project Ga0129351, IMG submission 94423) | Freshwater to marine salinity gradient microbial communities from Chesapeake Bay, USA - CPBay_Sum_27_0.2_DNA | ecosystem: Environmental > Aquatic > Marine > Coastal | place: USA: Chesapeake Bay... | reverse complement strand
TGCACCATTTGCATCTGCATCATCAATATAAATTTCTGTAACACTTGCATATGTAGCATTATTAAAAGCTATTTCTCCTGCACCAGGATCAGCATCACTTGTTCCAGTATCAAACTTATAAAAATAACCAGGTATTGCTCCATCTTCACCACTTGCAACAAATGATAAAAACACCTTATCATTATTGGCAAATGTTCCAGCAGTATCAATATACGTTAATGTTAATTTAGTATAACCACTTGCATCTGTAACTGCACCACTAACCTTAAACACTGCCCAGGTATCTAACGCATTAGACTTAGACATTCTAATTCTACCACGATTTGTATCATTACCTGATACGTCATCAAAACTTTGCACCCATGCACTTATATCAGTACCATTTATTTCTTTATCATCCACATAAGCAATCGTAGCTGAAGATAATGTTGTGTTGTTAAAACGTATCTTACCATCACCAGGATCAGAATCAGTTGTTGTTGTGGAATATGTAAATTGTGCTGAATCTCCACCAGCAGGTAAAAAGTCTGCAATAGTTGTTAAGTCACCAGAACTGTCAAAGCCTAATGATTTCAATGCCCTATCTGATGCAGCTTCTGTAAATTCAGCAGATGTAATTGTATTGGTTCTTGATACTTTAAACGATCTGTCTAATTCTTCTTGCTGTTGCTGTGTAATAAATGTCAATCTATCTAACGCATCTTCATGGCTTTCTGCTGGAAAAGGATCGTTAGCTGTGTAATCTGTAGTCTGTGTTTGAGCTATGTTTCTTCTAATAACAACAGTAACTCCACTAGCAGGAGCCGAAACAAAAACAACATTACCACCATTCGCATTACCTGCATTTGTTACTGAATAATGCGTTGTTAGTTCCTGTACTGTCTCTGTACCTGTAGCCGACCTTAATATTACAGTTAAATCTGCGTCTGCAAATATCTTAAAATCATAAGGAAAGGTGACGTTACTACCATCACCACTGGCACTTTTAATTGTTTTTGTGCTACTAACTGTCATAATAAGTCTCCAATAGCAGAAAATGGAGTACAAGTCCACTTTCTCGTTAATAATATCGTATTTTGTAAATTAATCAAATTCATTTTAATCTACCTTTGCTGATTCAGGTAAATCTTCAAACATCTTGTTCATCACATTTTTTATTCCTATTGCATTTTGAAACGGAACTAATGATCGCAATGCCCTACCCTGTGATTGTGACATTTGATATTCGTCATTCAACACAGCTCTACTTATACCCTGAACACCTTTTAGACCAGTATCTAAAAGTTGAACTGATGGCACACCACTTATTAAACCTGTTGCTAATCCTGTTGTTCTGCCATAAGAAAACACTGGATCTTCACCAAAAAAAGGAGCACCTGTATCTATTAAGGCAGGAAACAATGATGCCCATGAACTTCTTTGAAATGCTGCTTTACCTATTTCTAAAGGTGTTAACCTTTCTTGTAAAAATTCTTGTTTGTCATCTCTTAATACAGCGTTAGCGTGTGTTTGTGCTACATAAGATAACCCAGCAAAGAATGATGAATACATCATTGCAGAATAAGCTGCGAAATCATTTCTTTTTATATTATGTAAAAATTGTTTGGAATAAGATACAAGCATAAATGTTCTAAACTGACTAACTATTTTACCTAATGTGCTAGTCATATGTATATTTAAGTTACCTACGTCATTTTGTTGTATGCTTTGTCTGGTCCATCTAGTAACAGCTAATGTAAAAGCATCTCTTGCTTCTACGTCATCCCAAGCATCAAGATTAGTTCTTTTAATTTTTCTGCCTTTAAAAAACACTGATGGACTTGTAATTGTTTTTTCTCTTATTTGTTGAAATACTCTTTGTGCCATTTCAGGCTTCAAACCTAATGTTTCCATACGTTTGGCTATATCTTGTTCTAGTGAACCTCTACCAATCTTTTTAAAATTTATTTTTTTTATTCCAAAAGCTAAATCTGTCAAAGACTGTACTGCAATCCTACCTGTGGCTCTTTCCATTGCTAATGTTATTGGAGCCATACCAGACATATCTGCTGTTATTCTTTTTAATGGCTGTATAGCTGCACCTGCTCTATCAATAAAGTCACCTCTGCCCTGAACATAAATATCATGTGCATCATATCTATTCATAGCTTGATGTATTCTTCTATCAACACCAATACCTGCAAATGCTTCTAAGTCTCTTGCAACAGCATCTTCTAGTTCACCATTTTGCGTTCTTTTAAGCATGGATTTTAATTCAGGCATAACTCTTATCAATCCCTTGATACCATCAACAGAAACAGCATTTCCTAATTCAGCAACCTGTGCAAAACCTACTTGGTTCATAACTCTTATGAAGTTATAATCCATCAACAGTCTTGCCAATCTATTTGCATCAGAAGTTGGGTCTTGTATCATGTCTTTTGGTGGTCTTCCCAAAATCATGTCATACATAACACGCAATTTTTTAATGTCTTTTTTTGCAATTTTATCGCCTTTGTCTTTTAACCTACCACCTTCTTCAGCTATAGTTTTTGTTATTTTTTCAAAGTCAGCATCACTTTTAATTCCTTTTTGAGCTAAAGCAATTCTACCTGTCATTTGATTTACATAAGAATTAAAGACTTGCTCTGCATCTCTGTTCATTAGATCTTTAACAGAAACAGTTTCACCTCTTGATGTCATTGCAAAATTAACATCAAACTTCAATCGTTTTTTTGCTCTTGATGGCACACCTTCAGGTTTAAAATGTAATAGATTGACTAAGTTTTCTGCATCAACCTCAGATAATATTTCTTCTTCGATTAATAATTCTTTTAAAAAGTCTTTATTGGATGTGCTAAAAACTCTAGACATTCCAGCGTCTATACCCATTGCTCTTTTTTCTATATTTTTAACCATTCCCTTACCAATTTTGTTTGCAAGGTCCTCAGATATTTCAGGGTTTGCCCTTATCAAAGACTTAGATAATAATGTGCTTGCGAAGTCCTTACCATGTTTGGGTGTTAGTTCTGTAAATTTATAACCATCCCATAAATGAGAAAAGTAAGTCAAATCTTCAGGTATATCGTCAAAACCTTTTACACCAGCTTGTTTAGCCTTTTGCAGTATTTCTCTAAATATAACTCTTTGCCTTTGTGCTGCATTTATTATATCAGTATTTGTTGCTGAACCTGGAAACTCTATTTCATCTGCAACTAATCTACCAAACTCAGATCTTTGTGCTCCAAATTTTCTTTTTAAATATCCTATGTTATTAGACTTTGCCCATCTTGTGTAGGAGTCCTCATAAGCATTATAGTATCTTACTGATAAACTTCTTGTTAACTGAGTTTTAATTAAATCTGCTGTAAACTCACCAGGATTTACTGCATCTTCACCAATATATTGTGCAACCTTTCTTGTAGTTCCTAACTCACTGTTTTTTAATTGACCTATCATATCAATTCTAAATTTACCAAAATCACCCATAGGCGTATCTTGTGCTTCTGATATTTCTTCTTCTGCACCTCTGCGTAACTCACCAATTTGCACTGGTCTTGACATAGGATTTTCTGCTGCACCTATACCAGTATCAGGAGTAATAAATTCTTCTGGTGTAGCTACACCTTTATTTATCATTGATTGTTTTACATCTGCCACTTGTGCTTCTTCAATGTCATTCATACCCTTTTTAAAAGCTGCATCAAACGCCTCATCAGAACTTTTACCAAATGCACCACCTATAGCTCCACCTAAAAGCATACCACCACCAGCAGCATATAATATGTCATATGGATCTTTTATTGGATTCTGCGAAACCAAATATGATTCAATAGCTGCACTAGAGACACCACCTGTTGCCAAACCTCTAAATGCCCTTGCTAACCTTGTTGCTTTAGAACCCCATAGAAATGGTGCAGCTACACCTTCTGTCAATACAGTGGCAGTTATAGCAGCAGGATCAATTACAGCAGCACCCAATCTGATGGGGATAGAGCCATAACCATACTTTGCTAATGTTTCCTCATTTTTTAGTGATTGCAAAACTCTGTCACGCAACTTTTGTGCATGAGGTCTGCTTACTGCATCTTCTAAAAAATCGTGGTATTCTGTCGGTATATCTTTTGTAAATTCGTCATAAGACTCGTCATCAAGTAAAAAGTTTTCGTCAGGTTCGTGATCTTCCAAACCATTGTATATCCATGACATTGCGTTATCTTCAGCAAATGCAGCAGACAAAGCATCACTAAATGTAACTTTTTCTCTTTCTTTTTCATATGCTTCTTTTGCTTCTTCTTCTTGAAGAAGATTTATAGGTCTAGCTAACTCAATTTTTTCTGCTTTTAATGCCATTTGAACTAACCTTGTGGTAACTTAGCAATTTCTTCAGCCGTAGGTATTTTGAATTCTACAGGACCTTTATTTTGTTTTTCTATAATTGATGCTTTCTTTTTATTAGCTTTTTTTACACCTAATTTTTTTATTTGATCTAATGTGTAAAATTCACTTGGGAACGGAATACCATCTCTTATTATCATCCACTTATCAACTCTACCAGTAACAGGTGTTGCAGTGATTTCTGATTCATCATCTTCATTTCTAGCCTTATAATCATCTATTATTAACTGAGCATTTTTCTTTATATCTGTTTCATTCATATTAATAGATCTAGGTATCAACGCACCTTTATAATTTATATGACTAGCAATAATATCTGCACCTGCTTGTTTAACTGCAACTTTAGGATCTACTCCTAACCCTATGTAAACTTTAGATAAATCTTCTACCTTTTGTTGAATAGATGCACTGTTTTGTGGCTTTGTTCCAAAAAAACTGGTTGTTTCTGAACTTATAGTTCTTACTTGAGATTCCACTAATTTATATTTAGCATTAATATCAATACCTGATCTGTTAGCTTCTGCAACCATACCTATTGCTTCTTCAAGAGATTTACCACCTTGCTCGATAGCAAGCACTGAATTGTAAACAGCTATATCATTTTTACTTAAATGATTTTGAAGAACTCCATTTCCTCTTGATTTCATTATTCTGAACAATTCTATTTGTGATTTTACTTTGTTTATATCTGGCTGTGCACCTAATATATTTGTTGATCCTTCGTCTAATATGTTTGCATAATCTTCTGATCTAACATTATTTCTTTCTAAAATTAACATTTGCGTATCTACATCTTTACCCTTCAATGCTATTTTTATTGCCCCATCTGTTTGTGTTTTTGTTAAACTGCTTTTAATTAATGTAAAACTTCCATCTCTCAATGAGTTAGATGCAGATGTAATAATCCCTGCTGCTTTAATTTCTTTTTCTAAATCTAAATTTATTGTATTTAAACCTAATAATGAGTTTCTAGCTGATGTTCCGTTAGATGATTCTTGATCTACTAATGCAGGTCTTCCACTATATTTAGTTTCTAAAAGCTGTTTTGATATTTCTGTAAGTTCTCGTATTTTCATTTCTGCTGCTTTAGTAGGATTTTCTTTATATTGCTCTACTAAAATTTTTGCTTTAGTTTGCAAACTTAATATGGAAGACACAACAGACCCTTCAGCTTTTTCTTTGTCCTCTATACTGTTTACAAAAGATTTAGCTTCGTTAACTGCTGATTTTACTCCAGCGTTGCTTGCTTCGTGAATAATTCGACTTGTGCCGTCATTTAAAGCAACATCTTCTACTATTTTTGACTCTGCATTAATTTTAGATTGTATAGAATTGCTTGCTGTTTGAGAGATACTTTTACCATTTATTATAATAGTTTTTCCACTAGCTAACTGAATGTTAACATCTTCATTGTTTTTTAATTGTTTTTCAATAGTTTCCAATTCTTGATAAGTGGCTTCACCAACATCTAATTGATCAGTCGCACTCTCAACTTCTTGCCTATTTATTTCATTTTCTTTTGCTATTGTTAATTTTAACAAAGCATTTTTTATAGTTAATGATTGAGTGCTTTTATTAATATCTTCTTTAGTTTTCTTTAAATCTGCATAACCAGTTGCACCTTGAACTCTATTTACAAATGTACTTTTTTGTACTGATATACTAAATTGTTCATTTGTTTTTATAGATGAATACTTTAATGTTCCGTCTCTTTGGCTTTGGTCAATTAATTTATAAGCATCTGCTTGAGCTTTTCTGTATTCTGGATGTGTCTCTGTGTGACTAGCCATTATATTTTCGTATCTTGTTAAAGTATCACTTACGACTTGCCCTCTCATAACTTGTTGTTTACTAAAAGCTTGACTTCTACCTTGTTGCTTTTTACCAGCAGACAAATCGCCTAATCTTGCAATTAATGCTTTTTGTTCATAAGGTCTTAATTTATAATCAGATGATATTTTGTTAACTAAATTAGATTGTTTCTTTTTAAATACTGTGTCGTATTCTTCCATACTTGTTGTAGTATCTTCTAAATTATGTTTATCTAATTCAGCAATTAATTTATTTTCAGCTTCTGCTGTAGCAGTCTTGGCTTCTGCTTTTTTATCAGCATCATAAAAATCACGCATAATATCACCAGCAACTTGACCAAACTTTGCAACTTCTTGACCTACACCAGTAAACGCACCAGAAGATGCTCTTGGTCCTAACGAACCACCTGTAGTTACTCCTGTAGAGCCTAACCCTTTATTATATAATGGTATCTGTGGCATATCTTAACAGTCTCCTAACTTGGCATACCCATTGCTGCTTTTCCTGCTTTTTCACCTGCTTGCAATACAGTTCTGTAAGCTGCTGTTTTAAACTGTGCTGATTGTGCACTTGCTGTTGCTCTAGCCATTGCAGCTTCGTTTATTTTCCCAGCTTCTTCAATAGATCCAGCATAACGTATTCCAATAGCATCTAATTCTGTATTAAAAAAAGTATCTCTTAATGCTTCTAAAGCACTACCAGACATTTGAACACCTGATTTTGCAGTAGCAACCCTTTGAGTACCAACCAATCTTTCTGATTGTTTTCTTAGATTAGCTTCTTTTTGTCTTGTTGCACGCTGTAATAATACTTTTTCATTTTCAGCGACTGTTGCATTATATTCGCCAACTTGTCTTGCAGCCTTTGCTGAAGCCATATTTCCTTTATAACCAAGAACTGCATCTAACATTACACTACCCTTGCAAAACGATAATAGTCCGAACCATCTGGTCCATACTTCTTCATTAAACCTTCATTCTCAAACCCTAGCCATTCAACATATCTAACTGCTTGCTTATCATTAGTATGAACACTTGCTTGTATGCGTTGCAACTTTGCATCTTCTTGAACATGATCTAACAATATACTGGAGTATTTAGCTGCTGCAAAAGGCTTTTTATAAGCCATGCTTGACATAATAAACCATGCTTCACCTACATTTTCCCACAATCCATATACACCACCAATCATAAAAACCTTACTTTCTTGCAATGCTGTGTACGCACTAATGCAACTTTCTTTCATCATAGCTGCTTTCGAGCTTTCTGGAAAATGAAAATTTGTCTCTATCATTTCTAAGTCTTCTTTTTCAAACTTTTTAATCTTAAGCATCAAATGTATTAGACCTTCTCATAATAGCTAATATTGTCATTGGCAATGGTTGTGTCTGCCTTATAACAATCTTTGCATCATTATCATACCCTGACGGAAAGGATATTTCCTTATCTCCATTAAACAAAGGTACAGCTTGATCCATAGCCATACTACTATCTCTAAACGGCAATCTATCTAAGTTACTAGTATCAGGTCCTAACTCTGCACCAACTGTCTGAAAGAATCTAGCTGTAACACCATGTATTCTTTTTATCTTGCCTTGTGCAATACCATCTTCTGCACCTGCTTCCATACGCAGTGTTTCTAGTGATGATGTGTAACCATACCCAACATGAACCTTAGTTGAGCTTCTATCTAATGTTATTGCACCATTGCTGACTGTTTTATCAGCGTGTGCAGCACCATCTGCTAAAATAGTTACTGTTACACCCTCAAGATGGTTTAAGCCTGTAATAGACGTTGTAGCACTGCCACTATATGTTAAGCCACTATCTACAAAAAAAGCATCTGTTACATCATCATTAAAATATAATGACTTTAGAAAAACAATATGCCTTACAGTAGTGCTGTTAATAGTTCTTTTAACACTTAGGTAAACTTGGTCTTCTGCACCACTGGGTATAGCTGTTATACTCTCTACTACACCACTGCCACCTAAACTATGCTCATGCCAACCTACTGTTGCGTTTGCTCTGTCATAAGTTAATCCTATCAGTCTGCCATCACTGTGAACAAACCATAATAATAACTCAGGCTCCTGTTGCCAAACCATATCAGTCAAGCCACCTCTAGCTAAATGGTCAGCTAACACAGTTAAATCAACACCTAATAATCCATCTGTATCTAAATCAAAGGTTATCTCTTTTACCTTTTCAGCACCTTTTTGTATTAGTATTGTGCTGTTACCTGCTCTTAATGGCTTTACATTACCTGTGCCAAACGTAGTTTCTCGCAATACGTTTACATTTGTAGGTGTAACTGGCTCTGATCCTGCACCACCTGATAACGTAAACTCAGCACTAGTAGTCAATAACTGCAAGAATCTAGCTGGTAACAAGTGTCTTATGACGTTCACTTGGTCTGATGCTATAGTTACGTTTATAGCTGCATCATCTGCTGTGCCTGGTGTATGGTTCTCAAAATCAGCAGAAACGCTACCAAATATAGTTTGTGGCTGACTTGTTGTACTTGCAAAATACAATCGTTCTTCGTAAAAACCTATAGCTCTAGGGAATCCAGTAGTTGTACTAAAGCTACCTAACGACCATTTTGCAGTAGCATTACTAGAACCTACAACCTGTGCTGGTAAAACAGACACTCCACCATCATCTTCTTTAACTGTAGCTGTAACTGTTGTAGCATTTGTATATCCAGTAATCTTTACATAACCAGTATCATCATGCCTATATTCCCAGTTAAGACTGCCATATGTTTCTGTGCCAGATGTGTGTACTGGTGGCGTGTTTCCTGATGTTGTGGTTGATCCAGTCGTATGCTTATAAACATGACCATTAAATCTTACAAAAGCATTATTAGCATAACTTGTGCTTGCTGCCCATTCATCATAAGTTATCTCTAATACTTCACGAAACCTTATTAATCTACCAACATCTGTGCTTGCAAATAAATCAGCACTAGCTGTAATCGTAACAGAGCCATTATCTGCTGATGCATATAAAGTTGTTGCAGTAATATTTTCATCTAAATAAGGACCATCAACAAAATCAATGTCTGTTAATGTCCATGCTGTATGACTTGTTCTTGTTAACTTTGCAGGTTCATGGCTATTATGTGCTAAAAACAAAACATCTGCTGACTGTGCAAAATTAATCGTAGATAACTGTGATGTCGTATAAGGCGTGGTTATTTCTATTACTTTACCAGCAGTACCTGCACTGCCATATGTTGTAAACGCAGAACTGTTAATACCACTTAACTGAAATGTATTAGTTGTAACACCTGCAACTGTAAACTCTCTGTTGTTTACTTCTGTCATGCCTACAACACCAGAAATAAAAACTCTATCTCCATTACTCATGCCATGTGAATTAGACGTTACAACTGCTGGATTTGCTTTGGTTATAGCACTTATTGCTGTAGTTGCTGCTGTGACTAAGCCACCATCTTTATATATTCTAACGTAAAGATTACCAAACTCTAAGACATAGGCTTGTGTATCACTAAACTCAAAGTTAATTAATCTTACCTGACCACCATCTTTTGTGGTTCCTGCGTAATATGTACCAGGTCTTCTTGTCACTCCACCTTGTGGAAAGACAATCATATTGCTTAAATCTTTTACGGCTTCATTGTATTTTTGTAAGTCTATTCTACCTTCAAGCCTAGGAGATATTTCACCTGCTCTAAAGTTGGTGATAATAGACGATACTCTAGCCATATTAGAACCTTGCGTTAGTGTAAGTATCTGCCTGTAATTGCTCTGGATAACCCTCTAGTGCATCCATACTTCTGGCTTCACTTAGCCTTGCTTGATATAAAGAATACATAGATTGAGCTAAAGCATTACTACCAGTAATTGCGTAAGCCGTTTCTGCTGCAAGCTTGTGTGCAATCGTACTACTTAACAAAGGATCAAACTGTTCTGTGTCTGTTACTCTACCTATATAGATAATAGAACAAGTACCTTCATTAGATAATACTTTCCTACCCTCTATCTTAAACATTACATTACTGTCATATGCAGCAACATCATTGTTTACATTAGAGTTCCAAAAAGAAACAACCCTTAAGCAATAAGGGTCTGTAGGTAATGTAAATTGACTGGAAAATCCAAAAGCAGGTGCATCAGTATCTTTAGCTAATGATGATCTTGATATAGCTACATTCCAAGTATGTGCCCTTAGAACTGCATCTCTTACTGTTTCAAATCTTCTGTTACAAAGTCGTGCTTCTTTAGAGTTTTCCGTTAATGCAGTAATAGTTGCTGCACCAAGTAAATCCATAGCTTCGTTACAAATATCTACAACTGACGGCATCCCAAACTCCTAGAAATAGGAAGCAGCGTTAACTGCTCCCCATGTTTTGTTAGTTTACAACGTAGTCAATGATGAAAGACATGCTTCCAGCAGTACCACCTGTTGCGTTAAATGTAACAGCAACGTAGTAGAATCCACCTGGATCTACACTGGCACCAGCCATTTCAAAGACTTTTAAACCATTTGTTGTAATGTCTGCTGCTTCAAAGCGAACATCTGCCATTGCACCAGCATCAGCAACTGATGTAGCGAAATAATCCTCGTCTACAACTGTTCCAGATGTTTGATACAAACCAACATTAAAAGTACAACTTCCACCGAAAGTGTCTGTGGCAATTTTAATTGATGGAATAGATGCGTTACTTGGAATCTGTGCAAGCATGACAATATCATTGTCAGTACTGTCACCAGCAACCAATTCTAATGTTCCCTGTGCAACACGCTTCACGCCATGGTACAAAGATGCAGGGTTAATTACAGGAGGACTAGCTTCAAAGTTAGCTACCAGATCTGAATTTTTAGTAGTCATAATCTATCTCCCTTACGCTGATTCATCACAATCGATTTGCACAATCTTAGATTCTTCCATGCGTGTAGCTCCAACACTCATGCAATAATAAACTTGAGTAGCATAACCTTTGTCTGCTCTCTCATCTATTCTTGCTGATACGTCTTTACCTATGCCTAGAGCAATCCCATCCTCTGCCCATGCGAAACATGAACGGATGTTTGATGCAAGCGATAGTCTGTTTGTTACAATAAACTTGAAACCCATGAATGTATCTACATCACCCTGTACAAGAGCCTTAACTGTATTAAAGTCAGAACTTGTTACTGATGTTGTATTTAATAGAGCTTCAATCTGATTAGGACCAACTGCAATATATCTTGGTATTGATGGGTCAACGTCAGCTAAATCTAAAATCTTTTTAGCTTGAATTAACTTAGCAACAGACATATCTGCACTACCATTTGCAATCTGATTACCAGCTGCAAACGCTGTAGATGTTGAACCTGTTTCGCCTGTAAAAGCTGTTCCAAGTGCAGCAGAAATGATAACATCATCCATAGCTCTACCCATTGCAGCAGCAGCTGCTTGTGCATAACTTGATGTTGGATCAATTAACATTCTGACTTTATCTTGGTCATCAATTAAATCGGCGTATTCATAGTCAGCTAAACTCACTCTACGTCTTGCGTGAGGTGTGTCTATCTGTGGAGTGTCGGCATGTCGACTGCTACGCAACTGAGCTGTAGCAACACCTACCTGATCGAAAAAAGCATTTTTCCCTGTGATATTCTCCACACGAACTGTGTCTCTTAGACGGCTTCCCATCTGTTGAGACAGCATCTGTACGTTAGCAGAATACTGTTGGACAAATGCTGTAGTTACTGATGTTGACATTTAAGTCTCCTAAGTAAAAGTTACATTTGATTTATTTACAGTGTGCTACCCTTTACGGACACTCCTAGAATTTTTAGCCGACTTTAGGCTATCGTCTATCCGATTGTCTTGAGGACTTGTTGCCAAGCTACCCTGCATAACCCATTCGTAATATATATCAGCAAGTTTGTTAGGATGCAACAAATCTCTTTGCGTTCCAAACTCAACTGCAAGCCGTAGACATTCCAAACGAATTTCTTGTGTAGGCGTTATTTCATTATCCATGAATAAATCCCATCAATTCTTGCATACGTTCAACAGCACGTTGTCTTCCTATAGGATCTTTTCTGTTCCAGTAGGCGTGTGTTTTATCGTTCATTATAGTATCAACTTCTTGTTGTGCCATTTGTGGTGTATAAGCTCTATTAGTAGCGTTATCACTAACAGTATCTTCACTTGTTACAGTAGATTTAAAATCTCCCATAGCAGCAAATGCCTTAATAAAAGCTGGATGATTACCTATTAATGTACCATCATCTAGTTTCATTTGTAATAAATCAGAGCCACCAAACTGTTCAACAATCTCTTTTGCAGCCGTAACCTTTTGCTCAAAAGCTGCTCCCCACTCTTTTTGTAGTTCTGCTGCTGTTTGTTCAGCTTGTTGTTCTGCTTGCTGTGCCAAACCTTCGCTTGTTTGTTGCACTGTGCTTTTATAATAATCTAACACACCTTGTGCTTGTTGTGGTGTAAGCCTTAAATTATGTGCAATATCTGCATATGCACTAGCAACTTCTTCAGTTATAACATTCCCATCAACAGGTAACTCGTAACCTTGTGGTGTTTCTGGTCTGCCTAACTTACTGTAAATGTTATCTAAATCTTCTTCTGTAGGATTTTTTGGCAACGGAACCTTATCGCTACCTATTAATCTCTGTGCATTTACATAACTCCTGGCTAAATTACCAACATCTTTTATTGGTGATAGACTAGGATGCTCCCTTAATTCTTCTGGTATCATTTCCATGAAACTGTTACCAGACCCACCTTGTGCAACTTCAGATGGAGTCTCCATAACTGTAGTTTGTACTGGTTCGGCTACCTGTTCAGCAACTTGCTCTGACATATTTACTCCTCTTTCATCATGTTGTATATGTGTAGTATGACTGCTCTTTTACCTTCTTCAAAGGCTGTAGCATTAGCATCTCCAGCTACATAACTTGAAGCACGCCAATTACAACGTATCTCCAAATCATTTAACACCTTTTTACCAGCGTTATCCCCAAACGTATCTTTATACATTACCTTGAGTTGTGCTATTTGCTCACTCATTTGCACCTACCATTCTTACTGCTTGAGCAGCTTGACCAACAGTAGCAACGTCTTCTTGCTCCATTTGTCTTTCCATTTGCTCTTGTTGCATCATTGCTTTTTGCTCTCTTTCCTCATCAACGACTGACTGTGGCTTTAATACTTTCTTTGGAACACCTAAAGCATCAGTTAAATAAGTAACCAATCCATCAGGATCTATATGATCTCCTACTGGCAGTTGCTGTGACAATGGCATCAATATTTCTAAGGCTCTCATCACACCATTAACAGAACTAGACTTTTGTGCTCTTGCAAGTGGTGATACATATTCAATATCAACATCTACCCCTTGTAAAACCTCTGGTGGTGTAGCAAGCATATCAGCACGCAACATTAAAGCAAACGCCCTGTCAATCAATGGTCTTAGCATTTCATTCATTAATCGACCAAGAACAGGACCTATAACTCTCATTCTTTCTTCTTGTCTCTGTATTACTTCTGTTGCTGTCATATTAGGCGTACTACCACTAAGTAGTTGGTCAACGAAGAAAGCAGAACGTATTGCTTGTCTTCGCTGTTCTTCCATGTTTAATCCAATAGGTATGTTAGCACCAGTTTGTAATGGTGTTATCGTATCTCTTGAGCCTGATCTGTAAAAGTTAAGACCTCCAGGCTGGGTTCTAATGGGGAGTAGAAACCCATCATCAGGTACTAATAGTGGAGGATCTATCATTTTCTGAGCTGCTTGTATGATTGTTTTTGACATTAGATTTAGCATCTTAACATCTGGCAACGCAACCATAGCTGGAGATCTACCCATCACTTCCCCAGTTGCCTTGAGAAAGCGTGGAACAACGTAAGGTAATTCTTGGAAGCCACTCTCTGCCAATATCATTTTTGTTTCCATGCAAATATACATAGACGCATATGGCATATTTTTATTATTAGCTTTAGTTGGATCTCTGTCTTTTCTTGGCATGACTGCATGTAGTATTGTCACATTCTCGTCTGGTTTTTTTTCAAATGTCCTAGCTATAAACGCACCAACATTATCAATACCAAATCTCTGCACAGCTTGCCTTGCAGGTAACTCATACTTTCTGAACACAGTATCAACAATACCATATTGATCTTCTGTTACATAAAATTCTGATATATGCCTTGTGCTAAAGCGTAATGTTTTGTCATCCATTTCAACAAACATACACCCAGTACCAAACACAACTAGGTCAACATACATCTCATGGACTTCTGTTTCAAAGTTAGACATGGTAAAAGCACGCATCATTCTTTGCGAGGAATCTTCTAACCATCTCTGTACTTCTTCATCTCTACCTAATTCTTCGTCTTTCATTGTCAAATGAAACCAAGGTGTAGCACCTGATGTAAGCATACCATGTAAACTAGATGATAATAAATCTACTGATTGTAGAGCTGTACCATCAAAGATAAGCTCCATTCTTTTTTCACCACGACTTCTTTTTTTAACTATGTCTGCTTTCCTTGGCAACATATAGTCAGCTAACTCTTGGTAATGATTATTCCAGTTGTCTCTTTGACCTTCAACATGTTGAAATCTAGCAACTATATCCTTGACATTCATCATAAGCTTATCCTAACAAAGTTGGTGTGCCACCTGATCCACTCATACTGGTAGACGTTTCTCCTAAGTTACCAGCAACAATCGTACTGCCACGACCTCTACGTTTTTTTCTTTCTGTTGTTTCAGCTTCAGCAGATAAAGCAGCAGCCTTTTCATAATCAGCTTTGGCAGGTTCTTCTGGAACTGGTGGTGGTGGTGGAACATATACTTTAGGTTTTAGGAATGACATTGTTATCTCCTACGTTACTGATCTTTTTGACGCTGGTCTAGTTGTTACACCATAGCCTTCCATGATAGTACCACCTTGCCCTGATCTCTTACCTCTAGTCGCATACCTAGTTGTAATAGTTGGCGTTTCATCATCAACAATCTCTGGCGTTACTTCAGGTGTTACTTCAGGAGATACTGGTGCTCTATAATCTTCTTTAGATGTACCTGTTACAGTTTCCTTTGTTTCTTGAATTATTTTTTTGCCAGGTTTTTCAATAAGTTCTTCAAACAACTTATCACCACCCTTAGTTATTGATTTAATTACTGAACCCATTTTAATTTCCTTCCCATGTATGCCACCCTAATTTCTTAGTTTCTGGTCTAAACCAAAAGGCTTTTTGATAGCCACTTCTTGCAAATGCTTTCTTTAAAACAAGAAATCCCATTCTTGTATAACCTTTTTTAGCAATAAAGTCTATAACCCAAACATTTTTGCCACCACCCTTGTACGCATCTACAGGAAACTCTGAGTTTTTTACATAGGATTTAACTTGTTTTTCACTGGGAAATCCCCATGTAGCAAACACTAACGGCTCCTGTATCACACTTCTAATAATCTTATACTGCATAATTCCCAAAGGTCTTTCAATATATTTCTGTATAAGCTTATC
>Ga0129351_1000418_pt1 | contig 15706 bp, 12 predicted proteins | sample CPBDNA_8_FD_94423 | JGI IMG/M metagenome (GOLD analysis project Ga0129351, IMG submission 94423) | Freshwater to marine salinity gradient microbial communities from Chesapeake Bay, USA - CPBay_Sum_27_0.2_DNA | ecosystem: Environmental > Aquatic > Marine > Coastal | place: USA: Chesapeake Bay... | reverse complement strand
TTCAACTGCAGAAAATGAAAGTTTTTGAGCATTTCTTAAAACTGGAGTCATTAGTCCTTTTGGCCCTGAAACTGCAATACTAATATCACTGTAGTTATAAGATATTTTTTCATTTCCATCAATCATAGAATTAACATCAGGATATAATTCTAAAGCTCTAGTTACTGCTTTAGTAAAAAAGCTCATAAATCCAAGATTTACACCATGTCTTTGTGAAAATGCTTCCTTGTATTTTTTTCTTATTTCAAATATTCTTGATAGATCACATTCATTGAATGTTGTAAGCATTGCTGTCTCATTTTTAACAGAGACTAATCTTTCAGATACTTTTCTTCTCAGCATTGATAACTTTTCTCTGACTTCAGATCTATCAGAATCATTAGAAGATCCCATTGCCGGAATGACTCTCAAAACATCTTCTTTAGTAATTTTAGAACCCTTTATACTTATTTCATTTAAATCAATACCTCTATCTGTTGCAATATTTCTAGCCAATGGAGTAATACTAACATCATTATTTTTAATAGGTTCAATAGGCTTTTCTATAACTTTCTCTTCTTGAACTTGATTATTTGAAGAAGTTTCATTTATTGACTCTGAAGTGTCAATTAGGCAAACGACATCACCTACCGAAATAGAATCACCTTCTTCAGCTTTTAATGTTATTTTTCCAGAAGCTTCAGCTGGGAGGTCAAGAGTAGCTTTATCAGAATCAATTTCTGCAATAGTCTGATCCTTAGAAACTATATCCCCATTCTTAACTAACCATTGTGATATTTCAACTTCAGTTATTGATTCCCCTGGTGAAGGGATTTTCATTTCTAAAACCATTCTAAAAAAGCTTTATATCACTCAAAATTAATGATAAAAAATTTACTTTTAATTAATAAGTTATTTAAAATTCTCTAATTTAAAATTAGAATTTCAAAACAGATATATTGTCATGAATCCAATCTTCGGTAATGTCACTATCATCAATTACAGTATACCATAACTTATCTTTTGACTTAACATATTTTTTCAAGTTTAGTAATGATTTTACAAGATCTTCTCTAGATATACTCATAGAGATAGGATGGTATATTAAACCTGATTCATCCATCATTTCAGTTATAAATTTTGATTCATTTTCTTGTAGTCTACTTAATAAAAATATTCCTAAGCCAATAATATTTCCATGAATAAATGGTCGTTTAAGTCTTTCCTCAAGCTCATAGAAAAGATAATGTTCAGATCCCTCTTCAATTCTAAAATGATTAATTGGTAAGCAGATAGTATTTAGTGAAATATATGCTTCAACAATTGACCTTAAACCATTATCATTATTCTCTTTAATATTTCCAATATTATCATAAATAAATTCTAAAATTTTTTTTCCATTATTAATGGCTTCAGTGCTGAATGGATATTCAGATTTACCTTTTGATTCTGCATAACTCCAATCAAAAGAAGCTGTATGAATTGAAAACAAGTCACCTACTCCCGCAATATTTAATTCTTTAGGAGCCGATCTTAATATGTCATAATCTATAATTAAGGGATGAGGAGATGCTTCACCAATATATTGGACATCATGATTTACTCTTAAACCAGCTGCAGGAGTAGTAAAGGCATCTACACTTAAAATTGTAGGAATAGAAACTAATTTTTTGTTCATCTTCCATGAAATATATTTAGCTATATCTATTGCCATTCCTCCACCAATTCCAACAATTGTATCAAAATCAGGTAATTTTTTTATTTCATTGTCAATCCATGATTTTTCTACAGAAGAAACTTCTATAATTTTTTCGGGCTGTTTTCCAATATCATTTTTAATAATATTCCATGGAATTTCCATAGTTGAAACAACATATCTTCCAAGCTCTTTTCCAATATTTTTTGAAACCCCTCTACCAATTCTTAATTGATTAACATTTGTATTTAAACTAAAGTACTGCATGATTTATTTTTTAATATTATAAATAATAATTCCTATTATAATAAAAGTTACCGTTGAAATAGCTGGAATGTATTCAGAACTAAACCCTTCAATTGACTGACCTGGTATCACTAGACATAGAACAACAAATACACACCAAATTAATGTAAATAATTTTATAATTTTTGAAGTTTTAATTTTACTATCATCATTATAATTTAAATAAAAGGAAGAAAAGATAATTCCACAATATCCTATGTATCCAGCAATTGCTGACACACTAGTAATTACTTCAATTTTATTAAAAACAATTATAAAAAAAGTTGCTAGAATACCAATTAAAACTAATGTGTTTCCAGGAGATTTATTGCTATCAATAGACTTAAGCCAATTAGATTTTGGAAGAACTGAATCTCTTGACATCGAAAAAACAAGTCTGGATGCAGTGGCCATACAAGCAACACCACATGCAAATATTGCAGCAATGACAAATAGTAAAATTATAGAGTATAAAATTATTCCAAATTCATTTCTTAATAGATCTGTTAGAAAATTTTCTGAACCATTTGTGTAAATTTCCTTTTGAAGAAGAATAGTTGAAAAAACAATAATTATTAATCCAAATGTACCTGAAGTTAAAAGTGAATTAATAATAGATTTCGGAACAACTTTAGTTGGGTTCTTTGTCTCTTCTGACATATCAGCTGCTGCTTCAAATCCAGTTAAACACCAAGCACCAAGAAGAATAGATAAAGCAAAAGATTCAAATCCAATCTCTGAAAAACTAAATTCTGAACTAATACTGGAAATTGAAAAATCTTCAACTCCATTTGTAACAAAGAAACCTAATGTAAGTATTAATAAAACAACACCAATAATTTCAGTTATAACTCCAATATTGTTAATATATGAAACCATTTTAATTCCTTTTTTATGAATAATCGTAATTACCCAAATAATTAGAATTGAAATGATTACATCATTAATTTCATATTTAAAAACCTGAGAAATAAAGTCACTAAAGACAATCCCAAGGGTTTTACATATTCCTGGAAACCCAGTTAAAAATTGCATGAGAAGTAGCCAGCCTGTTGCAAATCCAAGTTTATTATTAACTAATCTTGATGACCACTGATAACCATAACCAGAAATTGGAAATCTAACTGACAATTCAGCCATTATTAAGGCAACAAAAAATTGACCAATAAAAACTACTAACCAAGAAATTGAAATCCATGGACCAACTTCTGAATATCCAAAGTGAAAATTGGCAAAAATTCCTGTAAGAATAGAAATTAATGAGAAGGAAATTGCAAATGAAGAAAATCCTTTCATAGACCTATTAAGGTCTTGGCTATATCCAAATTTTGCAAGTAGTTTTGAATCTATATCAGAATTAGACTGGGACATGACTTAAAATTCCTTTATATATTCCTGGTTCTGAACCATCTATAATTTTTGCATTAAATGTTTTCTCATAAAACTCAGCAGGACCTACACCTCCAATGATTGCATAAGCATATCCCATTTCTTTCATTGAATTTAAAGCTAGGAAAAGCAAAGCTTTACCTAATCCTTTATTTCTGTCATTTTTTTTAACTCCCATTGGACCTAAGAAGTTCAGATATGCTGCATCATAAGTTGCAAAACCTAAAATTTGATTTTTTTTAATAGCAATAAATGTCGTAATTGGCTTTCTAGAAAATGAAACATCTACTTCACTTTCCCATCCATCACCAAATTCTTTTTTAACCCATTCATTTACAATAGATTTTTCAGCAGCAAGTGGGCGCCTAAATGAAATACTTCTTGAGAGCTCATCTAATTCTTTACAAGATAATGGAAGATCATAAAGTTTAACGAGCATATCTCTCATAACTAAGATAATTTGACTATAATATATAGATTATTTTTTAAAGTTATCTTTAGTTTTATCAAATACATATTCAATTACTTGATTATGCCTTCTTTCAAATCTAGTATAACTTCCAGATGCAGTTGCCCCATAGAACCTTCTTGTTGCTGGCCTCATATTCTTAGCAATTGGGTGATATGTTTGAATATGACCCCAAGCTCCCATATTTCTTGGTTCTTCCTGAGCCCAAACTATATCTTTTGCCTTTGAGAATTTTTGAATTTCAGAAATTATTAATTTAACAGGAAGAGGAAAAAGCTGCTCTATTCTAACAATTGCAACATTTTTAATATTATTCTTTTCTCTATATTCAACTAAATCAAAATAGAATTTTCCAGAGCAAAAGACTAATGTTTTTGCTTTTGTTGGATCGATTTCAGAATCAGAAATTACAGGTAGAAATTTAGATGAGGTTAAATCAGAAATATCAGAGACAACTTTAGGGTGCCTTAATAGGCTTTTAGGAGTAAATAATATTAATGGTTTTCTAAATTTTGTAATCATTTGTCTTCTTAAAAGATGAAAAAGATTAGCTGGAGTAGTACAATTTGCAGCATACATATTATCCTTTGCACATAATTGAAGATATCTTTCCATTCTAGCAGAGGAGTGTTCTGCACCCTGCCCTTCATATCCATGAGGCAGATATAATACAATACCATTTTGAAGCTTCCATTTATCCTCTGCAGAAGATACATATTGGTCAATAATTATTTGAGCTCCATTTGAAAAATCTCCAAATTGAGCTTCCCAAATTGTTAAAGTATTAGGGCTAGCTAATGCATATCCATAATCAAAACCTAACACTCCATATTCAGATAGAAGGGAGTTGTAAATTTTTAATACTCCTTTTTTATTTGAATCAATATTATTAAGAGGTAAGTATTCTTCTTCATAATCTTCAGACTTTAAAACTGCATGACGATGAGAGAAGGTACCTCTTTCAACATCTTGTCCAGATATCCTAATATTAAAACCTTCAAGCATTAAAGTTCCATATGCAAGTTGTTCAGCTAATGCCCAATCAACTTTTTTGGATTCAAAAAGCATTTTTTTTCTAGCTTCAAATAACTTAACTACTTTTCTTAAAAATTGTTTACTTGGAAGATCTGTAATTGCTATACCAACTTTATTAATTTCTTCTTCATTAGAATTGGTGTCAAATTCTTTAAGCATTTGGATTTCATCCACACGTTCAAATTCTTTCCAGACTTCTTGCATAAAAGGAGTAATTTTTGTTTTATCCTTTTTCTTTGAGTCACTCAACTCTTCTTCTAGAGATTCAAAATATTCTAATTCAATCTTTGAAATGTATTCTTTATTAATTACTCCCTGATTAATTAATTTCTCGGCATATATATCTCTTGGGTTAGGATGGGAAGATATATATTTATATAGCTTTGGCTGAGTAAATCTTGGCTCATCTCCTTCATTATGACCATATTTTCTATATCCAAGTAAATCAACAAATACATCTCGGTTAAATTGATTTCTAAATTCTAATGCAAAAGTAGCTGCATGAATAACAGCTTCGACATCATCAGCATTAACATGAAGAACTGGTGATAGTGTTACTTTACCAACATCTGTACAGTAAGTACTAGACCTAGCATCTAGATAATTTGTAGTAAATCCTACTTGATTATTTATAATTAAATGAATAGTTCCTCCTGTACTGTAACCTTTAAGTTTTGACATTTGAATTACTTCATATACAATTCCTTGGCCTGCAATTGCAGCATCTCCATGAACTAAAATGGGTAAAATTTTATTTGTCTTATTATTAAGTTTGTTTTCCAATTTAGCCCTTGCAATTCCTTGAACAACTGGATCAACCGACTCAAGATGTGATGGGTTTGGAGCTAAGTTCAAAGTAATTTTACCTGAATTTGTAACTCTCTCTGATGTCCAACCTAAGTGATACTTTACATCCCCATCAAAAATATCTTCTTCGTAGTCCTTTCCATCAAATTCACCAAAAATATCCTTACTAGATTTATCAAAAATATTAACTAGAGTGTTTAGTCTTCCTCTATGAGACATCCCCATAACAACTTCTTCAACCCCCCTATCTGCAGCCATATTTATTAAAAAATCTATAGCTGGGATTAAAGATTCTCCACCCTCTAGAGAAAATCTTTTTTGCCCTACATATTTTTTTTGTAAAAAATTCTCAAAAGTATATGCTTTGTTTAAACTTTCTAGAATTTTTAATTTATCATCTTTCGAAAAATTTGGATGGTTACCATTTATATTAATATGCTCTTGAATCCATTTAACCTTATTCGGATCCCTGATATACATATATTCAATTCCAATAGAAGCACAATAAATTCTTTTAAGATGCTCAATTATATTCTTCAATTTTTCTGGACCAATACCTACCACTTCACCTGCACTAAAAACTAATTCAAGATCACTAGCTTCTAAACCAAAATTTTCAATATCTAATGTTGGTAAATATTTTCTTCTTTCTCTTACAGGATTAGTGATTGTAAAAAGATGTCCTCTTTTTCTATATGCATCTATCAAGTTTATTACTTGAAATTCCTTTTTTATATTCTCAGGTACTTCAAATTTTCTCTCTTCAACAGTAATATTGGTGCTTTCTACTCCAAAGTCAAAACCCTGAAAAAAAGCCTTCCAACTAGGCTCTAAACTATCTGGTGATTGCAGATACTGATCATACATTTCCGCAAATAAACTTGTATGTGCTGAGTTAAGAAATGAGAACTTATCCATTAACTATTATATGGTTAATAAAATTACAACTTGTTTTTTATGTTTCTTAATAATTTTCAGATTTTTGTATCATGTTTGCCCTTATTGATTGTAATAATTTTTATGCTTCTTGTGAAAGGGTATTTCAACCAAACTTAAATGGAAAACCCGTTGTAATTCTTTCAAATAATGATGGATGTGTAATTGCAAGAAGTAATGAAGCTAAATCTCTAGGTATTCCTATGGGTGCACCTGCATTTAAATACAAAAATGTATTTGAGCAAAATAAAGTTGAAGTATTTTCCTCAAATTTTACTCTCTACGGAGATATGAGTAATAGAGTTATGTCCATCATATCTCGATTGGTTCCAGATGTAGAAATTTATAGCATAGATGAAGCATTTGTAACGTTTAAAGGCTTTTCAAATCATGAAGCAAAAAGGAGGTGTAAAGATATTATAGATACTGTTTGGAAATGGACTGGTATTCCTGTTTCAATTGGGTTAGCCCCTACAAAATCCCTAGCAAAAGTTGCTAATAGGATAGCTAAAAAAAATCCTAAAAAAAACAAAGGATTTTACTCAATAGATTCTGAACAAGAGATATTAGAAGCTTTGGATAGTATTGCAGTTGGTGACATATGGGGAATAGGATCTCAAAATGAAAAAAAATTATCTAAGATTAATATTAAATCAGGTAAAGATTTTATAAGTATCCCTGATCAATGGGTTAAAAAAAACATGAGTATAGTTGGACTAAAGTTAAAAAAAGAACTTGAAGGAATTCCAACTCTTGAAATTGAAGAAACAAAAATTGAGAAAAAATCTATTGCTACAACTAGAAGTTTTGAGTCTGATATTTCCTCAATTGAAGATTTAATTGAAAGAATAACTACTTATTCTGTAGTTGCTTCAAAAAAGTTAAGGAGTCAAAAAAGTGAATGTAATATGATCTGTGTTTTTATTAGGAGTAATCCATTTAAAAATAATAATCAGAGGTATCATTTTAGCCTAACAGGATCTCTACCAAATTCAACAAATTCAAGTATAGAGATTAGTAAGTTTGCAATTAAGCTTTTAAAAAAAATATATTCTAATAATACTGCATACAAAAAAGCAGGAATAATTTTAATGGGATTATCCCCCGAATCAAGTCATCAGTATAGTTTATTTGATGAGACTACAGAGAGACAAAAAAAACTTATGAAAAGCATTGACAGTATTGATAGTAAATACGGAGCATTTAAAGTAAGACTTGCAAGTCAAGATCAAAAAAGAATTTGGAAAATGAGAAGACAAAAACTTTCCAGAAATTATACTACTGAGATTGATGAAGTACTAATCGTGAAATAATATGAGTGAAAAAGAAGTAATTAAAATATTTAAACCTAATGAGATAGATAAAGAGACTAATCTTTATATTGAAGATGGAATATCTGCTGGATTTCCTTCACCAGCAAGCGATTTTGAAGAATCTAGAATTAGTATTGAAAAAGTAGTAATTAAAAATAAGGAGTCCACTTTTTATGCTAAAGTGTCTGGAGATTCAATGAAAGATGCTGGACTTAACGATGGAGATATCCTTGTAATTGACAGAAGTGAAGAATTAAAAAATAATAAAATCGCTGTATGTTATCTAAATGGTGACTTTACAGTAAAGAGAGTTAAAATTGAAAAAAAAGCTGTATATCTAATTCCTGAGAATAAAAACTATAAACCAATAAAGGTAACTGAAGAAAATGAATTTGTAGTATGGGGAATTGTAACTTATGTTATTAAAAAAGTTTAAAGTCTTTCAAAAATTCCCGCAATACCTTGTCCACCTCCAACACATGCAGTAACCATTCCATATTTTTGATTCCTTCTTTTCATTTCATTAATAAGCTGGATTGAAAGTTTTGCTCCAGTGCAGCCTAAAGGGTGTCCAAGTGCAATAGCTCCACCATTAACATTAACAGTATCAGGATCTAATCCGCTTTCCTGAATTACAGCTAGTGCTTGACATGCAAAAGCTTCATTTAACTCTGTCTGATCTATATCAGATAAATTTAATCCAGCTTGTTTAAGTGCTTTTGGAATTGCCTCAACAGGACCAATTCCCATGTATAGAGGATCTACACCACCCGAAGTACATGTAACTAATCTTGCAATAGGTTTAACGCCAAGTTGTTTGACCATTTCTTCAGACATAACTAATACAAAGGCAGCACCATCAGACATCTGAGAAGAGCTACCAGCTGTAACTATTCCGCCAATCTTAAAAGCTGGTTTTAATTTTGATAAAGCTTCAATAGTTGTCTCTCTTCTTACTCCTTCATCCATATCAACAGTATGTGATTTTGAAACTCTTTTTCCATTTTCAACAAAAACTTCTTCAACAGTAACTGGAACTATCTCATCTTTAAAATACCCTTTATCAATTGCATTTGCAGCTTTTTGATGGGATTCATATGAAAATTTATCTGAAGCTTCTCTTGTAATTTTAAACTTTTCAGCTACAGCTTCAGCCGTATGACCCATTCCGATATGATAATTCATATTATCCAAATTTGCTTTGTAACTAGGTGAAAGTTTATAACCAGTCATAGGAATAAGACTCATGCTTTCAATACCTCCTGCTACAAAAATATGTCCAAAACCAGCCCTAACTTTACTAACAGCCATAGAAATTGCTTCAAGCCCAGATGCGCAATATCTATTAATTGTAACACCAGGAACTTCATTTCCAAGAGCTCTTGCAGAAATTAACCTTGCAACTTGAAGTCCTTGCTCTCCCTCTGGGTTTGCACATCCAACTATTACATCGTCTACTTTTTTTGTGTCAAGTTCTGGTACTTGAGATGCAAGATGCTTAATTACATCAACAGCTAAATCATCTGTCCTGTAATTTTTAAATCCTCCTCTTTTTGCCTTTCCAACTGCTGATCTGAATCCAGCTACTATATATGCTTCCATAATTAATTTCTTAAAGGTTTTTTTGTTGCTAACATATGTTGAATTCTATCTAATGTCTTTTGATTACCTAGTAAACTCATAAAATTTTCTCTCTCAAGGTCTAAAAGGTATTGTTCTCCAACATTTTGAGGACTAGTTAAATCTCCTCCGCAAATTACATATGCTATTTTTCTAGAGACTTCAACATCATAATCAGACATATAGTTACCAAGTCTGAATTCATTTATAGCAGAATATAAAGTTGATAAACCTGATCTTCCTAAAACTTCGATATCCTCTCTAATTGAAGGAGGAATATAGTTTTCTGATAAGCTTAATACTTTTTTCTTTGCAGTACCAATATTTCTCATAGTATTCATACAGATACTGTCTCTTTCTTTTTTAAGATAATGAAGATCAAATGCTTCATGTGCAGAAGTTGATACTGATACCATCGCAATTGTTTTAAAGTGATCTATCAAGGCAGAAGTTTTTACATTATCTGTTTTATTTGAATCTGAAACCCTAATCGCCATTTCCTTTGTACCACCTCCTGCTGGTAGAAGTCCAACTGCAGCTTCAGGAAGTCCAATATATGATTCTGAAGCAAAAACACCATTATCACAGTGAAAAGATAATTCTAATCCACCTCCAAGAACAACACCTTGAGTTGATACCACCACTGGTATTTTACTGGTTCTTATTCGTAGTAAAAATGATTGGAATTCAAAAATAAACTTATCTAGTTCAGTAAAATTTTTCTGCATAGCCATCATTCCCATAAACATTAAGTTAGCACCTACAGAAAATTGTCTTGCATTATTTCCAATAACAATTCCTTTCCAACCTTCACTTTCAGCTTTGTCTATAGCTTTATTTATTCCTTCTGCAATTCCATTTCCAATTGCATTTCCTTTTGTTTGAAATTCAACACACATAACACCATCACCAATATCATGAACTGTACACTCAGAGTTTTTAAAAATTTGATTATTTTCTCTAAAGGCATCAAGAATATAATATGACTCAGAGCTTGGAACAATTTTATGTTTTTTTGTGTTTAAATCATAAAAGCTTTTTTTACCACTATCAAAATTATAGAATGAATTAGATCCTGATTCTGAAAGTTGATTTATCCAATCTGGGATTTCTTCGTTACAGCTTTTTATCATTTCAATACCATACTCTAGACCAAGACTATCCCATATTTCAAAAGGACCGTGACTCCATGCATATCCTGTTCTTATAGCATCATCTATTTGATAGTAATCATCAGATATCTCAGGTATACACATAGCTGAATATGACAAAATACAAGAAAAATATTCCCTGTAAAACTTATTTATTTTAGAATCTCCTTCTACTAAAAACCTAAGACGCTTTCCGAACAATTCAATTGATTTGGCTTCTTTTACCTCAGGAATATCTGGTTTGATTGATTTTCTATATTTTTTAGTTTCTAAATCAAGTGAATTAATTATAGTTCTTCCACTCTCATCTTTTTCACTTGTTTTTTCATAATAACCTTTACCAGATTTATTTCCTAAAAAATTATTTTCTATTAGAAATCTAAAAGATTTATTCTCAGGATAATCTTTTAGTTTACTGTAAAAGGAATCTGACTTTACATTTTCAATTAAAAAATTTGTTACTTTTTCACTTACATCAAGACCAACTAAATCTTGGAGTCTAAAAGTTCCCGTATTAGGACAACCAATTACACTTCCAGTCATTAAATCAACTTCTTCAATTTTTAGATTGTATTTATCTGTCAATTGAGTAGCTTTTATTCCACACATTATTCCAATTCTATTACCAATGAATGCTGGTGTATCCTTACAAAGAACAGTTTGTTTTCCTAGTATTATGTCACCAAACTCCATTAAAAATGATACTAGATCTGGATCAGTTTTTTCTTGAGGAATAACCTCAAATAATCTTAAATATCGTGGGGGATTAAAAAAATGAGTACCACAAAAGACAGACTTAAAATTTTCTGATCTTCCTTCACATAGAAGTGAAATAGGTATACTAGAAGTATTAGAAGTTACAAAGGCATGATCAGATTTAAATTTCTCAACTTTTTCAAAAATATTTTTTTTAATTTCTAAGTTCTCAACTACAACTTCAATTATCCAATCCACATCTTTAATTTTTTCAAAATCATCATCAAAGTTTCCAGTTGAAATTCTTGAAACAAATTCTTTTTTATAAATAGGGTTTGGTTTAGATTTTAAACAATTTTTTAAAGCTTCCTCTGCAATAATATTTTTATTTTTAATTGATTTGTCTTTAGGTTGAATATCTAACATCAAGACATCTATACCAACATTTGCAAAATGGCATGCTATACCAGATCCCATAACACCTGAACCTAATACGGCTACTTTTTTTACTTTGTAAGTCATAAGGTTAAATATAGTAATTTAGTCTTTGAAATATTAAAAAAAATATGATGAACAAAAATTTAAGTTTACTAATTTTTTTTATTGGAATTCAATGCATCCATAGCCAAATACCTGAAGGCAAAGATGTTGTAAGTTCTATTTACATATATGACTTAGAAAAAAAACAGCCAATTAAATTAAAAACAATTGAAAGACATTTAGAAGCGCCTAATTGGTCTGTTGATAATAAATTTCTATTAATAAATAGTTTGGGAAAGCTTGAAAAGTATGATTTAGAAGGTAATTTTTTAGATTATGAAGAAACCGGTGAATTAAAAATGTTAAACAATGATCACGGATATTCTTTTGATGGTAAAAATTTATTTTTTTCAACTGGTATTTCCGAATTTGATGGTCATTCTTCTTTCATTTATATGAAATCATTAGATGAAAATAAAATAGAGTTATTAACTGACTTAACTCCATCTTACTGGCATGGTGTATCTCCTGATGGAAAATACATTGTCTACTGTGCTGAAAGAGGTGGTGAGTACGATGTATATAAATTAGATATTCAAACAAAAAATGAAGTTAGGCTTACTTTTAACGAAGGTTTAGATGATGGTCCTGAATATTCTCCAGATGGAAAGTATATCTACTATAATTCATATAAAACAAATTCAATGCAGATTTGGAGAATGTTCCCTGATGGTTCAAATCAAGAACAGATGACTTTTGATAGTTATTCAAATTGGTTTCCACATATTTCACCTAAAAACGATTATGCTGTAGTAATAAGTTATATAGTAAACCAGGAACAAAGTCATCCTTTTGGAAGGATGGTAAAACTTAGATTACTAAATTTAAAAGATAAATCAATCGTAGACTTGACTGAACCATTTTATGGAGGACAAGGTACTATAAATGTACCCTCATGGAACCAGGAAGGGACTAAATTTGCATATATAACATATAGTCTAAAAGATAAATAGTTCTTATATTCAATTTTAATAAAATTAATTAAACAATGGATAAAGAAAATATACTATCTAATTTTCAATCAAAAGCAAAAAATGCAGCTCCTATTGGAGGTATAATAAAATTTGAAATTGATGGAAACTCAATTTGCATTGACGGTACAGGAGCTGAAAATAAAATTTTACTAGAAGATATGGAAGCTGATTGTACTATAACTATGGCAGGCTCATTAATGGAAGATTTAAAAAATGGAAAGGTTAATCCAATGATGGCCGTTATGACAGGTAAACTTAAAATTAAGGGTGATCAAGGATTAGCGATGAAGCTTCAATCATTTATGTAATTTTTTTTAAAAATAACATTTCAGATACCTTTTTTTATTATTTTTAAACAACCAATAAACCTAGTTATCGAAAAAATTAATCTTAAAATTAATCGATCCAAAGTTAACTATGCAATTACTTTGGCAAAGTCTTTATCTTCTAAAGACGATAGCTCTTTAAATAGAATATGGGAACTATGTGGTTTTAAAAGTAGGATTGATTTTGAAAATAACTTCAAACGAATTCATGGAGTTAGTTTTAAAGAATATTTAAGCAACCTATAAAAAATTATTTACAGGTATCTTTCAACAATTTTTAAGTTTTATTGAAAAGAAATATTGACATATTAGTAATATCAGATCTACATCTAGGCACTTATGGTTCAGAGGCAGATGAAGTCTTAGCTTATTTAGAAACAATAGAAGCGAAAAAAATTGTTATTAATGGAGACTTTATAGATATTTTATTATTCAATAAAAAATTCTGGCCTACCTCTCATATGAAAGTTTTAAAATACTTTCTAGACCTTATATCTAAAGGCAAAGAAATATATTATGTTGTAGGAAATCATGATGAATTATTAAGAAAGTTTTTGAATTATAAAATTCACAACTTCCAAATAGTAAATCAAGTAGTTCTAAATACTGACGAAGGAAAAGTTTGGATATTTCATGGTGATGTTTTTGATTTTTCTATTCAAACACAATGGATAACCAAGTTTGCTGGATTTGTTTATGACTATATGATAATGTTTAATAGCTGGATAAATAAAAATATAATGAAACCTCTCGGAGGTAAAAGATTAAACTTTTCAAAGACTATAAAAGCAAATGTAAAAACAGCTGTTCAATATTTTAGCAATTTTGAAAGGGTAGCTGCTGAAACTGCACATAGAAATGGATATCAATATGTTGTGTGTGGTCATATTCATACTCCTAAAATCCAGACCTTTGATGTAGAAGGTGATGAAATAATTTATATGAACTCAGGTGATTGGCTTGAAAGTCTATCATCTCTAGAATATGTTAATAATAAATGGTCTATCTATAATCATGTGAGAACTGAATCTATTTCTAAAAAAGATAGAAGTGCAAGAATAGAAATGACTAATAAAGAGTTGTATAAGGATTTAGTAGAAGAATTTAAAATCCTTAAGGATAAATGAAAATTTTATATGCAATTCAAACTACAGGTAACGGTCACCTTGCCCGAGCTCAAAATATTATTCCAAGATTAAAAGAGATAGCCGATCTTGAAATAATTACTAGTGGTCCTAAAAATGATTTTTTACTGGAAGAAAAACCTGTTAGACATTATACTGGTGTTACTTTCTTTTATACTAATAAAGGATCTGTTAATTGGCTGAAAACTATTTTTCTCAACAATTATTTTCGATTATTAAAAGAGATTTTATCCTGTCCAGTTAAAAAATATGATTTAATAATAAATGATTTTGAGCCTGTTTCAGCATGGTCTGCAAAATTCAAAAATGTAAAATGTATTGAATTAACAAATCAATATTCAATGAGTCTTAAAGATATACCTAAACCAAAAAATTATAACTGGTTAGTCTTATGGGCAATTAAATTTATAATTCCATCAAAACTTGGATATGGATATCATTATAAAAAGTATACTGACAGAATTTTTTTTCCAATAATTAGAAATAAAATAAGAGATTTAAATGTATCTACTAGTGATGAAATAATTGTTTATTTACCAACTTATTCTCCAAAAAATTTAATTGAAATTATTAATCAGTTACCGCACAATAAAAAGTGGACAATTTTTTCTTTAGGTGCTGACAAAAAAGAAAAAATTTCTGGAGTAATTATAGAACCTCTTTCCGAAGATTTATTTTTAAAAAAATTTGCTTCTTGTTATGGAATTGTATGTGCTGGGGGTTTTGCAACAACTTCAGAAGCTATTTTCTTAGGAAAACCAATGCTAGTTGTTCCAGTTGAAGGACAAATAGAACAACAATTTAATGCTGCAGCATTGAAAAATGAAGGAGTAACAGTCATTGATAGATTCTCTAAAAAAAATATAAATAAAATTAAAGATTGGATTGACTCACCAAATGTATTAGAAATTAAATATGAAGACGAATCCAAAAAAATAATTGAAACAATTATAAATGACTTTTCTAATTTAAACTAGACAATATGAATGATAATATAGATAACCTAAAATTTCCTATTGGAAAATATAAAGCAATTCTTGAATTTGATTTTTCAAGAACTATTGAAGATATCAAAACTTTAGAATTGTTTCCATCAAATCTAATAAAAGCAGTGGAGTCATTGGATAAAACTGAATTAAAAAAAACTTATAGAAAAGGTGCTATGAATATTGCCCAGATTGTCCATCATTTCTGCGATACACATACATATGCTTTTTTTAGGACAAAACATACTTTACTTGAAGATAACCCAAGTGTAAAAATGTACGAGGTAGATGAATTTCTTTCAACTCCAGAATCTAATGTTTTAGATGTTAATGACAGTCTTAATGTTATAGAGGGAATT
>Ga0129351_1000417_pt1 | contig 15760 bp, 17 predicted proteins | sample CPBDNA_8_FD_94423 | JGI IMG/M metagenome (GOLD analysis project Ga0129351, IMG submission 94423) | Freshwater to marine salinity gradient microbial communities from Chesapeake Bay, USA - CPBay_Sum_27_0.2_DNA | ecosystem: Environmental > Aquatic > Marine > Coastal | place: USA: Chesapeake Bay... | reverse complement strand
CCCGAACTGGAAGAACTACTCGATGAGGTGCCCGAACTGGAAGAACTACTCGATGAGGTGCCCGAACTGGAAGAACTACTCGATGAGGTGCCCGAACTGGAAGAACTACTCGATGAGGTGCCCGAACTGGAAGAACTGGAAGAACTGGAAGAACTACTCGATGAGGTGCCCGAACTGGAAGAACTGGAAGAACTGGAAGAACTGGAAGAACTGGAAGAACTGGAAGAACTAGAAGAACTGGAAGAACTGGAAGAACTGGAAGAACTGGAAGAACCGGGGGGCACATACTGGTTAAACTCAGGTTGGGCTGGGGACTCCGTGAAATCCCCGAAGTTGATCGGGTTGAAGTTGTTGATCGGAGGGACCTCATACGGAGATGAAGGGATCTTTGGCATCTGCCGATTCTCATTCGGGACGCTCACCCCGAGATCCTGAAGCGTAGGATAATTGACCGGGGCAGGGAGTCCAATGGGAGTTGCTCCATCCTCTTCTGCCATGACTACGAGTAGACGTTGTTGTTCAGCACGAGGCTGACTGCCGTCACCAAGAACATATCGAGGGCGACCTTGGTAACGTCAACATCAATCAGATAGGTACCGGACAAATCCCCGGTGAAACCCGTAGGGCTCGCCGGAATCGGGTCGGGGGTAATCGATCGGTTGATCGTATATCCAACTCCCCCCGTGTTGCTGAACCCGTTCACCGTCACGTTGACGGACCCGTGAAAAGATGGCGGAACTCGATACTGGCGTGCGACCGCACGAGCCATCGCCGGGGAACTGGAATACGCGGCATAGGCCACGGACACTTCTTCGACGGCGGGCTTGGGGATCAGGTTGGCCCCGGACAGGATCGTGTCGATCAGCGTCTCCGGGGCTGCCGTGATCCACCGCTCGATCTTGGTTTTAAAGGGTCCGTCCTTGGGTGGGGTGACATCGAAGTCGATGTAGAAATCCTCGGAGAACTGGGCCGTAGTTCCGGCCGCCGTACTCCGCGTAACCCAAGCCGCCCGATATATCATGTCCGCCGAGTCGAGCCGGGCCGGGAACTCATATTTCTGGGCACCATACAGCGTATCCAACTGGCGATCCGTCTTGGTTGGCAGCTCCCGGGTGACGAGAATCTTGTGGTACCGATTACCGTTCTGAACCGCGTAGTTCAACCCGGCTGAATTGGATAGGCCCGCTCCAGCCAGCGTGTACGTGATGGGGACGATGTCCTTGGTCACATCGATCGTTTCCTCCAAGGAAGGATCAAAGATCTCGTCCGTGGTAGGGGCCTGAAGGTAGCGCCGCTGGATCCCGATATACACGGAGGACAGGGGCTCTCCAAGATTGATGATCGAGTCCCCGGCGAACTTGTAGCTCCCGAACTGGGTGTCTACCGTGCCCCCATCCGGGATCGTGAACAGGGTGGCGTCTGTGGTCGGGATCGTCGAGTCGTCGTAGTCCTCTCGCTTGACCACATAGGTCCGGATCAACTCCTGCCCGTTTCGAAGATCGTAGTTGTAATCGTCCTGCGAATCCCGCTCGGCGGCGTAATAGAATCGGAGATACTGCCCGTCCTCCTGATCTGGCTGGACAAAGATCAGCTCGTGGTTGGGCCAGTTGGTCGTGTCATAGTGCTTGGTCCCGTACTCCGGGATCTTCTTGCCGTAGCGCCCGAACTTGCCCTGAGTGGTCTTCTCCGTCTCATAGAACAGGATGTCCTTGACCTTCGGCGTTGCGAAGGTCAGGACATGCTGTCTCTTCGGAGCAGACTTGGGGGGCATCAATTACTCCGCGTCGTAGTTGCCGCGATAGATCTTGAGGGCAAGCTGCACCCCAGTGTCATCGGGGTTGGCCATACGGGCGCGTTTGAGGACCTCCATCTTCCCGCGATCCATCGTGGAGTTCGGGTCAAAGGGACCGCCGTGGGTGATCTTGAAATCTTCCAGCAGTTGCTCCTCCGTGGCCGCAGCCGCAGCCTGAGCAGCGGTTTCCGGTGTCGGTTGCGCGAGGGTCGGGTCCACAGGCCCTTCGTCGGCGTCGTCGTAAAACTCCCCTTGGGGACCTTCACGGTTAGCCGTAAGCTCTCTGGCCTTCTTGAGGAGTGCGGGGAAACCATATTCCCCGGCGTCCACGGACTTTTTCGCGGGTTTAGCCAACGACGGGTCTACCTTTTCGGGATCCGCGTCGTCGTAAAACTCCCCTTGGGGACCTTCACGGTTAGCCGTAAGCTCTCCGGCCTTCTTGAGGAGTGCGTGGAAATATTCCCCGGCGTCCACGGACTTTTTCGCGGGTTTAGCCAACGACGGGTCTACCTCTCCGGGATCCGCGTCATCATACAGCTCCCCCGAACCTTCAAGGTTAGCCGTAAGCTCTCTGGCCTTCTTGAGGAGTGCGGAATCCCCGGATACCGGGTCCGCCAACGACGGGTCTAGGAGACTGAGGTCCGCATCGTCGTAAAACTCCCCGGAGCCCTTGTCGCCCTTGGAAGGGTTCTTGGCTCGGCGTCTCGCCATCCCGGCCCCCATACCCTTGATACCTTCACGAGCAGCCGCGACCGTAAGAGCCTGTGGCGTTTTCCGAGCTATTGTGTCCATCATCTTCAGTTGGGGAGCAGACTCAATCAGCCGCTCACCGAAGTTGAGGCCCTCCAGTTTTTTATGCCGCTCGTCCACATCGTCCATTGCCTTTTGGTAAAGAGACGAGACCAGCTTGGCAAAGTCTGATAGTTCTTCAGCCATATCTGTAATCTGGTTGATCGGTCTGTCTGTTTACGAAACGAGGGTCGTGAGTTTAGAAAGCTCACGACCCCCGCGTCATGCCACAGACTGAAGCGCAGAATCTTCAGACCGAATTGTTAAACGGGGTCGCCACCTTATGCCGGGGTGACGTCCGCGAGATCGTCAACGGTGCGGTTGAACAGGATGGTGTAACCGAACTGGGTCTTGATCGGCTTCGTCGCACAGGCGAGGATCGCCCGGAAGTAACCGATGAGACCGTCAGGGTTGGTGACGTCATGCTTGTTGTTCGTCCAGCGGAAATCTCCCCGGAAGGAAACCGGATCGAACGTGATTCCCCGGGCCCCACGGAAGGGGTTCGGGACTTGGCACTCGCACACGTGTGGGTGGACGATGAATGCGGCTTCCAGAGGAGCCTCGGTGGTGTCATCGTAGTCGGCGTTATCGTCCATGATCCCCGCCGTAACGGTGTAGGGGAGTGTCCGGACAAGGACACCGGTATCGATCTTGTAACGCGGGGTCAGATCGTCGACGAGGTGGTAGTAGCCCCGGAAGGCTTTCTCCACGCCGAGGGGGGCGATGAGCTCGGAAACGCGAGACGACTCACGGACATCCGTGCGGATCTCGCTCTCGGTCATCAGCTTGTAGGAAGCGACGGACGAAAGGATCAGCGCATAGACCGGGCGGCCGTTCTCACGGCCGTATGCCTCGTTGCCAGCACCCTGACGATTCATCTTGTTGTAAAGACGATCGAGGAGCGCATTGGAGATGTTCGCGTCGGGAGCCGTCACAGCCGAACCGAGGTCGGTCGCGAGCGTGAGACCCGTAGAGCCGTTGGAATCCCCGAGCGAGAATCCTTCGAAATCCGAGTGGATCTCGGAGCCCCCGTCAACGTTCTGACAGGAAACGAGGTTCCCGCTGACGCGCATGTACTCGTCCCGGTTGCGGTTCTCCCACGAGTAGCGGACAGACTCGGTCATCACCTCGGTGATGGCGTTGAGCTGCTGGTCGCGGTGAACAGCGAACATGAGGTCCTCCAGCGAGATCTTCGGAGACTCGATGGTGGCCCGGTTCAGGTTGTACGGCTTGAGCTGCTTGCTGAAGCGGATGTAGGAACGAGCATCGTCGGTGATGTCGCCGTCGCCGTCGGTGTCACCACCGAAGGGACCTGCCGTCTGGTTGGTCGCGTCCGCAAGCGGCTGCGAGCCCTCCTTAACTCGGGTATCGAACTGATTGCTTCCCTGAAGGGTAGCGAGATCCGACCAGTACATCCCGGCGCTGTTACCGGCCGTGTCCCGCGTGGGGATCGAACGGTCATACACCAGAGTGGTGAGCTGGTAGGACAAGCCCTCCGGGAACGCGGTCTGGGGCATGAGGTCCAGCCACGGACTCACGTGGAGCGTGTTCTGGTAAACCTGCTTGCCGATCACGTTCGCCTGCTGGGCGAGGATGGTGTCGAGTGCTGCGGTGCCGTCGGGGGCGGCTGCGTTGCCAATGAATGCCATGATTTAATGGGGTTGGGGATACAAAGGTAGTGAATACAAGGCGACCGTTGGTTAGGTCAGGGTTCGTTGAGGAACGGAACAGGGCACAGTGCGCCTGTTCGAAAGACCCCGACGTTCCAAAGACGAACTGTTTTCCACTTCCGAAGAAGGGTGGCCAGAGCAACCGGCCGGGATCTGCTGTAAAAAGGGGGCCTGTTCCTCGTCCTAGAACCTATTCCCCGCCTCAAAGGCGAATGGCCGGAGCGACCGAAAGACTTGGTTGGGCTGTTATCTGAAGCATACGTCTACCAGATAACAGCCGTCAACACAGAAATTACGTTTTTTGGGTAAAAACTTACCCCAGCCCCAGACCTCGGGCAGCCATCTCCTGATTGACGACAGACGCAAAATCCGCCTTGGTATCGTCCCGATAAGCTACTCCACCGGGAGGCCGAGTAGCTGGAGGCGTGGCACCGCCCCCCGCCGGGGGAACCGCTTCCTCAAACTGGGCCAGCTTGGCCATGAGCGCCTCGTTCTCGGCCTGAGCCCTGTGGAGATCCTGCACCACGGCCGGGAACAGCTTGGCCGTCACCGCATAGTACTGGGCGTCCACGGCATGGAGCCCGGAGACATCCACCGCGCTCACTTCCTCCCTGAGCTTGGCCGGGTCTACCCCCTCCATGTCGTTGAGGAAAGGAACACGGTTGAAGACTTGCTCGACCACGGCGTTCGTGATGTTGGCCCGCGTCTTGGCGTTCTCTGCGGCAGCGGCCTCGGCCTGCTGCTGCTCAAGAAGCTGGGCCTCCTTGTATGCCTGATCGGCATTCTGGAACATCTCCGCCCGAAGCCGCATCAGGTCCGCCATCTCATTGGCGATCGTGAACACGGCAGCCCGGTTACGCGGACCAGTGTTCTGGAGCATGGCCTCGATCCGGGCATCCTTCGAAAGATAGGGGTTCCCGGCTTCATCGAACTCGGGCGGATTATCTGGTTCAGGCGTAGAGTCGGACACGAGATCGATCAGGGCATCCGCATCTACCCCGGCCTCGACGGCGATCTGGTCGAGCACCTTGATCCGATCAACAAGCGGTTGAGTGATGGTGTCCCGGTAAGCGGCAGTACTTTCGAGATCGTGGAACGTCTGCTGGTGTTCGAACTGGGCGATCTTGGCCTGAAGTTCTTCGATCGTCTCCGAGTTCATGGAGCCCTTGAGCTCGGCCATCTGGGTTTCGTACTGGGCAACCTTGGCCTTGAGGGTATCGACTTCCCCCATCAGCTCCTTGCGTTGACCTTTGATTCGTTCGAAGGAGCGACTGGCGTTCGCCTTCCAGTCGTCCGTATTGACGTCGTCGAACTCGTCGAGCTTGAGGTCGGCCGTGGGATCCGAATTGTCTTTCGGCTTATCGGGCTGATTGGTCGGGTCGTTACCCCCCTCGGCATCACCCCCCGTTCCATCGGTGTCCCCTTCCGGCTTCGCCGGTTCGGCAGACTGATTGGGATCCGTCGCCGCTCCGGGGTCATCCAGTGCGGCAAGTGCATCGTTTACAGCCTTGGTGAAGTCAGCTTCGACATCCGGATTGGGGAGCGGGTCCAGCTTCTCGACTTCCGGGGCGTTATCCAGAGCCGGAACAGATTCGGGGGTCGGAGCAGTATCAGGAGCTGGAGCCGGAGCAGGTTCGAGGGCTGGGGCAGTATCAGGAGCCGGATCTGCGCTCGGGCGGGGCGCGGGTTGCGTGACGCCTCCCACGTTGACCGTGGCGGGGGAGTAGGAGGACTGTGCCGCAGTTTCGGCACCGAGATCGATTACAGGTAAGTCGGACATGACAGGATTCGGGTGTTGTTCAAACTAGCATTACTCGTCCGGCATCTGCAAGGACGAAAAGTCAAACTTGGGGCGGACGTGTTCCCACGATTCCTCGTCCTCCCCGAAATTGGTGGGCACCCCCGGGGACAGCGCCGGGTTCCCGGCAACATCCGTTAGGAGGTTCGCTTTCACCGGGTCGGTCAGCTTGGTAAACATGTCATGGATGGCCTCGCAATACCCGGCGTAGAGCCCGAGTGCTCGCTCGGCATTGACGTCCGGGTGCATGACTCCGCGTTGTGTGGGCCGGGCCTGCTCCATGAGCACGGCCACCCCCTCGCGAAACACGGGGTCCTCCAGAATCCGTTTGAAGCGGACTACGTTCTCCTCGTTCCGATACCATTCCCGGAGGGACTTGGGTAACGGGGTCAGCGGACGAGGGCTTTCATCGGTATCGGGCTGTTTCTTCTGCGGCATAAAATCATCGGCCGATCGTGGAGACTCCGGTCATCGACCGTGCCTGCCGCTCCTTCTCTTCGTTGAGAATTTTCTGGGCGGTCTTGGCATCGGACTGGGCCATCTCCTGCTGGTGCTTTTCGCGGCGGATCGTCAGGTCGAGGTCGGCCTTCTGGCGCGTGATGTCCATGTCGATCTCGGCGCGGCGGACTTTGTTCTCGTCCTCCACGGTCAGGGCCGGACTGGGTTCGGCCCCCATTTCCGCTTGGGCTTGGGCCTCCATGCCCTCTTGGGCCGCCGCCTGCACTTCGTCCATCTGGGTCTGCTGGGCCTGCTGGGCCTCGCGCTCCATCTTGGCTTCGGCTTTCTGGGCGTTGTAGATCTGCTCCTCCAGAAGCTGGAGCACCTGCACGGTCTCGGCGACCACGGCCTCCAGATTCGGATTCGTCGCGGCCATGTTGGCCGTCTCGGAAAGGTGGTCGTAGATCGCCTTGAGGACCGGGATGACCTGCACCGGGTCCACCTGTCCATCCTCGATACCTGTTAGATACTGCTGTGCCAGCGGGATGTGCTCCCGGAGGTGCTTGCCGTGCATCTCGTGGGACAGCGGGGGAATCTCCATGCCCTGCGCGAGCTTCTCGTTTTCGAGCATGGCGATCTTGGTGTCCACGCTGCTGCGCTCGGTGCCGTCGATCGCGCTCGGAGCCGGGGCGTAACGGTTGGCGAGCTTGTATCCCACCAGCCCGGCAACCTTGTCGTGAAGGAGGTTGCGCTGGCCGACCTCGTCGAGTTGCCCGGACATGATCTCCAGTTCTTTCTGGACCCAGTGCCGGTTCGCGGCCGACCCATCCCCGACGGAACGGGTGGCCTCGGTGCGGTCGAGGTCGAGGGTCTTGATGAACGCCTCGTCCACCCCGCGAGCAGCGCAGCGGTCGTAGAAGCCCCGGATCGCTGGATCACTCTTATTCCCCTGAATGATCCGCCGGGTAACTTCCCGCATGAGCTTGCCCCACGCCTGATAGAACAGGTTGATCGTGGACCCGGAAATCCGGCTGGAAATTTCGAGGTCGCTGGAGACCTGCATCTGGTTCCGGTAGGGGGAACCCCGGTCCGGCCCATACGCCGTGACCGTGTCCGTGTTTTCGAGGAGCTGCTGGGTGATGTCGTTCATCACAGGCTGCATCGTCTGGGACATGTTCGGCAGGGCCTTATCCACGATCTGGGCATCCGGCGAGAGCACCGAGAACGCGCCGTAGTAGGTGAATTCCAGTTCGTCGACCCCCCGCTGGTTGAGGGGCTGGATCATGATGCTGGACCCCATCACCGCGCCATCGATCGCATGGCAGCGCATCTTATTCAGGATCTGGCAGTGAGCGAAGATCCGCTGGCCGAGTGCCCGGATCGAGTGGTAGGTGCCGTTCGACCCGACCCCGTTGGTGAAGAACACGAATGCCTGCTCCGGGCGCTCGAAAGCCCCGGCCTTCTGGTAAACGAAACACTTGGGGTTCTTCTCCGCACACATCTGGTGGGAGATGGTCCCATCGGTCTCGCGGACCCAGAAGTGCAGGATCGAAACCGTCGGGTTCTCGATCCCGATATAGATGTCGTTGTTCTTGAACGTGGCCTGCCACGCTTCGTAATCGTATCCGGCCGAGGATCCGACCTGCCCGCTCCGGGTGCCGACCGTGGTGACGTTCTCGTTCAGGAGCCGGATAACCTCGTTCACATCCCAGCCCCGCTTCTCGGCGACCTCACGATTCTTGATGAACCCCCAGAGCTCGTGGACCTGATAGTCGGTCTGTGCGATGGCGACGGTGATCTGCTCCTCGCTCGCCGGGGTCATTCTTGGAATCAGGATATCGTCGAACCCACCGATTCGAAACCGGAAGTCCGTCGGGTTGTCGAAGTAGGAGATCCCGACTCCGTGTTTCAGGAAGGTGTTGCACAGGCGAAGGTAGTTGGAATGGAACTCGGGCCAGCTCCGGAGGGTCTCGGAGAGTTCCTCGGCCGTGACCTGCTGCTTGGCAAAGGTCTCCTCGTCACGATCGTAGTTCTTCGCGTGGACCTCCATGTAGGTTTCGAGGGAAGTGTAGAGATCGACGAAGGCCGAAAGGGCGATATCGAGAATCCGCTGGGCCTGCCCGAAGTTCACGTTGGTCTTCTGGCCCTGCTTGGTCGCGTTCAGCTTGGCCTGATCCCACGGCGCGACCCCATCGAACATACCGTCGATTCGGGCGCGAGCCACGGCACTCGCCTCATCGGCCCGGCGCAGGAGAACATACAGGCCGGTGGCAGCGGTAACGTCGGCGAGGCGGTGGCCGACGGGAGCGGGTTCATCGTCGGTGCCTTCCTTGAAGGTCTTGAGATGGAGCCCCTCCAGTTCGGTAGGAGTCTTGAGTCCCGCCATCGGGCCGGACGCCCCGGACCCCAGCTTCGACTCGGGGTTCTTTCGGAAATTCGGACTTCCGACTTTCGCTCCCTTATCGGGCTTACCCTTCTTCGACTTTGCGGCCATGATGCCGAACAGGCTACCCCGAGTGGGGCAGCCTGTCCAGATCAATTATCGGGGAGGGGACCGGGATCAGACGTCCCAGAGATGGTACACGGCCCCCACGAGCAGGAGAATCCAGCAGGCGACACCGCAGAAATCGTAGAACTCGCTCAGGGGCATGGCTTCACCACCTCCTTGTCTTCATCTGGGAAGGCTGCGTCAAACAAAACCAACCGATCCCGGGCCGTCAACTTGTCGAACGCCGCACAGGCCCCGCAAGGCCGGTAGGCCCCGAGGTTCGAACGGTCTGCGTCATCGGGGATGTAGACCCCCGCGCCGTTGCAGATGGTGCAGTCAGACAGGGGCTCCTCGTGGAGGTCATCGCTACGGGCCTGAAGGGTCACGCGGATAAATCCCTCCGACTCGGGGGACACGTGCCGGATCCCGGTTTCTTCATCCACGTAATCGGTCCTCTGGAACACGGCCTTGAGCCGCATTCGCAGGGGAAGTCCGACACGCCGGAGGATGAAACCGAGACTCTCGTCGAGCATCGCGATCGTCTTGCACAGGGCCGCCCGTTCCCGGCGTTGCCGGATCTTGAGACACGGGCTCTCAAGCACGGTCTGTTTCAGGCGGACCAGCGTTGGTTCCGAATCCCCCATCACTTGGTCTCGCTGCGAGCGGCCCTCCGGTAGAGTGCCCGATAGACGAGATCGTCGGTAAGCCGACGAAGGCCCATCTGCTTGATGATGTCCTCGACGAGAGGCCGGGGTTCGGGGATCGGCTGCCCGTAGGCCCGGGCGAGTTCAATCTCCAAGGAGGCGATCCGGAGTTTCATCCGGTCCTCGTAGGTCAGGGACGAATACTCGGGGTCGGTGATGGTCTGCGCGTCCCGGTAAGTGGCATCGCGCAGGGCTTTCTGTTCTTTGGCTTTCAGTGTGGCGGTTGACATATCGTTTGTTGGGATTGGGATTATTGGGGTTCAAATAAAATCAGGACTGGGTATCCAGAGGGGTATCGGAGGCCGCAAAGGCCCGGCGACGGTGGGTGTCAGGCATGGTGGGATCCAAGGGATCCTTGGCCAGCTTCCGGAACGAACGGGCCAACGTGTCTGCGTAGGCTTTCTCTCCCCCGGGGTATCCATGGGAAGTCGAGGGATCCCACGCGGACCCATCGAAGAAATGTTCGAAGGACAGCCCGAGGGCCTCGTCCTGCACGTGGCAGTCCCACGGATGGCGTTGCCCCATCCAGACGGCATCATACAGCTTCGAAAGCGTGACACCCAAGCTGCCCCCGTCCCCGAAAGAGGATCGGAGGCGAAGCTGCCATGTCCCCACGTATCTGATCTCCTCCTGATAGGCAACATCCCCGTGTTTCTTGATCCGGCGACGGGCATGGGGCGTCATCACGGGGGTGGGTTTCAGCGGATAGGGGAGCGCCTCTCCGGTCCGGACATTCCGGTTTCGCTGCCCAGCATCAGAAAACACCCGGTAGACGACCCCCCGGTCACTCAGGGCATAAGCCCCCAAACCGGGAAGCGAGTCGATAAGGGCATCCGTCCCGAAACAGGGGCTCCCGTTTTCCGTGGTATTCGGCGACCCATACAGCCCGAGAACCCGGGATTCCAGAACCTCGGGATGGGGGAAAATCCGCCAGCGCCTCCCGGCCCCCATCGGAGGGGCCCCGGGTTCACTGGCGGTGAGTCGATCGAGTTCGGCCCGGATGTCGGGATCGATCCGGGTGTCCGGGACATTCACGGCCGGATCCTCGTGGACCCACGCCACAACCTCGGGGGCGGTATGCTCCAGCACACTCGAAAGGTAGCCCACGCTCCCCTCGATATCCTTCCCGGTGATATCCCGATGGACCCCCCGCCAGAAGTGGCACCAGTCCCCGGCCTCGATCTCGGACACCCGCAACGGGATCACAGGATTGGATGCGGTATACGGCAGGGTCAGGATCAGGGGAAAAGCGCATCCGTTCGGCCAGTATCCCCTCTCCCGGATTTCGGCGGCGGCAGCCCCGGCCGGGCTGTAGGGATGCACAACCCGCATGGACCGGATATTGAACGGAGTCATCGGGGGCACTCGCACCCCGTCATGTTCCCCCCGGTCATGGGTGATGAGCCGATAACTAGGCAATCCGAGAATGGGAAGGCTGTCCTTCAACAGGCGGCGGCTGGCCGGGGACAACGGTTTCGGGGGGCTGGAAAGCAGGTCGTTGATATCGGCCCGGTAGAAGGGGACCAGTTCCGGGTATCTCCGCAGCTCGTGTTCAAAGAGGGGGCGGATGGCCTCGGGCGGGTGGTCGATGCGCTCCTGTATCGCGCCGAGACGATTCCCGGCAACTCGGTTCTTGTTTCTATTCTGTGGCATGGCGACCACCATGAAGGACAAGGTCCCGGGATGCAAGTAAAAACATCACAAACGGCTAGAAATGTTTTCCTACATATATAGGAGCCACTCCAGACCGGCGTTTTTCAAATGTGGCCGAAAAAGTAAAAGGGGCCTATATAAAAGCCATAGGCTTCGCAAATATTGCGCTCGGTAGGGCCAGTTCATAATTCAAGAAACAGCGATTCCAGAAAAACCTTTATAGAGAAATTGTATAGTATGACGGTTGAACTGTCTTCCTATACAATTTCTCTATAAAGGTTTTTCGTGAAAGGAGTGAATATTTTTACTTTTCTAGGCTTATTTGCACTCCTTTTACTTTTACCTTACTTCTGTTCCCGTTAAGTATCTCACCAAACATTCAGTTAGGACGCTCCTGTTCGGGCAAAAAGCCACGCTCATAATTCGTTCTCCGTGTCTACCCCCGGTATTTTCAGATTCGGAATTCAAGTTTCGGGTGCTCGTCTCGACGGTGGCCCCCCCTTCGGGAATAGTTGACCCTTGCCTCTTCCCTTGTGTTTTCAGGGGTTCCAGAAGTTGGACCCTAGAACTGGGGAAATTTTTTCACAGGGGTGCATGTGACATATACGTGAGTGACGCCAAAGGGGGGCCCCCCCACCGGTGGCGTATCCTGATTCTATACTCATGGTGTAAAAACCATCCGTAATGCGTTGATGATTAATTAATTGTGAGCGTTGGCCGTGGAATCCCGGTAATAAAGAATAGGCTTCGGATCGTTGGGTGTGGCCGTGTTCCCCATCCCGGATCCTCGATCCGCGAATCCATCACCCTCCTCGCCAGCCCTTATGCCGTGGGGATTCCGCACGTCACCCCCCTATTCTATTGAACGGGATAGGATATCCTCGATATACAAATCCAACTAGAGGATCCTGTCTCAAACCTGTGACGAGTGTCACAGGTTCCGTAAGTAAAGAACCAGTAAACCAGATAACAGATATGAAGAACAACCAAGCTATCACCAAAGTCACTGCCCTCGTCAAAGCTCTCAATGCTGCCGACTCCCGTGCCGCTGAGCTCGTTGCGTTCCTCCGGTCCGAATACGGTATCAAGGACGGATCTCGCATCGCGGCCAAAAACGAGAAACACGTGGAGGAACAGGTCGCCCATGGCGTCGCGGCTGCGTTTCCCGGAGTCACTGCCGTTCCCTACGGCAAAGGCTACGGATTCAAGCACGCCAAGGGCGCGAAGGCTACCGCTACCGCTCGGAAGATGAAGGAGCGCGTTCTCAAAGCGATCTACGCCTCCAACGATTCCAATGACGCCAAAGCCTCCAACGCCTCCAGCGAGGTCGATCTCCTTACCGGGCTCGTCGCGTGGGAGAAGCAGGCTCTGAAGGCAAAGGACGCTGGGAAGCTCTCCGATTCCCAGTCGGAGAAAGTTCGCGCCAAGCTCGACGAAATCCGTAAGGAGCTCGTGTAACCCGATCCGTAGCGCCCGTGTGTAACGGTCCGCCCAAACTTGTGACGCCTGTCACAAGTTTGCGGCGGGACGAGTCACACGAATTGTGTCTCACCCAAACTAAACCAGATAACCAACCAACCAGATAGGAACAATGAAATCCAACACCCAACCCAACACCCAACCTACCGGCAATGGCTTCGACGCAGTCGCATCCTACACTCCCGAACTCGTGGACCGAATGTCCTACTGGGACACCACTCGCTCGCTGGAACGCTCCGGGCACGCGCTCCTTCGTATGCAGCAGCACAAGATGGACCTGACAGACCGTCTCGGGAATGCCCTTGCTTCCGGCGGAGCAACCGGAGACATCGAGACCATGCTCAACTGCCTGGGCTCCCAGATCCGGAAGATCAATACCGGACGCAAGCTCGTCGAGGAACGCCGGGCCATGATCGAGGAGGCCCGTCGTCTCGCTCAGGAGTTCTGCCACACGTTCGCTGCCATCGAACAGGACGGAGTCTTCTGCACCACCAACATCGGGAACGTCTTTCCCCGTACCGAAGACTGAGGGACTGAACTTGTGAGACCCGGTCCGCCCAAACTTGTGACGCCTGTCACAAGTTTGCGGCGGGACGGATCGCATGAAGCGAATCCAACCAACTGATAATCCAGATACCTAACCATGAAAGCACCCATGATTACCACGGCAGCCTGCAAGCGTAGCCGCCGGTTCGTCGGCAACAGCGCGGAGTTCTGCCGCGCCGTCAAGCGAGCCGCCCACCGGAACGAGCGGCGTCTCAATCGCCAAGCTCTCGCCCTCCTCGCCGAGGAATACGAGCCGATCGAGATCCGCCTCGACGAGCAGACCTTTTCCTGATTCCCCAACATGGAATGGCAGTTCACCGCGTCGGGCTTCGTCCCCGTGGAATACTCGGTCGGCGACCGGGTGTATCTCCGGGGATTGAAGCGGAACCTCAAGAAGCAAGTCACCATCACCGTCGCCGGGAAGGATCGGTTCATCGCTCGCCGCCTCTACTTCCCTCGCCGTCACGACTGACCGTGAGACCCGGTCCGCCCAAACTTGTGACGCCTGTCACAAGTTTGCGGCGGGACGGATCGCATGAAGCGAATCCACCTGACTAGTAATCCAGATACCAGATACCAGATACCAGATACCAGATACCATGACGACCTACATCCTCATCCACGTCCGGGACAACCAAGTCCGCTTCGCCATCGACTTCCAGAACCGCAGTAACGCCGACTGGGTGTTCGATCGCTTCGTTACCGACCTCGACATCGAGGAGGTCTCGGCCCACGACGCCGAGTTCGGAGCCACGCTCCGCTTCGCCCGCAACGACACCGACACGCTGTCGATCATCGTCCGCACCGTCTAGGTCCGTGCCACCCGGTCCGCCCAAACTTGTGACGCCTGTCACAAGTTTGCGGCGGGACGGATCGCATGAAGCGAATCCAACCAACTGATAACCCAGATACCAGAACCAAATACCCATGATCACAGAACCCATCACTGGCAATTGCCACATCCAAATCGGCCTCTACGGCACCCACTCCTACGTCGCGATCAACGCCGCCACGGCACTACGCCGGGCCCTCGACTGGATCCTCGACGAACCGGACCGCCCCAACTTCGGCACCCTGTGCTTCGCCGACGACGACGGCACGGTCACCACCTTCTTCGAGTTCGTCTTCGTGACCAACGAACTCTGTGCCGTCGCCGAATACTTGGAGACCGGCACCGTCGAAGCGATCATTCCCGCCGTCGGGAACGACGAGACCGCAGGCTGGTTCCTGCTCTACGACTACGGCACCTCCCGGAATCCCGACACCTCGGACTCCATCGAGCACCTCAATTGCTGATCACGACTGACCGTGCTACCCGGTCCGCCTCAAACTTGTGACACCTGTCACAAGTTTGACGGCGGGACGGATCGCATGACTACTGGACACCACAACCACCGTCCCTTGCCTGATCCACCCATGCTATGAAAACTGAACAACCCATCCTGTTTCCCGAGCCCAGCACCACCCACGTGCAGGCATTGGTCACCACGACTCGGCCCACCACCGAAATCACCGTCGGCCCTCTCGCCTCCGGAGTGCTCCGCCGGCCCGATCCGTTCTGGTGCCCGACGGTCGACCCCGACCGCTACGCCACCTACCGCAAGGTCTGCATGTTGCAGGATCAGTTACGCCGCTTCGTCAGAGACCTGCACGACATCGAAGTCGTGCCCGACCTCAACGAGCTTCCTGTCGGGCATCGTGTTATCCGGATGACCGATGTGCCGGATGCCGAAGAGATCGTCGAACTCTGGGACACGGTGAGCCGGTCCCTGCTGGCAGACTTCCCCACCGATGTGGCCGAGCGGTTCACGTTCCGTATCGCCCTCGTCCCCTACGTCAAGCCCGTCCCGATGGAACTGGGATCGTTGAACCACCCCACCCTCGTCGACATTCGGAAGCGTGCTACCCGGTCCGCCTCAAACTTGTGACACCTGTCACAAGTTTGACGGCGGGACGGATCGCATGACTACTGGACCCACTGTCCCTTGCCATCCACCCATGCTATGAAACCAGCAAACCCAACCAACCCAACCAACCCAACCAGCCCGGCGTCCGGCGTCCGGTTCCATGTGGTCTTCATCGTCACCGACCACGCCGTGCGGTGGACCGTCATCTGCGATAAGACGACACGAACCGTACACGGCTCCGACCCACGTATCCCGGGCATCTTGTCCGGAACAGTCGAAGCGATCCGGATTCGGATCCTCGACAGCTACTGCCAAGGGCTGCCAACCACGTGGGAAGTGATCGATGAGACCACGGATCCCGACGCCGACGACACCCGGAAGCGTGCCTTCGCTTCCACCGAGGACGGCAAGACGCTGACCATTCTGGAGGATACCAGCCCCTACATGGACGACGAGTCGATCGCCAACATGTCCGGCGAGGCGCTCGCCGCTGCTG
>Ga0129351_1000406_pt1 | contig 15899 bp, 30 predicted proteins | sample CPBDNA_8_FD_94423 | JGI IMG/M metagenome (GOLD analysis project Ga0129351, IMG submission 94423) | Freshwater to marine salinity gradient microbial communities from Chesapeake Bay, USA - CPBay_Sum_27_0.2_DNA | ecosystem: Environmental > Aquatic > Marine > Coastal | place: USA: Chesapeake Bay... | reverse complement strand
CCTCTTGCTTTATTTATCAATTTCAAGTTTAACATATCAGATAAATAATATGCCCAACTCCCTTCATTGCCCATTTTATAACCATCAGTAAATGAACAACCAGATGTAATTAAATATTTTTTATCCTTTAGGTTTATATCCATAATCTTCTCCACCTTGTCCTACAAAATGTCCTTCCCAATTTTCTTCTTCGTGTAATTTGTGGTGTGAATATTCGTTTGATTTATAAGTACTTCTATGAGGTGGATTTTCCTTATCATATTCTGAGGTTGATATGTAGTAAAAGAATCTGATTGCACATCTTGGTTTATCTTCTGGTGATTTTACTTCACTTACTCTGTGATAGGGTCCGTGTTTTATATTTTCATTGATTACCAATCTGTTAAATTTTGGTGATACTGATTCTATAAGATTTGATTTTGGATTGATATCAATATTATCATCCCAATACTGAATATGCCCTCCCCACTCATCGTTCCAATCTGGTGTGATATATAAAAGTGAAGTTAGTTTTCTATGTAATCTGATTCTATCATTCCAATTAAAATCATAATGACAACCCAAATCTTTACTATTTCTTATAATTGAGTATCCTGCTCCAACTAAATGTGGGTCTGGTAATAATCCTACAATTCCTGTCATTTGTTCTAACTCATATAGAAACTCACCACTATGCATGATATCGTAAGTTACCCTATGTGCAGTTGGAAGTGAAATCAAATCATTGAACTCTTCCATTCTTGAACCAGCACGAGTAAATACAGTCCACCCACCTTTCGGAGCTTCCATACACTCATTATATAAATCATGTACAGTTTCTTCATCTAAGAAATTATCGATTTTAGTTCTACCAAAACCCCATTCTAATTTACTTCTATTCCACTCGTTCTTTTTTGATATCATTGTCTTATTGAGTTGTGTTTTAATTTTGACCACCTATCTGTATAGTTAAAAGATAGTTCCCCAAAGTATTCTTTTGCTTTAGGATAAATATATTCTTCAAAAAAATCTATATATACAGAATCATGTGGATGATTTCCAAACTCCATCATATTTCCATCTTCTGGTATATCCCACTCATTTGCTCCACTTAAGTAAGCAATATTACCAAATCGTTCCATTGCAAACTCATCAATACCACCAAATCTATTATGAAATACAAACTTAGATAAATCAAGTTGATTCCAAATTGTTTTCAAATAATCAGATTCATATTTCAAATCAGTAAATGTATCATTCATAAGAAATGAAATGTGTTCAATATTTCTTGAAGATAAGAAACTTTGAATATCAATTATACTCTGTAAGTAATGTTCTAATCTATCAATAGGTTTTTGTGATATGTGGCAATTCTTTTTATATTCACTAAGATACCACTCAATATCTTTATTTTCAAAGTAAGTTAAATCATCAACATCAGGATTAGTATAAACTCTATCATTAAAAATAACATTTAAGTGCTTATATTTTTTAATTAAATTACTTTGTGTTTTAAGATTAAATTTATTATCTAAAACAAATGTTCCTTCTAAATCACTATGATTAATAATATCTGTACATAAATCTTGTGGTATCTCTGTAAACAATCTGTTTGGCTGAGACCATTCTATAATAACAAATATATTTTTTGGAGATATACCATCCCATAGTAATTTAGAAACAGTATAAATAATACTTCTTTTTTGATATTCTGCACCAAAGGAATCACAATGTAAATCAATTACTTCAAAATTGGTATCGTTTCCTTTTGTGAATTCTTTCATTGAACGAAACATAACACCATAACTACAACCTGTATTTATTATGTAAGTTTTATCCATATTTTTCTTTGATATTTTCTAAAATAATTTCTTTGATTGCCTCATGTCCTTTCGGGCCAGGATGTCCACCATCTACATTCCAATCACTACTATGTGATTTCCAAAAGAATGTACTCCAAAGAACTACATCATCTATTTTATTTTGAGTATCGATTTTATCAATTATATTTATCAACTTTGGATTATCGTGATTTACAAGTAGTATTTCATCTTCATCACCTTCCATTGATTTAGAACTCCAAAAATCTTTTGTTAACTGATATTCATCATCATTAAAACAATCGTATTTTTTAAAATTCATTTTACACGATAGAAGTGGAAAATATCCATCTACAAGAATGTGTTTAGCATTGAATTCTTGAAGAAATTTATGTAATCCAAATATAGAATAACCCCAATGTGTAAGTAATGATTCAACTTGAATATCTATGTTTGGATGTGGAGCTGGTTCTCCTTTATTATCTACATCAACCCACCATTCATTTCTAAAATTAGGATTTACTCTATGATTAGGTACATTGAAATCATGAACCCAACTATATTGGTCAAATCCAGCAATTGGTTCACAACTTCTTACGCCTTCTTTTGGGCCTATAAATTCATAGGCAATACGAGGTATTAGATTAATATTATATTTTTTAAGGTTTTCATTTTCTATTGGTATAAATGCAACCTCTTCATAATTTGGTCTTCTATTCAATTCTGATTTTTGTATGATGAATAAGAAATCATCAATATTTTCTTGGTTTTCTAAAACAAATGTTTTTACTACTTCTTCAACATAATACCAACCAGTTCCACCACAACCAAGATTTACATAATCCAATCCAAGTTCTTTTGCTAACAGATAACCCCATGTTTCATCGTACTTAACATATTGTCCAAATGTTAAACTACATCCTACTACAACTAAAGTTTTATATTTCATAATTAATCTGGTCTATAAATATTTTAGAGAATTTTGAATGATGTTCTGGTGCCATATGTCCTTTAGGATGTTCATGTTTGTTAATAAAGTCATCCCAATCTCTAAATTCTGATGGACATTTTATTATATTTTTCCAAGGATTCTTTTTTGGTACATTAATTTTTTCCATTTGCTGCATTTGGTAATTTTTAAGTTTGCTTTCTTTTCCAAATTCAGGATGATTAAAATCATAATTAACTGACATATACAAATCATCCATCTCATTGTGGTCTAATATAGTCCATTGAAAAACATTATCACAAACAGAATCTAAAAGTTTCCAAGCCATGAATGTTTGATGATACCAAAGATTAAATGTTAGTGTATTATCTAACTTATCAACTGATGTAAAATTTTCTCTTTTAATTCCTAAAATACCATCTGAATCAAAATTTACATCCATTGGATGTTTACTAAATCTCTGTAATCTTGGTGTTCCAAATCTAACTGGATATGATGTGTTTAAAATAACTAAATCATCTTTTTGTATTTCATCTTCAATTAATCTTTCAGCAATATCAAATAAAATATATTCAACATTTTTACCACTCTGTCCTTGTCTTCTAAATACATCTAAATTGAAAGCTTCTTGTATATAATCTTTCCACCAAGGTGCTTTGATATCATCACAATGAATACCTGTTGAATGAGAACAACCAAATATGTGTAATTTATTTTTCATCCCAACTTACTTCCCAATCTTTAAATTCTGATGCGATACAATCTATTTTGTAATCTTTTCTTCCGCCAACTTTCTCTTGAATTTTATTCTTAGCTGTGTTTCTGATTCCATTCAATCCATGTGTAAGAAGTAATTTGTTACCTCTTTCATCACCATTTCTAGCATTATCTTCATTTACCCAAATATGAGTATTCATCTGAGCCAATACTATTATTGCCCTAATCATATCCCCATCAACGATATCTCTTGGAAGTTTTTCATCTAATAATATTTCATTAATATCATGTACGATATCTTTGATTTCTTGTTGGTATTCTTCTTTGTGTTGTGGAATCTTAACTTCTTTTAACTGAACGATTGTTAATCTATCTATAAGTTCTCCTAATGTTGGTAAGTATTTTCTCATATTATTTCCTTTATTATCTTATCATAAAATAGTTTATGTCCTTTTGTAGATGGATGTTTACCATCTTTTGCAAAAGAACCTATTTTAACTTCATCATTTATAAATTCACTCATTCCTCCATGTTCACCATAAATCCACCAATTTGAATCGTAGATTTTATTAGTAAACAAATCAGATATTTTTTTGTTAACTTTACCTAACTGATTCCATCCCCAAAACATAAGGTATGGAATATTTTTAGATTCTAAATAATTTTTTGTTAATAAAATATGAGTAAATGATGATAGTGTGAAAGAATCCTCAATATTTTGTGGATTCATTTTTATTTCTTCATTTAAATATTCATAATCATATGCCAAAAAATCAGTTTCTTTATTCTTTACAACACTACTAAAAAACTCTTTTAGATTTGTTGAATATCCTCTTTGTATTGATGACCATTGAACTATAACAAAATCAGGTTTGAATTCTGATACTTCTATTTCATTTACAATACTTTTAGAAATCATTCCTTGTCCATAAGAACTCTTAGCAACATTTCTAATATTTAGTTCTTCTGATAATAAATCAGACCATGGAATCCACTCACCAAATCCATTTTTCTTTTCTGTGAATGAACAACCAGAAATCAATACTTTTTTCATATGGTTGTAACACCTCTTTTTTGAACCACTATCGTTGCATTATCATTTGCAAACTTTATTGATTCATCAATATCTTTTGTTTCTACATATTTCATTACAAAGGATGCCATCCAAGTATCTCCAGCTCCACTCAAATCTCTTACCTCAATTGAATTATCAACAGGATATCTTTTTTCATTATACATACATCCTCTTTCAGACATAGTTACAATCAATGAATCTTTCCAATCGGAATAAACTGCACCTTTATCAACACAATTTTCCCACTCAACTTCATTCATTTTTACGAATGTATAATCTTTGAAATAATCTCCACTACCTATTGTCTTTTTTGTATCAATAAAAGATAGTTTAGATTTCTGTCCAATCTTCTGAATATCTTCGTATGTTAAATATCCTTTATCATAATCTGCAACAATCACTGCATCGTATGAATCAAAATCAACTTTACGATAATCAAATGAATTAGAAACCTTATCATTACCATCTACTCTGAGTAGCATTTGGTTTGATTTGGTTTCTACATATCTTGTTTTTTGGATTTGTTCTGTGTTAGTAATTAGTTCGGTTTTTCTAACTCCTAATGCTCTAAGATTATCAACAACATTCCCAGCCATACCTTGATTGGTTACTGTTTTTGATGGATTAAATACTGGTATGGGTGCTTCAGGACATAACCTTGTACAGTTACCATATACAAATACATCAGTACAACTATCTCCTATAACTAATATTTTCAAAACTCGTTTTGTTTATCTAATTGTTCTTCTAATTTTTTAATATTAGAACAAAGTTCATATTTCTCTTCTTCAAGAGCCCATTCCATTAATTTTTCAAGAGTATCCCAAATTCCATCAGCCTCAACCCAAAAATCAAATGCTTTATGTGTTTTTCTGATTTTAGCTTCAACTCTTGCAAATTGTAATTTTTTTAAATCTTTTTCAATAATGGTCTTACAACATTCATACATTGCTGGCATTAAAACATCTTTTCCAACACCTTGAGTCCATTCTTGAACATCATCTTCACCTATGTAAATATGTAATACCTTATCTTTTATCATAACTTTACTTCTACAATCACAGATTCCAAACCTTCGTGTTTAGATTCTTCTGGTATAATCTTAGTGATTGTCCAATTAGATTTCATATATCTAATTTTACCGCCTAATGTTAAACATGGGCCTCCTTCAAAATCAAACATTGTCTGATTTCCTTCATCATCTTGAGAACCTCTTGACATTAAAGATTCACCCATAATTCTTAACTTTGTTGGTGAAATCTTTTCGATAACTCTTTCACTACCGTATCTATTCTTCACAATTTCCATCTTCTACTTCCTTTTTAATTAAAACTTTGTAATTTATTATTATAATGGGATTTTACAACCCACTCGTGTTCCTTTCCATATTGCTTATAGTACAATTCTATGTATTTTTCTGAGATTAGTAATTGTTCATAATTATCACATGAATTTATGACATCACATACCTTTCGTAATACTGTCTTTTCCATACTAATATATATTTAATTTTTCAAATTATTGGATTTGTTCTATTGACTTGTTCACAAAACTCCTTCCAATCTTTTCTACTACTTTTTATTTTTACTTTACTACCTTTTACTAAATTTTCTGTTACTAACTCATTATAAATTGTTCTTGCAACTATGTTATTTATAAAGTATCCTTGGTGAAAGTCATCAATACCCATCTTTGTTTCATTTTTAATTAACATATTATTTTTTTGGGCAAAATGAGTAAATATAGTAGTATCTTTACCAAAGATATTATAAACAACAGAATCAATTCCCTTAAACCAATCATCATAATCTTTTGGTTTAATGTAAGTTTCAAGTTCATGTATTATTTTATGTTGAATTCCAGCATTTTTTAGAAAACTATAAAATAAAATAAGATTCATTTCACTTTTTAACCTAAGATGGTCTTCATTATTTGTTTCATCTATAAAACTACAAATAGTTGGAAATACATCTTTATCTAATATTTTCTGAGTTTCTGTATTGGGTACAGAATTTGATGTTCCATCTGAATAATATCTTTTTGTAAGTTGTAAATAATGTTTTTGATTCTTTTCTGGTGCAGAATAATTTGCTATAATAAAATCATTTATAGTATTTGAATAGAACTCGGCTCTACCTATATCTGCAGGTTCTAATAAAAATAAAACCTCATCTTTATTGAAACCTTTTTCAGTAATAATGTTCCACAATATTCTTCTTGTTCTTTCATTACCTGAACCTGATTTAGCAATATTATGTACTTTAACATCTTTACCTAATAGTTTTTGAAGAATACCAGGATAAGACATTCCCATCATAGAAGTATCATCTAATATATGTCCATAACACTTTTTATTGTCATCTGCGTTATGAAATCCCCCACCTTCTGTATGAGATGTACCTAAACAATATATTTTTTTAATCATGGTGTAAGTCCTTTGGTAGTGGCTCTACCTAATGAAATAGCAATCTCTGAGGGAGTTTGTCCCATATTAACTTGTTTTTTGTACCACCAATATAAATCTTCGGTTGTTCCTTTACCTCTTTGTCTTTCCAATGATTTCTCCCACAAATCTTTACCAAACTCTTCAGTTAGTCTTCTTCTAAGTTCGTGTAATCTCGTTTGTTCTTCTTCTAATGCCTTCTCTTCCAATTTATGTGCCTTGATTCTCTTCATCTTAGCATGTTGGTGAGCTTCATGTTTTATAGAATGTTCATCTTTACTATGTGAGTTCTGAATATATTCATTGTACATCTTATCGTACAACTTATGATTATCATCAGCCTCATAGTAAAAAGGTGATAATTCAAAATCACCATTTTGAATCTTCAATAGAAGTGGAGCATTTGATTTAAGTGGTCTTTTTCTGTATTTACCACTTGTGTACCATCTAAAAGGATTATAACCCATAGTTTTATGTTTTAATATTCATACAAATATACGAAAAAATGTTCAATTAAACAAGCGTTATTGGATTTATTTTTCTTGTCCACACATTTAGTGATGCTCTGTAACCTTCAGTAACCGAGTTAACTCCATGTGCAGTTTTCTTACCATTAAAGTAAATACAATCACCTTTACCTAATATGTATTCTTTATCTGATAAAATAAATTCACCACCTTTGTATCCATCAGTAAGAGGAATAACAAAAGTAATACTACTATCTGTATCTTTGTGAGGTTTTAACTTTCGATTATTTTCATATTCTGTAAGATTTATCCATAATATTTCAAAATCATATTCAAGTAGTGGTGATATTAGTTTGTGAATTCTATTTTCAAACTCTTTATTTTCATTTGTTTTTGCATACCAATTTTCTGTTATTGTTCTTTTATCATCAACAAAAGTATCTAATGCAATTTTTAACAAATCATCACATTCATTGTGAGAAATAAAATTTTCTACTAAAAGTTTTTCTTGAACCATTTTATAAGAATACTCGCTGTTTTGTAGTTTGTTGCAAGTGGTACATTATGTACATCACATAATCTCATTAACATACTGATATCTACATCGTGTGGGTGTTTATCCAATGGGTCTCTCATGAATATAACCGCAGTTATTTCACCTCTTACAACTTGTGTAGCAATCTCAGCATCACCACCAAGTGGGCCAGAGTTTACAGTTTCCAAGTTTTTGATTCCAGCGTGTTTACAATGTTTACCTGTTGTACCTGTGGTAACAATTTCTACATCCTCTCTATTGAAGAAAGGTAATCTCTTTGATACAAAAGCAACCATATCGGCTTTCTTGTTATCATGTGCTATAAGTGCAAATCTCATTTTATTCATCTTTGACAAATACCCCATCTACTGTTTTACCTGTCCTATTTTCAATTTCTTTCCAAGCTTGTTCCAAACACTCTTCTGGTGTGTAACCTAATTGGCGTGCAAGGATTATAACTGTTACAAGTATATCGCCAATACCATCTTTTATTTCGTGTTCATTTTTCTTTAAAAGTGCTCCAGCGGTTTCACCAACCTCTTCCATCACTTTTATCATTTGTTTTGGTGCGTTTTCTTTCTTATTAATTTCTCTAATAATCGCCCAATTACTAACCTTAATTGCTAATTCATTTAAATCCATGTTCATAATTTTAATATTCCGAATAATATGTTTGTAAAAATTGTTCTCTAAAATTTTGAAAACCAATTGCTGCATTTTCTTCCCAACTATCAATGTTTCCATCATCACTCACCCACTTGTAAGATTTAAAATCTACTCCATATTTCTTACAAACATATGCAAGTGAATAACATTCCATATCTACGATATCACATTTATCAATCATCTCTAAATACTTTTGAGCATAATCAGTTCGTGTATTATCATATATTTGGTCTGTTGTGAAACACTTTACTCCACTATCTGAAAGTTTTATTTCACAATCAGGTGTTTCTGGTGTACAACCATATTCTGCGAATGGTCTTACATCTATATTGTTATAAACCTCACCAACTTCTATTACTTCACCAACTTTGTGATTCTTTAGATTTCCACAAGAACCAAAGTTTACAACTACATCTACTTCACTATAAGAAGTTAGAATATCAGTCATATTCATTGCAGAATTAATTTTACCGATACCTGTTTGGAAAATGGGTACTCCATTGATATCTTTTATTCCACCATGTTCTAATGGAGTTGCCGATACTAATATAACTCTATTCATACTTAATAAGGCTTTTTACATCATAACCATCATACAATCCAATATCCAATAAACATAATTTATCAGTAACTTCCAATCCATGTAATTTACATAAATTTTCAGCCGCTTGAATTGTACCACCAGTTGCAAGTACATCATCTACGACTACACAAGTTCCTAAATCATGTTCTGGTAGATATGCCATTTCTAATTCATCTTTTCCATATTCTAATCCATACTTTACTGAAAATGTTCTTGTATTTGGTAACTTACCTTTTTTACGAATCATCCTAACACCACCACCGAAATGAAATGCAAGTGCAGAAGCAAATAAGAATCCTCGTGATTCAATTCCAACCCAATAGTTTGGAATCTCAACAAGTTCTCCCATCTCTTTTATTGCAAGTTCAAAAGCAACTGTGTTTGCAAGTAGAGGTTGAATATCTTTGTACTGAATACCTTCGATTGGAAAATCAGGTATGTTTTCTATATATTGTTTGAAATCCATACATCAGTTTTACAGGTTAGGTACTCTTCTACTTTTTCTGAAAATAACATATCATAAACTTCTTTACCAACTTCTTGTGGTTCTATTGTGATATGAGATGATGCATATCGAGTTGCACTCATAACATCATGTTCAGAATATCTTGGTCTTGTTGAATCAATTTCACCATTTACATATTCTACAAATTCAGGTGATTCTAACCAGTAAGCATAGTCATAATCCTTATCGATACCTACTTCTTGATTCATATCGTTAATAAGTTGTTCTTTAACTCTTCCCATTTTTTAAATTCTTTAATTGTGTTTCTGAAAGTATTCCTCTTTTATCTGTTTTATCATCCTTTGGTAAGGAATATTTTTTAACCAAAGTTTCTAGCCAATTTTTTTTATCCATTATTTTTAACTATGTTTATTGCTTTTTCTACATTATCTATTGATGCTTGAATCTCTGAACCATCTGAATAGTTCAAATCCCAAGTTCCATCTTGTAACATCTCAAAATCTTCTTTGAGTAGTTGTAATATTTTTAATAACTCTTCGTTTTTGGGATATAAAATCTGTTCGTTGGGTAAAGTATTTTTCATTTTATACCACCATTTTTAATTGTATCTATCATGGTTACGATTTGACCATGCCACTTACCATAGGTATCTCTTGATTCTTCACAAGTATTTTGCTCACATCTTCGTTTCATATCAACAGATGCAGCTTCTAAGATTAACAATAATACATCTTTCATCTTATAATACTAAAAGAGTTTACTTCATCACATTGTACACAAACATCTGTGTCAATTCTACCTCTTACACAAGAGTCATGTTCCCATAGATTAACTAACTTGGGATTATCACAAGTACATTTTGTATCTGTACATTTTTTATTTGAGAAGTGTTTCAAATCTCTATGATTTATCCAATCTTCTCTTAAGAAGGCGATACCTGGTTTCCACCACATTGGTAACCCCCACTTTGCATTCATTATTTCCCTATCACTCATAATTTTAATTTTAATTTTACACTAATATACGAAATTATTTTGAATTATCCAAATTATTTTCACAATTTCTTTTATGTCTGAACCAACCACCACATTTACATTTAATATAATGAACAGTTGCTACTATTAAAGGTGAACTAGCCATCATTGTCCAAACATTAGGATGAAAGTGTTCACCACATAAACCAAATATATGTCTAAAAAATTCTATCATTTTTTCCAAATCCAAATTGGTTCACCAAAAGCGATATCTTTTGTATCTTCAGTTTTTTCTTTGAGGTGTTCTTCAAAGTATTCACTTTTAGCATTTCCCGCACCACCTGAATTAAATCTCTTGGTCATTTCCATTCCGATACAACCATAATAAGTTAATCCTTGTGATTCTAAAAATTCATTCATAGGATTACAAATCTCAAAGTAATCCTTATCTTTTGCAGAATAAACATCTGCAATATTCACTGCCAATATTCCACCTTCTTTCAATGTAGGAATTAACTTACCAAGAGTTTTTTGTAAAAAGTTTTTGTTCCAATCATCGATTGTTTTATATCTTACCCAACTTTGTGTATCTTCATCTGAATATCTCTCAACATCAAAGTATGGAGGACTCGTGAATATAGTATCAAAAAAGTTATGATATTTGGTGAATTCAACATCTTCTGCAGGTGAACAAATCAAATCTACTTCTTTTGGTTCTTCAAAGAATGTTTGATTCTTTTTGTAGAACTCAACTTGTTTTTTATAGTTAGGATGATTTAAAGTATTTGGGTCAATCCCAACATAATGTTTTGTAGTTTCACCACAATAGAATCCTGCCAATCTATCTCCCCAACCAGCAGAAAAATCTAAAACATTTTCTGATTTGAAATAATCATAGAATGCTTTTGCAATCGATGGTTTGAATTGAGATGCCACATACTTTCGTAATGTAGTTGCCATTCTGATTGATTGTAAATCTACTTTAGTTAGAACCTTTTCTAAACTCCAAAATGCTCTAACAATAGTTTTGATTCCTTTTACTGTCTGCCAAGTTCTCCAACCTGATGGAGTTCTTGTCCAATCTACCTTCCATCTATTTTCGATATGGAATGGATTAGATGCATTGTTACCTTTGTTATCTCTTTTGAAATACTTTGGTGTTAGTGGATAGTTTGATTTTCTTTCGTTTCTTGGAAACCATTCTTTTTCTACCAACAAATCTGGCCACTTGATTCCTTTCAAAAGGTTAAGTGATTTCAAAGTTTCTTTTTCTGATATCTCAGGTATCGGACAAGGATAGGTGTGTAAACATTTTGAAAGTTCATCAACTACTTCATCCTTTTCATAAGTTTTGATAATATGTTGCCACTCATCTTCTTCAATCTGAAGATAAGGTTTCATATTGTAATATTTCTCAAAAACTTGTTTTATATCCATTAACCAAATATTTCTACTCTGATATCTTCCATCATTTCAAATCCTAAATCTGAAAGATATCCTCTTCCTTCTCTAATCATTTTATCCCAACCACAAAAATATACAAGTGGTTTTTCATCTAAGATTGTAAGTTCTGGTAAATAAGCTCCATGAACATATCCATAGTGAACCTTTTCAGTTAAAGTAGTTTCACTTTCATACTCTACTCTTGATAAACATGGGATAAATTCAAAGTTAGGAATAATTTCCTCATACATCTTCATTTCCTCAAAATAAGGAATATCTTCTTTTGTACGAGTACCAAAAAATAACTTAATATTTTTGGTTGGTATTTTGTTAGTTGCTATATATCCTAACATAGAACGAAATGGAGATACTCCACTACCAGTTGCAACAAAGAATATATCTCTATCGATTTTTTCTGGTAAAGTAAATATTCCCATTGGCCCATTGTATGCAAATTCATCACCAATCTTTGCTTCATTAAACAAATACTCACTCATTTGACCACCTTTAAGATAGGTGATAATAAGTTCAAATTGATTAGAACCATCAGGCCAAGATGCAACTGAATAATTTCGTTTTATAGAATCAGTACCATCTGCGGGTCCGTATGGTTTAGCAACCAATTGTACCAATTGACCTGGTGTGAATTTTATATCATCATAAAGAGGAGATTCGAATACAAATCTCCAATTTGTTTTTGTTTCTTTTATAATATTAGTTAAAACGGCTAAATCCATTTATTTTATTTAGTTTGAGATTATAATTTCACCAACATTCCAACTTGGGATATAGTATCTAAATTCATGTTTTTCTAACATCTCTGTAACTCTCTTAGTCATTTCAGAGGAATTACCAACTATAACTCTACATTGAAACATCGGGTTTTGTGATTGTGTTAAAACAAAATCTTCAGCAGCAAATACTGCTTCATCGTGAGTAAATCCATGTAAATCTAATTCATTCATCTGTTATTGTATTTATCTCTCATTTTGTTTAACCATGTTTGTTCTTTGGAATCATAGAATTGTTTTTTCATCATACCTGATAACCATTCTATTTTTGTGTAGTGAAGTGATTTATCTTCTTTTACAAAAAACTTTATCAATTTTTCCATTGATTTATAATGATGTTCTTTAAATTGAAATTTTTTTCTTTTCATTTATCCCCATAAATAAGCACCATAACCAATCAATAGGTTAAGATTAACAACTACTAAGTTCCATTGTTTTGCCAACCAAACTTGAGGTAAAGATAATACTGCTCCAACCAAATAAGTATATGCACCAATATTATCATAAGGTAAAAGATATGGACTCATCATAATAAAAGCCGTACCCATATAACCTAATCTATTACCCATCCTTTCAGCTGGTGTAAGTTGTCTTTGTTTTACTAAAAATCTCATGAAATAACTTACCCAAGTTCTCTCACAAGTTCTACAAGTTTTTTTCTTTTTATTCTTAAAGAAGAAATCAGGTTTCTTCTTTTTACATACATTACATTTCCTCATCGTTTCTATTATTCCATGCATCAATAAATCCCATTACAAAAGCAATAAATGTAACAGGCCAAAATACTATATATCTTAATCTTGTATTATTATTTTCCATCTGTGTCATAAACACATCTGTAATAAAACACCATAGAGTTCCAATCGATAAGTAAACTACAATTCCATCCATAATTTATTAATTTAGAAATAGAGAGGTGAGCTTTGTCAAACCGCTTTCCACCTCTCGTATCTCATTGTAAATAATTGATAAACTTAAAACTGAGGAATTTCATCCTCATTACTTTCGGTGTCATCCACTTCATTGAAAAGTGGTTCACCGTTTTCATCTTTTTGATACTTTTGTACCAATTGTTTGATGTAAGTTCTTTCAGAATCAACACCACCATCTTGTGAGAAGAATGGGTAGATTGAAATCTCAGCAGCTTCTCCTAATTCGAAACCATCGTAAAGTAACCCAGCCATCTCAACTGAAGCTCTGGTAGAAACCATTGAAGTTAACTTACCATTTTCACTCATTGATTGAGTTCTTGTGTGGTGAGAGATTTCAGCGATTGCTTTCAAATCATCCTCATTCACTTCTGGGAACATGAACTTTAACAAACCAAATTCTTTAACATCATCAAGAACATCCATTTCGATAGTAACAAATCTATCTAAGATTGCTCTATCCATAACTCTCGTTGAGGTATATTCGTTACCAATGTTAGCCGTAGCGATGAAAGTAACACCTTCAGCCACATTCACAATTGGTGAACCTTCAGCCTCATCCAATCTCAAATATCTTTGTCCTTGGTCAAGAACAGTCATTAAGATGTTCCACGCATCAGGGTGAGCTCTCGATAACTCATCTAAGAGAATCACTGCGTTTGGAGTTTTGATTGCCGTAACAAAAGCGGATTCTGAGAAGAATGTACCTTTTTGTTTATCGAAGTGAGTATTACCAATCAAAGTAGCTCTTGGGTCTTGAGTAGCCCCAAGGTTGAAATAGAAATCTGGTCTATCTAATGCCTTCACAAGAGCCTTGGAAGCCATAGTTTTACCACATCCACTTGGACCGGTCATCATAATATTTTTAGCTCTTACAGCACTTCTGATAAGATATTTCCATTTTAGTTCTTCCATAACCAATTCAGTTGGTTTTAGATTTACCGAACCTTTGTGGATAAAATCTTTAATGGCCGTATGGTCACCTTTATCCTCAAATTGAACTCCACCATCTTGTGTGTTCATTGGGATAACTAAAGAGTTGTAAACATCCATATCAACTTTTCTGTAAGATTTCTTACCATTCTTGTTGATATAAGCTTGAACAGCCATTCCTTGATTGAATGCCGATTTCCTTACACCGGTAGTTGCACCGAGTGTACCAACTTTCACACCTTGTGTGTCAATCAGTTTAAATGTGTTACCAAATTGTTCAACTTTGTAAACTTCGTTTGGAACATAACCTTTTTGAATTTCATTCATAATTTTAAGTTTTAAGTGTTATTAATTATTATCTCATTTACTATGTAAATATACGAAAAATATTTCATATATCCAAGCTTTTTTTTATTTATTTTTGTAAAAATAATTGGTTCATTGTTTTTGTAATCTGATTAACATTCTCAACATCAATCATCTTAGCTCCTCTACCATACATAGTTTTGAAACTTCTTTCATCAGATGAGTTTGAATAACCACTATCACCAATAAAGTAAGCCAAAGTTTGGATTCCCATACTTTCAATCATTTTTACCATTTTGTTAGTGTGTCTTTCAGCGGCATCACCACCATAGTAGAAACCACTACCAGGAAAGTAAGGTTGTCCATCTGAAAGATTTAAGAAGTAAGAATCTAAATCATTGTTGATTGGAACGAACTCCTTCATAATAGCCTCGAAACATAAACCTTCTGGTGTTGTACCATTCGGTCCAAGTGCTGGGAACATTTGTTTTACTTTAGAGAACTTATCTACTCTACTATCGTAAGCCATTACAATATAAGGTTTGTTATCTGAAGTACATCTGAAAGTTACTTGAACTTGTAAGTTAGGAATCATATCAACTGCCTTACAAATAGCAACTACATTAGTCATTGTTTTCTTCCATTTATCACCACCCATAGATGATGAAGCATCTACTGAAATATGAAGATTAGCCTTCTTATAAGAATCAACTTCTGTGAATTGGAAAACATTCTCGTTACCAAATCCTAAAGATGAAATCATTCTCTTATCAATTCTACCAACTTTTTGTCTGTTGAAAACAGTAGTTCTATCTTCACCTCT
>Ga0129351_1000402_pt1 | contig 15958 bp, 19 predicted proteins | sample CPBDNA_8_FD_94423 | JGI IMG/M metagenome (GOLD analysis project Ga0129351, IMG submission 94423) | Freshwater to marine salinity gradient microbial communities from Chesapeake Bay, USA - CPBay_Sum_27_0.2_DNA | ecosystem: Environmental > Aquatic > Marine > Coastal | place: USA: Chesapeake Bay... | reverse complement strand
CGGGCACAACTGGAAACCGTGGGCAACTGGACCAAGGTGTACGAGACCAACAACATTGGCATCGTGCGGATTACCACCACCAGCGCACTCGACTGAGGAGGTAACTAACCATGGCATCCATTTTTGAGGCAACCGCCGGCAACCTTGTCGGCCCCGCTACTGGCGGTACTGTCACCCAGGCCACCAGTAAGGCCACTGCCGTGACTCTCAACGCAGAGTCCGGCCAGATCACCCTCGACGATGCTGCACTTGCAGCAGCCGCTGAGGTTTCTTTCACCGTTAACAACGACAAGATCGCTGCCACTGATGTGGTGGTGTGCAACCACGGTTCTGCCGGAACTGCTGGTTCTTACCTTGTGCAGGCCAACTCGATTGCTGCTGGATCTTTCAAGATCACGGTTGCAAACGTGTCCGCCGGTTCACTTGGTGAGGCAATCGTTGTCAACTTCGTGGCTCTGAAGGGCGCTAGCTCCTGATGGGTCTTTTCGCCTTTAGGCGGATGAAGGAACGTGAGGCTGCTGCTCAAGCGGCGGCCTCCGCTCCTGACAAGCCGACCAAAAAGACTTCTACTGTGACGCCCGATGGCAGTAACAATCGACGCAACAGCGGGCGGCGCAAACGCCAACAGCTACATAACGCTGGATGAGGCGAACACGTTCGTCGAGGCGATGATCAGCAGCACGGATGTGGGCAAGTGGACGACCGGCACCGACGACACCCGGAATCGGGCACTAGCTGCAGCAGCTGAGCGTCTAGACCGTGAAAGATTTTTAGGCGCACGCGCCACCGATACGCAAGCAAGGCAATGGCCGCGTACTGGCGTGCGAAAGCCCGATACCTACGTCAACACGTACGCCACTGGCTTCCCTTTCCGCATCTCTGAGGATTACTTCACCGACACCGAGATTCCGAATCAGGTGAAGCGTGCTCAGATTGAGCTTGCTGTTTACCTCAAGAACAACACGGACGGCATCAGCCTGAGCGGCCTGAACGATTACAAGAACGTCAAGATCGGCAGCATTGACGTGACGCCTGACAAGGCCGGTGCTGTTGGCGCTGACCACGTTCCGCCGATGTTTGAAAGGTACTTGACGGGTCTTAGAATTAGTGGACCAGGCAACATCGCTATCAAACGGAGCTGACCATGTACGCAGACCTCTCAGGCGGCTTCGAGTTCATCTCTGACACTGCTGCCCACACCGGCAGGTTCAGCAAGATCTACTTCAAGGAAGACAGCGTGATCAGTGCAATCACGGTGAAGAACGCAACCGGCAACAGCTTGGCCAGCGAAACCTTTGTTGCCGATACCTACATTTGCGGGATCATCACCAGCATCACGCTTAGCAGTGGTGCCTGCCTCGCCTACAACCTCTGATGGGACTTGCGTCGTCGCTTGAAAAGGTTGCCAGCAACGTCATTGAGGCGTTGGGCGCTGATGTGACTATCCGTTATGTCACGGCCGGCACTTACAACACGACGACGGGCGTGATTGGTGAATCGGAAAGTGATACCAACATCAAAGGCGTTGTTGAGAACATCAAACAGAGTGAGGTTAACGAGCTAATTCAAGCCAGTGATAAGCGCCTGATTGTCGCGGCCAAGGAACTAGCAACTGCGCCTGAGACGAAGGACCGTGTGGTGATTAGCAGCGTGGTGCATCAGATCATTCAGGTTGAAACGATTGACCAAGACAACACGGCGATCACTTACGAACTCGTTTTGAGGGCGTAAGGATGGCGCGTAGGCCCAAGACAATCAGCCGGACTGCAGAGATTGCGATTGACCAAATCCCTGATTTGTTTGAGTCGCAACTAGAGCGATTGGTGACCTCGCTGACTAACGAGCTGTTTGTCAGGCTCAGAACTTCCACGCCGCCTGGGTTGGGAACTCCAGTCGTGACAGGAACGTTGCTGGGCTCTTGGCAAAAGGAATCAGTGAATCGTTTCACGGGACGTGTCTACGTCAGTTCTAAGCTCAATCCAAATGGCTCCAATACTCAGGACTATGCGCCTGCTGTGATGTTTGGCGAGTCGTTGCCGCCTTCTTGGAAAGGCAAATACGCTCCGGGGAATGACAGCCCACCAAAGACCACAGGGACTCCAAAGGTCACGCAGCGTTATCCGCAGTTGATTTTGCGAGAAGTCGTGTCTTTGGAGATGCCTAAAGTTATGAGGCGGATCACTGGAGGCATCTGATGGCAGCAGCGGATCTCAATACCATCAGGTCAACTATCGAAGCTCGCCTGGCAACTGAGCTGGCAGGCAGTCCGGTTGTTCCTGTTGTGTTCCACAACATGCCTTACGAGCCGACGCCTAACTCTTCGTGGGTGCAGTGTCAGGTCAGCTTTGGTGACAACGATTATTTGACTCAAGGCGGTACTTCTGACTCTGACAACTTGATTGTCGGAATCATGGTGATGAACATCTTTACTCCTCGGGGTGTTGGTCCCGGAAGTAATTACGTCATTGGTAAGCGCGTTCGAGACCTTTACAATAGGGTCAACGTGTCGGGGGTTTACTTCGACGCCCCTTCCGGTCCAGAGGCACTGGCTTCACCAGCTCCCGAGGGCTATTTTCAAACACAGGTCCGTGTGACCTTTGAATCCATCGAGGAACTCTGACCATGGCCTTTTATCGAGGTGAGGAGGGCAGCGTCAAATTCGACGACGCAGGCTCTAGTAACTCTGCAATCACCAGCACCCGCTCGTGGTCGCTGACTCTCGACAAAGAGGTGTTGGAAACCACAGTGATGGGTGACACCTACGGCGGAAACGTCGGGGGAATCATCACGGGATCGGGCAGTGTCGAGGTGATTTACACGGCGTCTTCATCTGATGAGACGGCTGCTTTTATTGATCACATCAACACCCCGACCGATTCAGGCTCCGCCTCGTTTGAGTTATTTCTCGACACAAGCGGCGACAAAAAAATTAGCTTTGATGGTGTGGTGACATCGGCTGACCTTTCCGCCACGGTTGGTGAAATCGAGATCATCACGGTCAACTTCGTGACCAACGGCACCATCACCACCGCTATCTGATCATGGCTTTTTACCGAGGACAACAAGGCACCGTTAAGTTCGACAAGGACGCAGCTGGTGCAGCACTTGGCGAGATCGCTGCTGTGCGGTCTTGGTCAATGTCAATCGACAAAGAGCAGCTGGAAGTTACCGATCACGGTGACACCTTCCGCGCTTATGTCGGTGGACTGGTCAGTGGCACTGGTTCCTGCGAGGTGCTTTATGACGCACCAAGCGCAGGTGACAAGCTCGACTTGTTGAACGAGGCGCTGACTACCGAAGATCCAGCTAACGCTAACTTCGAGTTGTATCTAGATGAAACTGGCGACAAAAAGTTGTCGTTTGCTGCTCTAGTTACCAACGCAGAGTTTAGTGCTACGGTTGGTGAGATTGAAGTTGTATCTATCAGCTTCACCGCCAACGGTACTATCACCTCTGGTATTTGATGCCTGCGACACAAAGAACGGTTGACATGCTGGTTGGGGCATTTGACCTCAACCAGCGTCGCAAGTTTGAGCTTAAAAACTCTGCTGGCGAAAAACTGATCGATTTGTATTTCAAGCCGATCACGCGAGCTGACCGCAAGCGTGCTCAGAATCTTTCTAACAGTGAAGAGGCGTTAGACCTCTCAACGCACATGCTCTGCCAAATGGCTGAGCTTGAGGACGGCACAAAGGCATTTGTTGCGGCTGACGCACCCAAGCTCCAACGTGAGCTGCCTGAGACTGTCCTGAACGAGATTGAGTTGTTCCTGTTTGGCGTCGGTGAAGACACCGACATGGAAGAAGCAAAAAACGACTGAAGCAGGACAAGTGGACTCTGTTTGAGTTTCATCTGGCCTGCGAGCTGGGGATGACCGTGAGCAGGCTTCGCACGGAGTTGACCGATGCGGAGCTTGTTCATTTTGCTGCGTTCTTTGAGATCAGGCGGGATGAGGAGAAGAAGGCAATGGATCGCGCCAAGATGAAGCAGCGGTAGTATTAGGAGACTGGAGGGTTTGCCGTGACCGTACCATCGACAGTTGAGCTGATCGTCAAGATCACCAATGCTGTCAATCCTCTGCGGCAAGTCAAGAAAGAAGCGGACAAGACAAACGAATCTTTCAAGAAGACTGAGGACGTACTTAGGCGAGTAACGGCCGCTTCAAACAAAGTAAAAATTAGCGTTCAAGAGCAGCAAAAAAGCCTGCCAAAACTTTCACAAGTTCAAGGCGTTTTAGCGGCTAAGGTAAGAAACAGCGAGCAAGCAATGCGTGCCCAGATAAAGGCACTGCGCGACTTGCAAGTAACAGTAAGATTCAACGGAACGCTATACAACAAGCTTGGAGCTGAAATCCAAAAATACGAAACAAAGTTAAAATCCGCTAACGGCACGGCAGACCAAGCGAAGGATTCAAATAATGGTCTTGGTGCTTCACTAAAGAGGCTTGCTGTTGGTTTTGGTGTCGCTCGGGTCGGGCAACAGGCGTTGCAGGCTGGAATTCAAAGAGATGAATCTGAGCGTCGTTTGAGGCTGCTGACTCAAAGATTTGGTGAAAGTGCTCAAGCTCAAGAAGCAGCACAACGCGCAGCGGAAAAATTCAACCTCAGTCAGACAGAAGCCAACGTTCAGCTTTCTCGTTTGATTGCACGTTTGCGGCCAATGGGCCTGTCAATGCAGACAATTGAAACTGCATTTGCTGGTTTCAATACTGCCACGATTCTTGCCGGTGCAACTGCGTCTGAATCAGCTGGCGCGTTCCTGCAGTTAAGCCAAGCTCTTGGCAGTGGTGTCCTGAGAGGACAGGAACTAAATTCGATCCTCGAACAAGCGCCTTTGATTGCTCAGGCAATCGCTACTGAAATGGGCTCAACTGTTGGTGCCCTCAAAAAGTTTGGTGAAGAAGGGGAAATCACAAGTGAAATCGTTATTGCTGCTCTCGGCCGCGTAGAGCGTGAGGGGGCCGGACAACTTGAAGAAGCCCTGTTAGGCCCGGCTGCAGCCATTAAAGATTTCCAGAACGCAGCTGAAGACGTACAGGTGGCATTGACTCAGGACATTATTCCTGAGATGGCTAAATCTTTTAGAGAGCTGGCTGACCTGATTGAAAATCTTGGACCTTTGTTGAGGCTTGTTGGGGGAGGTGTTGGCGGTGCGATTGGTGCAGCTAATCGAGGCATAGAAGAAAGTCGGTCGTTGTTCCGTGCTTTAACGGAGCCTGGAACAGTTTCTGCAAGAGCAGACATTCAAGAGGGGCGACTTCCTCTAAATGTGGCTGGTGGCGCTGAGCTGATTGGGAGAGAAAGGCTCCAAGAACTACGAGAGCTTGCTGACGTTGCTGTGAAGTTTGGTGGTCGATTTGAGGGGCCAGGATCTCAGCAAAAAGTTCTTATTGATTTGCTGCAGAAAGAAATTGGCATGTTTGCAGCGCCAGCTGCGCCTGACAAAGATACGCCTACCCCTCGACCAACTAAAAAATCAGCGGCAGAGTTACGCAGAGAAGAGGCGAATCAGTTGCGTGAGTTCCTTGAACTCAATAAGTTGATGACTCTTGAAATGGATCGTCAAGATGAGTTAGACGAAATGGCAGGCAAGCATCTTGCGTTCCAACTAAATGAAGCCGATAAAATTTCTCTCAATCAAGATCAGCGTCTTGGCAAACTGCAAGCGCAAATAAATGGAACAGAAAAAGAGTTTGCCTTGAATCAAGCTATCGAAGAAATCAAGCGTAAAGGCTTGCTACCTGCGGATGAAGAGCGCTTGATTGCCGCTGAGAGACAGATCCATGCCATGGATCAACAGGCTGAAAAAATTATGGAGCAGAAAAAACTGTACGAAAAACTAGATGACACATTCAGGAATGGCATCGTTGACTCCATCATGAATGCAGTTGAAGGCACTAAGTCGCTAGGTGAATCTCTGCTAGGTGTTATCAAGTCCATGGCGAAGCTGATACTTCAGCAGCAGCTGATAAACGCCCTTAAAGGCTTTAAAATCTTGGGCTTTGCAGATGGCGGCCGCCCTCCCGTGGGTCGTCCTTCAATCGTCGGAGAGCGTGGTCCTGAGCTGTTCGTGCCTGATAGGGCTGGCACGATTATTCCCAACCATAAGCTTCGCGGCGGCGGCGGCGGAATGGAGACCAACGTTGTCGTGAACGTCGATGCCAGCGGCAGTAGCGTGCAGGGCGATGAGGGCTCGTCCCGTCAGCTTGGTGCTCTTATTGGCGCTGCTGTACAGGGCGAGATAATCAAGCAACAGCGACCTGGGGGACTCTTGAGCCGATGACTGCTAGCTGGGATTCATCCGTCAATCTGCAGCCCACATACGGCACGACTAAGGCCAGCCAGCCGCTAACCCGCACAGCGCGGTTTGGCAGCGGTTACGAACAGGTGGGCAGCCTTGGCATCAATCAAAACCCGAAGTCATTCAGCCTGACTTACAACCTGTCTGAGGCTGAATCAGACACCGTTGAGACGTTCTTAGATGCCCGAGGTGGTACCGAGAAGTTCACCTTTACGCCGCCGGGTGAAAGCAGCAGCATCAAGGTTCGCTGCAGAGCCTGGAACAAGACGATGACCACCAAGGGTCGCGTTCAGCTGACCACAACCTTTGAGCAGGTGTTTGAAGCATGAGCACGCCGCAGTCGATCCAAGAACAGCTGCAGTCGCTAGAGCCGTCGGCAATCATCGAGCTGTTTCAGCTGGAGCTAACCGAGGCTGTGAACGGCGTGGATCAGGTTTACTACTACCACGCAGGAACAAACGAGCTGACCGCAAACGTAACTTTTGCCGGTCAGGAATATACAGCCACAGCTATTGAGGTTGATGGGTTTCAAGCGTCAACTAAAGGCGTGCTTCCACGCCCGACGATGCGGATTGGCAACACCAACAACGCCATCTCGTCTCTGCTGTTGCTTTACAACCCGCTGCAGGCCAAGGTAACGAGGATTCAAACCTGTAAGAAGTTCTTGGATGCAGTGAACTTCACAGGCGGCACTAACGCTACAGCTGACCCCACCGCAAAGTTCGAGGACCAGATTTACTACATTGATCGAGTCTCTGCTGAAAATCCGCAACTTGTTGAGTTTGAATTAGCCAGCAAAATTGACTTGATCAATGTTGCGTTGCCGCGTCGTCAAGTGATGGAGTATTGCCCCTGGGTCTACCGCGAGGAAAGCACCTGCGGCTACAAGGGCACCAACTATTTCGACATCAACAACAACCCGACGACTGAAGCTAACGATGTGTGCGGCAAGCGCTACACCAGCTGCACGCTGCGCTTTCCTGAGGGTGATTTGCCGTTCGGAGGTTTCCCAGGTGCACGACTTCAGATCTGACGCTGAGGCGCACGCTGCACGCTCTTACCCGCGCGAGGCGTGTGGTCTTGTTATTAACGGGCAGTATTGGCCGTGCCGCAACATCGCAGACGAGCCAGAGCATCGTTTCGTTATTGAGCCAAGGGACTACGCCGTCGCCGCGATGATGGGAAAAGTCGAGGCCGTCGTTCACTCGCATCCGCACGGTGGCCCTGCAAGCGAGTGGGACCAGACTGTGTGTAGTGAGGGCTCAGTGCCCTGGCACATTTTTGAGCTACCGGAGGGCAAGTGGTTGACTATCGCTCCTTAGTTGGCCGTCAGTGGGAGTACGGCAAGGCAGATTGCTTCACGTTGGTGCGTGATTGGTTCAAGCTTCAGGGCGTTGAGCTGCCTGATTATGAGCGCCCAGAGAGCACTGAGACCTGCGAAAGCATCTTCCTTGATCAGGCTGAATTAATCGGGTTCAAGCCGGTGACGCTTCAAACTCGCCAGCCTGGAGACGTGTTGATTATGCGAATGGCAACTCGCACGCCAATGCACGCTGCTGTTCTGCTACCTGATGAGCGGATCCTGCACCAGCAGCGCAACTCGCTAAGTGCGGTGGTGCCTTTGAGCAGATACTATTTGGCAAGGGTCGCGGCGGTCTTTCGATATGCAGCAAGTCGTCCGACTGCTGGGTGATTTAGGCGAGAGGTATGGCGCTGAGCACGTCTATCACAACCTCCGCACGCCTGCTGATGCCATCAAGCTTCTGTGCATTAACTATCCAGCGTTTCGCGATGAACTTCTAACTTCGCATGAAAAAGGCGTTGCATATCGCGTTTTGCAGGCTGGCGTTGATTTAGATATCGGTGATCTGCAGCTACCAATCGGGCAGAATGACCTGGTTTTAGTGCCTGTTCTTAGTGGTGCAGATGACAACCCTGTTACTCGCGTAATTGTCGGCGCTGTTCTAATCGGCGCGGCATTTTTTACTGGTGGGGCAACGATTGGCTTATTGGGCTTGGCCGCGCCCGTAGCAGTAAGTACTGCCCTAGGAACGATTGGCGCGACTCTAATCCTTGGCGGTGTAACCCAGATGCTTTCGCCACAGCCTGATTTAGGCATTGGCACAAGCACAAGGGGTGAGTTTCGAGCAACGCGGCCAGAGTCAGTAACTCGCGGCGCTGATGGGCAGCAGTCCTACGCCTATCTCGGAGCACAGAACACCGTCGGGGTTGGTGCGACGGTTCCAGTGGCTTACGGCAAGGTGCTGATCGGCTCGCACGTCATCTCGGCAGATGTTGACGTTGCTGATGAGTCTGATCCGCTGAAAAAAGTAACAAGAACGCCAGGACCAGATACGGTGACGGTCAATGGCAACAAGCTCGAATTAGGTACGCGCAGAGACAATATGGCGCGATGGAACAGCGTTCATTTTCAAAATAACAGATCAAACAGTAACGACATTATCCGCACGATTGAGAAGGGAGACAGGCGTACGTTCGCAAACAATATACGCTTGGAGTTCACGGAGGGCCCAACAAAAGATCCAAATGCTTACTTTATTTGCGTTGAAATTTTCAACCTATTTAAGTTTGCGAGTGGTCCAGGAACAACAAAAACCGACGCTTTTGTTTCGTATCAAATTGAAGCAAAAAATGAAGAGCTTGACGACATCACTGCGCGAGAGTCTTTTACGATACAAGGTTTAGTTTTAGGCAACTACCGTTATTACCATAAGTTCGATCCAAATAAAGTTCCGTTCAAAGACTTCTACCAGATAACTGTAGAAATTTTAGACGCATCGATTGACGATGGATCAACCATGCGGTTCTTCCACGGCTTTAACCCAAGTTTCTCCTAGTCATGGCTCTTAATTCAACTTCTAGCGTTCGTCTTGTCGACCTGCTGTGCGAAGGGCCTATTCAAGGTTTTGACGATCTTAACCAGCAGATATTTCTAGATGAAACCCCGTTGTTTACGGGCAGCGATCCAAACTTTCCAACTGAAGACGTAGATGTTGATTTTCGTCTTGGTGGACGTAGGCAGCCGCGACTGGCTCAAGCAGGAAACGCAACAACGACAATTACAGGTGTTGCTGTTCAGGTTGGGGAGAACTACTCAGAAACTGTTAATGACGAAGACGCAGTAACAGCGAGGGATTATGGCTCTGGCACTGTTGTCAGGCAAATCACTGATTCAGAAGTTGATTCTGTGCAGCTGCTGTTTACGATCCCACGCTTGCTTTCAACTGCTGTTGAAGGTTTGGCGAAAGGTCAGCCGTTTAACGGCAGCCTGCAAATCCGAGTGTCAGTGCAGGCTCAGGGCGCTGCCTACAACGTTGTGTTCGATAAAACGGTCACAGGTATTGCGCTAACGGACTATCAGATTAAAACGCCTGTCATTGAGCTGCCCCGTAATGTTAAAGGTGAGGGCTATCCGTGGAACATCAAGGTTGAAAAGGTAAACCTGGGCGAAGACCACTTCGAGATCAAGTTTGCGGATTTTGAGGAGGTGCCTAAAACCTCACCGCTTGCAAACGGTCGAGCTAACCAACTGATTTGGTCGTCGATCATTGAACGCCAAGAGATTCGCAGCGCCTACCCGTACACCGCTTGCGTTGGCCTTGAGCTAAACACCCGGCAGTTCAGCAACCTGCCAACTCGTGCCTACCTAGTCAAAGGACGACTGGTGGAGATCCCGCACAATGCTGCGGTGCGCGATGACGGCAGTCTTGACCTAACGCAAGGGGTCACGTTCAACGGCAGCACTCGAACGGCTTGGACGACTTGCCCTGTCTGCATCTTTGCCGACATGGTGCTGAATGATCGCTATGGCTGCGGTGATTTTGTCAGCGCGTCCAACATCAGCTACACGGATCTCTACCCGTTGATTCAGTACGCGAACCAGCTGGTCACGAATCAAGACGGCACGACAGAGCCGCGCTTTGCCTGCAACGTTGTCATCGGTGATCGCGCAGCGGCTTACAACGTGCTGCAGGATCTCGCCTCGGTATTCCGTGGGATGTCCTACTGGAGCAGCAACACAGTTCAGCTAGCCGCTGATCACGGCAATCTGGACGGCTCTGCTGTTGATCCGGTCCACCTTTATACGAACAGCAACGTCATTGAGGGCGTTTTTAACTACACCGGGTCATCACTTAAAACGCGCAGCACCAGCATCCGCGTCCGATACAACGACCCAGACAACTTCTATAAGCCGAACTTCGTTGTTGTCGAAGACGCCGCGCTAATCACCAAATACGGCTATCAGGTTCGCGAGGTTGTCGCTTTTGGCTGTACGTCGCGCAATCAGGCGTACCGCTTAGGCCGCTGGATGATGGCATCAGAAGAGCTTGACGGCGAAACCGTCACGTTCTCAACCGGCCTCCAAGGCGCGATCGTTTTGCCTGGTCAGGTGTTTGCTGTTGCCGATGAGATGCGGCAAGGCGCACGCATCGCTGGCCGTTGCACCGCAGCAACAACAACGACGGTGACAGCAGACATCACGGTGACGTTGCCCGGCGGTGCTGGTCACACGCTCACCGCAACGCTGCCCGACGGCACGATCGAAACAAAAACGATCAGCAGCGTCGATGGTGCTGTCATCACGGTGTCGTCTGCGTTCAGCGCAGCACCGTTGGCGCAGTCGATTTGGTCGATCCAGTCGTCAACTGTTGCCCATCAGAAATTCCGTTGCATTTCGGTGGCTGATGGCGGTGATGGCACGTTTGCAATCGTCGGCGTTCAGCACAACGACAGCATCTACGCAACGGCCGACAACGCCGATGCGCTGGAGTACCAATCGGTCACGACGTTTGACAAAATCCCGACAGCCCCAAGCGGCCTGACTTTTGAGACCAAAGAGGTTCGCCGAAACAACAACGTCGTCAACGACGTGTTCTTCGGGTTCAAGCGTGACAACGATGGAAACATCAGCGGCTACGAGATCCGCTTCAAGGTGGGCGACGGCAACTTCGAGACCGTCAGGCAGACGACCAATGAGCTGAAGGTTGAGGGCGTCAAGCCTGGTTCTACTGTCACGTTCCAAATCCGATCAATCGGCCGCGACGGCACGTTCAAGCACTCGCAATGGGTTTCTGGTTCGTTTGTTGTCCCGAAAGAAGACCAGACGACTGAAGGCGGCACAACCGTTGTCGAGCTGCCACCTGATCCGCAGAACGTGCAACTGGAGCCGCATCGCTCGAATCAAGTGATGGTTACTTGGTCTGTGCCGAAAGAGGGCCTGGGCGCAACCAGCGACAGGTTGAACGCTGAGATCCGCCACAGCTCAAAGACTGACGGCTCTGGCACTTGGCCGAACAGTTCCCTGCTCACCGTTGTCAAGGCCAACACGTTCTACGCGATCTTGCCGGAACTGTCGGGTGAGTATCTCGTCCGGTTTATTGACGATCAGAACAAGAAAAGCTCTGCCGTCCGGTCGGTCATCCACACGCTGACAGATTCAGTGCCGCGCTTGCTGATCCTTGAGGATCGCGAGGACAGCGATACGCCTGAGTTCCAAGGGCAGAAAAACGACACGTTTTACTCAGAGGAGTACGACGCACTGGTCATTGATGGCGACCAAACCATTGACGACATTCTCGACGTCAACGCCTTGAGCAGCTTTGACTTTCTCGGCACTCGCAAGAGCAGCGGCGAGTATTTCTTCGCCAACACGCTGGATTTGGGCGCACAGTTTGACATCGAGTTCAGCCGCCACCTGGTGATGCGTGGCACCTATCCAGCTGACGACATCGATGAGCGCACGGCACTGATCGACACCTGGACCGACTTTGACGGTTTAGAGGCTGACGACGTAAACGCTGAGGTTTACCTGCGGGCGGCTACTACCGGCATCACAGCAGAGGACGAGCTGACGGAAGACGGCGACAAGCTGCTGCTAGAAAACGACGACAACCAAGAGCTAGAGAGCAACTTGGTGTTCGGTGACTGGGTGCCGCTGCGTAATGGGCACTTCCAAGGCCGTTTGTTCCAGTTCAAGTGCGAGCTGAGCAGCGATCACATCGACCAAACGCCGTTGCTAGATGAGCTGGGCTTCACGGCCAAGATGCCGCTGCGGACAGAAACCAGCTCTGTGATCGCGTCTGGCACGGCATCTGGCGGCAAGGCGGTGACGTTCACTAATGCGTTTTTCCAAGATGGCGTCTTCTACAACACGCCGCCGAGCATTGGCATTACGGCTTTCAACCTTGCGTCAGGCGATTACTATGAAGTGACTTCGATCTCTAGGACTGGATTCACAGTGAAGTTCAAGAACAGCAGCAATGCCGTGATTGATCGGAACTTCCAGTACCAAGCGGTCGGCTACGGCTCTGAGCGTTCCTAAAAATGGCCACTCACGATTACATCATCAGCAACGCCTCTGGTGCTGCTGTCCGTGCTGACCTGAACAACGCTCTCGCTGCGATCGTCAGCAATAACAGCAACGCAACTTCCCCAGCCACCACCTACGCATATCAATGGTGGGCCGATACCACGACCGGCCAGTTGAAGCTGAGGAACTCGGCTAACTCAGCATGGATCACCATCTTCGAGCTTGACGGCACGATGCTGATGGAGGACGGCACTGTGTCGGCCCCTGGCCTCGCATTTGCCTCTGATCTTAATACTGGTTTCTTCAGAAGCGCAGCAGACAAGATCAACTTTGCCACTGGCGGTGCAGAGCGCCTAGAGATTGGCAGCTCTGAGGTTGTATTTAACGACCCCAGCAATGATGTTGACTTCCGCGTGGAGTCAAACAGTCGAACGCATATGATTTTTGTCGACGCAGGAAATGATGCGGTCGGAATAGGAACATCTGTACCTAGAAGTTATGGTAGCTCAGTAACACTTGCAACCGACAACCCTTCGGCTGACAACACTTTTACGATTGCAGCAGGCACGAGCAATAATGCGTCCATTCATTTTGCCGATGGCTTAAGCGGTGACGATGCTAATAGAGGGATCGTTAAATATGAACACAACAATAATGCAATGGCATTTAGCACAAATGCCATTGAGAGATTGCGCATCGATTCAAGTGGCAGGCTCCTCATTGGGGTGTCAAGCAGTCGATCTGTTGGATTTGCACATACGCTGCAAATTGAGGGAACTGATGCAGCCACTTCAACTCAAAGTTTTGTCCGTAACTCTAACGATTCATCTGGCCCGCAGATAGATTTTGCAAAGACCAGAGGAACTTCAACTGGTTCCAACACAGTTGTTCAAGACAATGACACTTTAGGCACAATTAAATTCAGAGCGGCTGATGGCACCGATACGGCTTCAACTGCTGCTGAAATAAACGGCATAATTGACGGCACGCCTGGATCAAATGACACTCCAGGTTCCCTCTTGTTCAAGACCTGTGCGGACGGTGCAAGCAGCCCGACGGAGAGAGTCAGAATCGATTCAAGTGGCCGCGTAGGTATCGGAACGACAGCTACCCAGCAGGTATTAACTATTGATGTAAACGATTCTGGCACAACTGCAGCCTCGTTTAACGGCATCAATATCGCCAACACAAACACTACTGCTAATAACGGATCAGCAATAACTTTTGGGCAAACGATTTCTGCAAACAGCAACGCACGAATTGGAGTAATTCAAACAGCACGCGGTCCGTCAGAAAGCCAAGAGATGTTTTTTGGACTTCTTGGCAGTGGCACTTACTCAGAGCGGATGCGCCTGGACTCATCGGGGCGGTTGTTGATAGGTGGGTCAAGTGCAATTAGTGGAAGCAGCACAAACGATAATCTTCAATTAATCAATAGTGCAGGTTCAATTCTTAGCATTGCATCTAGCGACACAACTATTAGCAGCGGAACGCGAATTGGTGAAATTGAATTCTGGGGACAGCCTGGCTCAACGTGGGGTCACTTTGCCAGCATTACCGTCAAAGGAGATGCGTCTGCTGCAGCTAATGACAACCCAGGGCGTATTCAATTTTCGACCACAGCGGACGGGGCAACAACCCCGACGGAGCGGATGCGAATTGACAGTTCGGGCAATGTTGGCATCAACCAAGCACCTACTCGCGAGCTATCGCTGCACTCTCCAAACAACAACAATTCCTTTATTCATTTTACGAATGATGATACGGGTGAAACTGCTTCTGATGGAGCCTTAGTCGGTATTGACGGCAATGAAGACTTAAATATCAATAATCAAGAGTCTGGGAAAAACGTTATCTTTAGAAACAATGGCGAGCGGATGCGAATCGACAGCAATGGAAAATTGTTGGTCGGGGCTACTTCTGCACGCACATCCTGGAACAACCAAACTATTGGCGCAGGCATTCTGCAAGTAGAGAGATCTGGAAATGCGTTTGCTACTGCAATTGCTGTTACTGCTAACTCAGGCACAACAAACCGCACATCTGCCGTAAGTGGAGCTGCCCGACTGTTGTTAGGGCGTAGCACAGGAACATCCGTTGGCTCTAATACCATCGTCGCCAGTGGTGATGTTTTAGGGGACGTTAGTTTCCAAGGAAATGATGGCTCTGGATTTGTAGAAGCTGCAGCAATCCAAGGTTTTTGCGCTGGCACACCTGGCGCTGATGACATGCCGGGAAGGCTCGTGTTCAGGACCACAGGCGACGGTGCAAGCAGTTCAAGCGAACGAGCGCAAATCGACCATCGAGGACAAACAACTTGGAAGTCTGACGGAACTGCTTCTATTGACCATGTATTTACAACCGTTGCAGGCAGCAGCAGCAGCAACAAGCTGATGTCGTACAGGCGCAACGCTGCCAGTGGAGTCTCCTTAGGTTCTTCTGGAGACGAAGTTTGCGTTATACGAAGAAATGGCGATTTAGATAACACCAACAACTCTTATGGCGCTCTTTCTGACATTAAATTGAAAGAGAATGTTGTTGACGCAAATTCTCAATGGGAAGACGTTAAAAATCTGCGAGTTCGCAATTACAACTTCAAAGCTGAAACAGGCAACGATACGCATACTCAACTTGGCTTAATTGCACAAGAAGTTGAGACTGTCTCTCCAGGTCTGGTCAGTGAAACGCTTGATCTTGACGCTGGCGGAAACGATCTTGGCACTACAACTAAATCAGTCAGTTATTCCGTGCTTTACATGAAGGCTGTTAAAGCTCTTCAAGAGGCGATGGATCGTATTGAAACGCTAGAAGCCAAAGTTGCAGCCCTCGAGGCTGGCTAAGTAAACTTCCTCTGACTTCACTTCACCATGGCTAACACCTACGTCTGGAAAATCGCTGACCTTCAACGGGATCTCAGCGACGGATTTGCTCACACGGCTCACTACACCGTGACCGCAATCAGCGATCAAGTTGATGCTGACAACAACCCCTACAACTCAGGTGCCTACGGCAGCATTGGCCTTGATCGTCCCGAGACACTAGAAGACTTTGATGATCTGACTGAAGCTGACATCGTGGCAGCTGTGCAGGCCAAGCTCGGTGGCGCTGAAAAGGTCACTGAAATCCAAGATGCGCTGGCTGCACGCATCGTTGAACAGATCACGCCGACTCAGGCGTCTGGCAAACCTTCTGGCTGGTAATTCCCGTGGCCGACAGAAAAATATCGGCGCTGTCCGAACTGACTGCTCCTGCGTCTGGGGATCTGTTCCCCGTCGTTGACATCTCAGAGGCTGACAACGCCGACAAGAACAAAAAGATCACCTACGG
>Ga0129351_1000393_pt1 | contig 16034 bp, 11 predicted proteins | sample CPBDNA_8_FD_94423 | JGI IMG/M metagenome (GOLD analysis project Ga0129351, IMG submission 94423) | Freshwater to marine salinity gradient microbial communities from Chesapeake Bay, USA - CPBay_Sum_27_0.2_DNA | ecosystem: Environmental > Aquatic > Marine > Coastal | place: USA: Chesapeake Bay... | reverse complement strand
ATTATGTGACTTTAAATTCGTATATTAAAGTGATATTCACAGCACCTTCATAAGCTTGGTCGACAAATGATTTTATAGCCAGCATAACTAAAGATTTTTCATCAAATTCTAAAGTTCCACCAGTAGAAGTATCCCATTCATAAGTTCCGCCTTCTTCTATCGTTAAAGGAGTATTTGCCGTTATAGTTTCAGCGGCAAAAGTAACATCTGCACTGTTTGTGCTAGTTAGCCTATTGGCGCTTATAGTTGGAAGAGTTCCACCTGAAGCGGTAACATTAAAAAATAATTTCGTTTGTGCTAGACTTGAGTCTAAAGTACCTCCAATATTCCCCCCCGAAATAAAAGCTTTTATTAATTTTCCACCAAACGGAGCTATACTCGTTGCTGTAGCATTAGCTATACTAGTAGTTTGATTATTTTGCGTTCCTGAATAGCTTTTATTATCACCCTTAATTGGTTGACCAAACCCTCCAAAAAGCTGACTTTGATTTTGATGAACATACACTCTTAAATGATAAGCTTGAACAAATCTTCCTGTATTATGACCAGAAGTCGAACTAGATAAATTATGAGTATGTATAGCCCCACCTAAATTAGCCGCCCCAGAAGTATTGATATAAAATAAATTATTTTTTAAAGTAGAGTCGAAATTAATATCGCTATCTCCACTTACAGCAACATTCTTCCAATGAGTACCAAAATAGCTATCTGATCCGTTTTTGAAATATCCGTTTATCCAGTTTACTATTTGATTTGTCCCATTGTTAACAGTGTAAGCTGTCACGCTTCTAGCTCCGCTGCTTAAGGTACTATATGAATTCCGTATTTTTAATAATGTTCCCAAAGAAGATGAGCTTGTTAGTGAAGATATAGTAGGCGCAGTACCCGTAACAGCGAACTTATATGTCATATCTGTACCCCCAATATGCACATGACCTTCGCTTCCTGTTGCTCTTCCTATATTTAATGTCGTAGAGCCTGCAGTTGAAGCGCCACCTATGCCTATTAAAGATGTTGAGCTTGATAAATATGTTTCAAAAGGCGTGCCTCCTGATCTACCTGTGATTTGAATGTACGGATTCGTATTTGTTGTGGTCTCCAGCCTCAGAACGTTGGCTGCAACATCTTTTACATGCAATTTGGCAGAAGGGTTGTTAGTACCAATGCCAATTAAATTCTGAGAATCATCAGTAGTAGATGCAACTTTCGCATAAAACAACGGAGAAGAGCCTCCATTTCCAAAAATCTCTACACCTCCTGTAGACTTATTAGTAGAAACACCTCCGCCATACTCCATTAATTTTAGATCTCCATCGTCTACCCTTATTTCTTTTTTGCTTGCGTCAATTATAATATCAGCGGTAGAATCAATCCTAAGATCTGTTAGCACATTCAAAGTGCTAGAACTGGTCGTTGTTCCAATTCCAACATTACCATTACTAGCTACCACAATATCAGTGTTACTCCCTATAGCTCTTGTGATGACAAGTTGATCATTTGTGTCATCAAAACCTATGTTAAATTTACTCGTACCAGCTTGAATAAAATCAATATAAGAATCGTAAGTATCAGCAGAAGTTTCTAATTTTAAAACAGAGTTTGCAGCTGTTTCGTAAACATGCAAAGGGGCTGTGGGAGCATTAGTACCCACCCCTACATAACCGCCATCTTTTATAAAAACACCCAAAGTTGATCCATCATCATACAAATTTAGCCCGTTACCGTCTGCAGCCCAAATGCTTGATCGTTTAAATAGATCATTCGTGACAATAAATTTCATCTCAGGGTTAGTGGCGCTTGTTGATATGTCGCCTATGAACAACACATCTCCATTAGCGGCTGGTGCGCCTAAATTGCCGTATGAAAGTATTTTTCCCATTATTTTAAATAGTTTTGAAATCCTAAAGCGACAGTTAACACTCCATCTATAGAAGTAGTTACACTTTCTGATATTAAATTTCCTGAAATAGGATCAAATGAAAAAACAGTAACTCTTCCTGCATCTTCTAGAATTTCATTGTTTTCGTCTCTTAAAAAAGCTTCTGTTTCGTCTTGCAATCCTTCGTCTGATCTATCTACTTGCCTTACATATAAATCCAAGTTTCTGTAAACACCGCTTCTGGTGTTATCTATCATGTTCGCCGTTTTAAAATCATCTATTTCTACAACAAAATTTGTCGTCACAGAAACAGGTGTTTTACTTATTACTTGAGTTGGAGCATAATAGTTTTGGCTTGTTTTTTCTCTTAGATCATATATAGGAATTCTCTCCATTGTATATTGTTGATCATAAGACATTATTCTATTAGTTTCACTTTGGTCTACGTTGAGTACTATAGAACCTTGATTAATAAACTTTATAGAAGGTAAAGTATGAACGCCTGAATAATCTAATTCACCTTCTCTTACGCCGCTTCCTAATTGTCCAAAAACTGCAAAACTACATTGTGTTGTAGGCACATCTCCAACAGTTGCTCTCGTAATATAGCTAGTTAAATAACCCGAAGTAAAACCTATAACTTGACCATCTGATTCCTCTAAATCTGAAGCATAAATTAAAGCACCATTTACCATTTGATCACCTGTCAAAGTGAATAGCGGGTCTTGATAAATTAAATCTCTAGTAAAACTAATTTCACCTTGTATAGCATCAGACAAACTAGGTTGTACATGGCCAATACCCAATGCACTGATAGGGTTACGAGAAACACTGTAGCTAATATCCAAATCTCTTATACCAGAGATTCCAGTGCCATTAACATAAAAAATGTGCTCGTAACTTGGTGATGCGTTTTTTGACATAATTAATTATTCTTTCTGCCGCTTTCTGATAACAAGCCTCCGACTCTTTGTTCTTTTTGTATAACTTTTACTACCGCAGCTTCGATTCTCTTGGATAATTCTTCTGCATTTGAACTTTGATCGCCGCCTGTTTGGTCATTCCCGCTTTTAGAACTCGATTGCTCTCCAGATCCTGAACCGCCATTACCCATATTAATACTAATGTTAATATTATTAGTATTTCCTCCGCTCATTGCCCCCAAAGTAGAAGCAGGTGATTCAGCGACTGACCCACCGGATTGATAAGCAGGAATGTAGCCCCCGTTTAGCCTGCTCATAAAACCTAATCCATATTTACGAACAGCTTTATTATTCATAACAAATTCTCCTCCAGCCATAAAAGCAGGAATAGAATCCATATTTCGTGCACCACTAGAAATGTAACCTCCACTTTGATTTTTTAAAGCCCATTTTGGCATACCTGTGGAAGTTTTTTTATCTAAAGTGAAACCATCAGCAGTTTTTTCTTTCTTCCCAAATATTTCGCCAAGACCTCCTTGGTCTTGTATATATCCCGTTAGGCCACTAAATGCACCCATTGCCAAAGTGCTTATGAAAGCGTTTCTTAAAGCTTTTCTTTCTGCTTTTTTTCGTTGCATTTCTTCATATCTAGCCCTAGCAGCGTCTCTAGCTTCTTGTAATTCAGGGTTATCAGAAGCATAAAACAAACCGCTCAATCTTGAGCTGCCTATTTTTTCATTTATAAATGCTGACCCTCCTGATTGAAATCTTGGAGCCATGCCAAAATTAAGTTGATCTATAGAGCCGGGACCACCTAAGGCACGAACAGCATTTCTGTTTAATACATATTCTCCATCTTCAAGTAATGCTGGATTACGATCACCATATCTGCTGCCAGATATATACATACCATTTTGAGCATGAATAAAACCTCCTCTTTGTTTGCCTGCTCTTATGCCGGTGTAATCTGAACCAAATGATCCTGACACACCGCTCATTAAACCTTTTACAGCATTCGCTGTTAATTGGTTTCTTATTTCTGTTAAAAATCCAATCGCAGCCCCTCTTAAAGCATCACCTAAATCTTCGGCCCCATCCATTGCTTGATTAAGAGCATTGGTCATATTGCTCGCAAATAGATTTGGGATTTGCTCCCCTAAAGTAAACCTAAAAGTGTCTACATCATCAGTAATCTTTGCAAAACCTTCATCCATACCTCTTCCAAATGATCCCTTACCGGTTTTTTGTTCATAGTCTGCTTGGCTCAAGCCCATTCGTATTCTTCTTTCATTGACAGCTTGCGCATCAATTTGCTTATTTCTTGCTTCTATGTTTTCCCTTTCCGCCTTGGTCACTTGCTCCATTCTATCTATAGTTTGAGAAGAATTACTTAGATAGTTGCCTATTGCCCCGGCTGATGCACCGCCAGCAACAGAAGTAGTATTACCTTTTATGTCTTGGGTTAAAACGCCCACTAAATCTTTGCGATTTTGTATCGTAGCTTTTCTTTCTTTTAGATTTAATTCGGCTAACTTGCTTTGTCTTGCTGTGTCTTCTGCAGCCTGCACAATGTTATTTTTCACATCTAAAGGTAAATCTGGATAACCCCTCAAACTGCGTGTTTCGTTAACGCCTGCTACATTGGCAGCATCAGCTAATTCTTTCTCGTACTTTTTCTCCACCTCAGGAATAGAAAGAAAAGGTATTTGCTGTTCCGCTGTTATTTGAGCAGTCAGTAATCTAATAGTAGTATCTAACTGCATTAAACCAGACCTTAAAATTTCTTCAGATTTAATTTTAGCTTTAGCTAATTCCTGCTCCACTTTCAGAGTGTTCAGTTCTAAAGATTTTCTGTTATCAAAAAGTTGAAGCTCTACTCTTTGCCTGTCTTTTTCTATAGCCTTTGTTTCTTCAAATATCTGACTTTCTATTTCTTGGGTTCTTGAAAACCTTGCCCCAGTTGTTAAGCCGGTTTGCGTTCTCATCAAATCTAATTCAGAACGTAAATTTTGAAGATTTAATTGACGAGGAAGATTCCTTTGAATAAGGCCAGTATTCAACTGAAGCTCGCTAACTTTTTGTTGAGTAGTTAATCTTTCTATTTCTTCTGTGTTTTTAGCTCTCTGTAATTCAACTTCTTTTCTAGCGTTGATGACAGTTTGTTCATATTGTAAATTAGCAAGCTGAGAAGCTCTATCTTGAGATAACGTATCAATCAAATTGGTGAATTGCTCAAGATTATCGCCAGTTATTAAGCCCTCAGATATAGCTGATTTCAAACTAGCTAAACCTGTTTCTGGAGATTCCATAAAACTATTCAAAGAATCCCTTAGAACTTGATTAGATTCGTTTGTCTGGATCGCAGTTTCTTTGTATAATTTTTGTATTTGATCTATGTTTTTTAACGCAAAATCTATTTTTTGTTGTTCTGCTTTTAAATTTGAAACTCTTATTTGATCACCGAATGATCGACTTACTGCGCCAGAACGACCTTCTTTTAAATCGTTTGCGATTTCTTGTTGCAAACTAGAAATAGTTTCTGTATAACTTGCTCTAATTTGTGAACCCAATGATTTAATACCTTGAGTTTTAGCTACAGATTGTAAATTTTTTCTAATTGATGTTAACGTAACGGTTAGATCCTCTGGAGTAGGAGCTTCTTCAGTAAGTTTTTTAAGTTGATCTTGATATTGCTTAAATATATAAGTTGCATTTTTCACTATTTCAGCAAAATCCCTATAGCCTATTGCTTCCAAGCCTCTTTCTAAGTCTAATATATCAGATTCTTCTATGATATTTTTCTCCGCTAAAATTTTCCCAAATTTTTGAAAATCTGTTCCAGATTCCTCAAAAGCGTTTTCAAGAGTTCGCCTAGACTCAGCAGTGAATTTTCCCGTTGAATCAGCAAAAATTGAAAGGAAATCTCCAAACCTTGCACCAGCTTCCTCAAAAGTTTTCTGATCAAAGAATTTTTCCGTTACAAACTTTTTACCCGGAAGCGTCTCTCCCAAACCTGCTTCTTGCCTTTGCTCTTGGACGGCTTTCAATCTAGACCCTTTTCTTTCGAAACCTTCCGCTCTACCACGCAAAGCTCTTATATTAACAGATTTTAAAGATTCGTTTTGATACTTTTTCAAACTATTGGTTAATTGCTCAATAGTTACGCTAGAATACTTAAAATACTCAGGTAAATCTGAATCTTTTATTTTTCTAAAAGTCTCCAGCATATCTTTTTGTATTTTATCTCTGGCTGAAGCAGTGTCTGCAGATAAATAAGACTCTCTTTGAGATAAAAAGCTTTCTACAAGTTGAATGTTTTCTTTTGTAGAGTTTTCAAAGTCAGTTAAAGATTGATCCAATTCTTCTACCGATAAAGACGCCTTAAAGGCGGCTTCGGCAAGTCCAACTAATCCACCTATCGCTGCCCCAGCCAAAGGATTTCCAACAAGAGCTCCTATCCCTGCCCCTATTCCAGCATAAGAAGTTACGCTTTGAGTAGCTTCTTCAGTAAAACGTTTCCCATAAGTTTTTTGAGTTCTATTTGTCCCCCCTTCCATCTCCTGATACGCTAAACCTCCTAATATTGGTAAACCAATTGACGTAGCTGCTGCTATACCCGGCCCAGAGAGAAGAGCATTGAATCTTCCAAGCGTTCCTGTAATGTTTCCAGTGACTCCTGCGGCAATTTGAGCCGAAGCTTGCTCTATTCTTACTGCCAATCTACCAGCTTGAGCGGCACTTATCCCCATGTTTGTTGTAAGCGCTCTAGTCTCAGCTCGAACTTGATCCATTGTCATGGTTCCGGCATGAAGACTTAAGGCCATATTAGAAGCTGCCAGACTTATGTTTCCAAAATTTTCATTAGCTCTGCTAACGATCCTGCTTAAGTCTATTCTAGAGGCCCTATTAACTTGACCAACTAACATCGAATAGTTTGTATTATAGTCCGCTGCTAAACCTCTAAGACCTTCGTTTACTTGGTTTTGATTTCTTGTACCTGTAGCTAAAGCCATTGAATAATTATTAGCCTGCCGGAGAACTTCTTGAAGGTCGTTTCCTTGAAGTCTTCCAAGGCCAGCTAAAGATCCAGCTACATTCCCAAATCCAGTTTGAAAACCTGTTCTAGATCCAACAGCACCTATTCCGCCTAAAGATATTCTTCTAGCTATATCTTGTTGGTATCTTTGCTCAGCTATAGCATTTTGAGTATTTGTTGTTCGCATATTCTGAGAGCTTGCAGCTATATCTTGTGGCCTACCTGTAGGTGCTACAAAATTTCTATTGCGCCTAGATACTTGCCCACCATAAGCACCAATTTGTTGCCTTATGACACCTAAAATTTGTTGTTCTTCTGCCAGTCTCCTAGAAGTAGAAGTTTCAATTTTTAAAAGAGCTGGTAATAGTTTTGTAAAAACATCTTTTCCTAAGTTAAAAGCAACTTTACCAAAAACAGCAAATGCAGCAATTAAACCGGGACCAATCAAACTTCCAAACCCCCTGACTACACCTTTTGCAAAATCGGCTCCAAATTTTTCAGAATCAGATTTTAATAAATTATTTAATTCGGATAACCCATCAGTTATAAATGGTAAAAATGTTTTACCAAAAGGTTCTAACGTCAACTTTCCAATGTTTGATTGCAACTCTGTTATACCAGTCGATGTTTTTGTTAAGATTGCGCTTAAGCTATTATTTAATCTTTCGTTTGCTATAGCAGCATTATTTGCTGCCAAAGCGGAAACTTGTAAAGCTTTAGCGAAAGTAGATTCTTCTTTATTTAAATCTTTTAGTATAGCGGACAGAATGTTTCCTTGGAAAACGCCAGCTACTTGCTCCCTTAAGTAAGCTTTTGTAGAATCTCCTAAATCCCTATAAGCACCAGAAAAATTTTGAAGAACTTTTGTCGCTGGTAATATATTACCCTTCGAATCTCTTACTGCCACATTAAAATTTTCAAGGGCATCGAGAGTTTCTGTTCGTTGCAACCTAGTAAAAATTGTTTTGAATGCGTTACCTATAACAGCACCGCCTCTACCAGTAGTTTGCTGAACGGATGCAATAAGGCCATTTAATTCATCAAAATTAACTTTAGCGTCTTGAGCCGCTGAACCCACACGACTCAAACCTTCAACCAAATCTTTTGCTGATACTGCGAATCTTGTTTCAACTGCGACAAACTTATCAATTGCTGTTGTAGTATCTATATCTGAAAAAGCATTAACTGTGGCAGTTAACAAGTCAACAGTTTTCTTAGCATCCATCCCCGTAAGCCTGACTAATTTTAATGCATCACTAGTTCTTTTTAAGGCTTCTTCTGCACCTAAACCTTGACGAGAAAATTCTAAAAATGCGGAAGAAGTATCTTTAAATGATGTAGCTGTATTTTTTGCTATCCCAAAAAGTTCATTACCAACTTTATTTAAAGTTCCAGTAGAAGCACCCAAAATCCTATTAATATCAACCATTGCCCTTTGTACATCAATGGTAGTTTGCGCAAGTTGCTTAAAAGCTTTTTGAACGTTATATATGATCGCAGTAGAAGCCCCAAACGCCAAAACACGGGCGTTAGATGCCTGCAATGCAGAATCAAACATCCTTAAGTCTCCAGTCAGTTGACCCAATGGTCTTCTGCCGCTGACTTGCAGGTTGATATTCGCAGGGATATTAATAGCCATATTTTCAAAAGATATACACTTTTTTACGCTAAAATATCATTTATTCATCGCTTTCATTAAATCTTTCATGTCCATTTTGCCGCCATGTTGTTTTAACATGTCAGATAATGAATGAGATTGGTTTTTTGCAACGCCTAGATCTTCGTAATCTTGCTGCTTAGCTCCGACGATTGTAGACGCACCTTGTTTGTCAACATTCTTTAATGTGCTTTTTGCTTTTTCTTGGCTGTTGACGTAATCAATGATTTTATCAGGGTCTTTTTTGATCTGATCAGGTATTTTGGGGTAATTCTCAAAAATATTTTTAAACATTCTAGAATAAACAATCAGTTTAACTTGGTTAGTTGATAACTCAAATAAAGGTTTATCGTAAAAGTTTCTAACATCTTCGCAAAACGGCATATACATTCCAAAAAAATCTTCCAATATAACCTTTTGTATATTATGATCATCAAATGAATTATATTTAAGATTATAACCCATCACTAAATCAAAAATGTCTTGCCTCTCTAATTCATCGATATCCTGATTAGAAAATTTTCTATTTATAAGGGAACTTTCTTTATAAAAAGACATTAAAATATAATGCTCTGAAACTCTTCGATCAGTATAAGTTTCACAAGTTTCACCAACTACTTGGATTTTTTTTAAAAGAACCTTGTCGTAATCTTTTTTTGCGTCTTCTATTTGTTTATTTATATTTTGAATATCCGAAGGAAGATATAAATTTTTTTTAGTAGTGTCTAAGCTTTCTAAAAAAGCTTTTTTCTCTTTTATATTTTGATCATCTTTCTCTGTCCAAATATCATTTTCTCTTAAAACATTAAGGGCCTCCTCTTCATTAGGAAGCCCTCTTTGTTTGGCAAAATCGTAAAATTCTTTTTTTAAAGACTCTACATTGATTTGATCGAATACAGATAAATGCTTGATATATATCTTTTCTTTTTTGAAAAATATCTCAGAGTAACCAAAAGCTATATCTCTAAAAATTTCCCTATAATTAAGATCTTCATCTTTCATTATTCTTCCTGAATGATAGAAGACAAGTGCTCCCTATCAAAATCATTACCACTAAAATACCAATAACTAATGATCGTTGTAATTTTATCCGCTACTTTATGGAAAATTTCATCACTAGCTTCGTCTTTTTCATAGTAATTATCTAATTTTTGCTGAAAAGTCTCTCCCTGAAAGTAAATCTTTGGCTTGTCTTCTTCGTTCGTTTTAAAATATGTCAAAAATAATACGTACCATAAAACAATAGTTTGTTGAGCTTTTATGTCTGCGGTATGAGTAAATAGGGTTTGATAATTTGACTCTAAATCAATTATTTTTTTGCGGACCTCTACCATATCAGAATTTAACTTTTTAAGTTTTTCTTGAACTTCTGGGTCTTTTTCATCATAACCCTGAATGCCCATCTTAGTAAGGTCTTGCTCAAATTGGTTCAACTTTTTATAATTATCCAATAATTCATTGGCATCACTCTCCGTTAATGCTCCTCCAGAATCTGCATACTTTTTAGCTAGCATCGCTTTTGTCAGAATGCCCTTTTTGACAGATTGACTCATAGCGATAGAGAATTCAGTATCAGCTTCTTCCAATTCTCTTCTAGAGGGTTTTTTTATTAAGAATTCAATCGGGTAGTCCTCTTTGACCTTTTTCTTAACTTCAACCTCTTCTTCAACACCTTCATCATTTTTCATGATTTCTTTGGTGATCTTTTCAACCTCTTTTTCGCTTTGAATTGTGAATGAATAAATTTGTTTAAACATATAATTATAAATATTAAATAAAATACGTCAATTTTCTAAAAAAACTTTAAAAAGTGTATAATATTTTTGTATGTCAAGCTTACTAACATCAACAGAAAAAAGCGCATTAAATAGTATAATGAATGATCAGCATGATACTTTTGCTAGGCTAGTCACTGTTTATAAAAGAGCGAAAGAAACTGTTTCTACCCCAAGTACATCTTTCAACTCAATTTACGGAAACGCTGGAGCTACAACAAGCATTACTTATACACCTCAATCTTTCCAAATATATGCCAGAATTATGTATAATAAATCTTACGATGAGGATTACTTTTCAGATTCTGAAGCAGATTCTCAGTTAAAGATTAAAATGCAAGAAGGAAAAATAAGGCTTAAAATTAAAGCTGATGATTATGCTACAGTTAAAGATTGTTTAAGGTTACAGTTCGACAATGGTGTTTACTTTGTTGATAGCGATTTTCGTGGGCATGGCTTATTTGATGTTCAATTTTATACATTTTTCGTTAAATCATCTCAGTAATGGCATCAATCACTTACAGAAAAAGAAATTTGATGAAGCTCTATGTAATACCAGAGCTTAATAAAGTGCATTTAACAGCAGAGTGGAAAAAAGTAGTTAGAACTAGGGTCGAAAAAGCTATGGGCTCAGTTCGCAATAAATTCATACAAAGTTTTTTAAATCACCCAATATCAAGAGAAATAGATATGGGTCCTAGTGGCTACAATCTTAGCGGCACTTTAAAGGGGTATTCAAATTTGTTTGGTTTTATTGGGTTTTATGAAGACGAAAAACCTATAAAAGTTTTAAAAGCTATACTGATGGAATACGAAATTAAAATTGTCAGCAGAAATGGTTATACAGATGTTAAAATAGACGTACCAACAAAAGAAGAGATATATAAAGCTACTCCTTTACCTTGGGCAAGGGGAAGATCATGGGTTAAAGCCATGGAAACAGGATTATCAGGCTTCGGCATGTATATAACGTCTGAACACCCAGAATCACGCTCTGGAGAAGGTATACAAACTAAAAGAAAAATCAGGTCAGGTAAATTCACAAATACAAGTTATTTGAGCGTTTTACTGAATGAATATTATAAAAATATAAAAAATTTAGAAGATAGATACACGAAATGAAACCAGTTTTTCAGCACCAACTACTTAGCAGTTTTTATTTATGGTTCGACTCATATTTAATGAGAAAAGGCGAAGCTTACGAAACTTTTACTAGCGATTTTTATTATTATTCTGACACAAGGTTTCCTGATAAAGTTGTTTTCGGTAGCCCTTATAAACAGTTTGTTTCTGATAAATCTATCGATAACGCTATTGTAATAGAGTCTGTCAGTGGCGATGGCATAGAATACACAAGAGGTGTAAGTGGCTTAATAATAGATTATGATAACGGAAGAGTATTGTTCGACGAAGGGTTTCCCACTGGAACAAATATTAGTGGCACTTATAGCGTCAAAAACTTTAATACTTATATATCAAATCAAAACGAAGAACAATTAATATTAGAAGGTAAATATGAAAGTAACAGCAGGTATACTAGAACGCTTACAAATATAAAACCTTACGATCAAGTAACGCCTGCTGCATTTTTATCTATAGAAAGTTTAAACAACCAACCTTTTGCTTTAGGCGGAGAAGATAACACTATAGCTCAAGGTAAAGCTGTAGTATTTGCAGAAAATATGTATGAGTTAGACGGCATACTCTCTATATTCAATGATTCAAATAAAGAAGTGTTTGCTAATGTTCCATTTACAGGGGTCCCATTAAACGAATACGGCGACATCAAAACAGCACAATACCCTAACGGATATAATTATACAGGGCTAGCGAACAATTATCCAAATGATATATATTTAATAGATAACACTATGGTATCTAAATTTTCTGATAGAATTAAAAAAGTTTTAGAACCTTCTTTGTATGTTGGATTTATAGATTTTGAAATCCATAAGTATCGATTTCCTAGATTATAAATATAAAATTTCTCAAATTTAACCAAAAGTTGTAAATTATTGTAAATTTAACACCTAAAACATTATGGCAAGAAATAGAATAATTTATCAAAGTGAAGCTCTTTTTGTTTCTCCCAGCTCAACTGGTTATCATTTGCAAAAAGCGGGTCAAGGTTTAGATGATACCCCAAGCGTATTAGATGATCACGGTTTTACATATTGGACTGGTATTACAGAATGGGAAACTCCCGATTACACTAGTGGACCTAAATTGAGGTCTTTAACTATGCCGCTGGAAAGAATTCAATCTGCTAATTTTAATTTTACAATTAATAGAACAGATATTAATGAATTCGGTAAGTTAGCAAGATTAGACTCTATAGCGATGGAATCTCCGACTGTTGGGTTGGATTTTAATTACTATCTAACTGATGGAGGTAATGAAAGAAAACTAGGATTTAATATACCAACGTCTGAATTGGATGGTTACGATGGAGGTAGAGCGAATACAAGCACTCCTTACAGTACAGGTGATTTAGCTTTATCAGGGTATAGCGCATTATCTGGATTAATTGAGGATACTCAAGGAAATAACTTTTTCATCCTTGTAACTAAAGAAGGTAAAGACGTTCAAGCTAACTCAGTAACATCAGCTAATACTGCTACTGAATACGATATTGTTTCAATTGGAAATGGCTTTATATCTGACTACACTGTTGAAGCTGCGGTTGGATCTATTCCTACTGCCTCTGTAACTGTTGAAGCTTTTAATATCAAAGTAGAAGATAGAGCATCAGGAGACGCTAGCACATCACCTATTTCCCCTTGGATTAATATTAGCGATGGCACTGTTAACTCAACTCAAGAATACTTTATTCAAGGTACTGAGCCAGTAGGACAACCTCTAAATATCTCTGGAACTGGGAGTGTAACAGCATTAAGGCCCGGAGATATTACTTTAACTATAGGTGGATCTGGAGATTATGATGGCATAACAGATTTAGCAGGAGATGGAGTTGCACATATCCAAAGTATGAGCATCTCTATTCCAATGTCTAGAACAGTTTTACAAAGGCTTGGCAATACATTTGGTTATGCTAGAGTTATAGATTTACCTTTAAATATTGAGGTTTCTATTTCTGCAATTGTTTCTGAGCTCAATAATGCATTTAACTTGTACAATAATTTATGCCATACCCAAACCCATACATTCACCTTGGATTTATATAATTGTAATCCTGCTACAGGTTTACCGGGGTCTAGTAAAATTAAATTTGAAATTAAAAATGCTAGATTAGACAGCGAAACCTTTTCTAATGCCATTGGGGATAATGAGACTGTTGATATGACTTTTAGTTGTCAAGTTGGCGGGGCAAAAGATCAAAATAACGGTGTATTTATGTATGGAAGCTACCCACTATTTAGAACACTACCATTCTACCCATTAGGTAAAAATAAAGCTCTAGATGGGTCTTACACTATTGCAGAACCATAAAATAAACATCAAATTTAAAATAGAAAGAATATAAAATGGCAAGAAACAGAATAATTTATCAAAGCGAGGCGCTGTTTATTACCCCCGGTTCAACTGGTTGCTGTCTTCAAGAAAGTAATGGTGGTGACGATGTAACCGCAAACGAAACATGGAGTAATATTTCAGGTATCGGTGATCTTACAAATAATTACAATTTAAGATCTTTAACAATGCCCATTTCAAGAGTACAAAATGCTAATTTCAATTTTACTATCAATAGAACTGATATTAATGAATTCGGCAAATTAGCTAGAATTGATTCTATAGCAATGGAGTCGCCTACTGTTGGTTTGGATTTTAGTTATTATTTAACTGACGGAGGGAACGAAAGAAAAATGGGTTTCAATATACCCACTAACAAAATAGCAAATAGGGATGCGGCCTTGTATAATTCTAGCGACGCCTGCTACACTGGGATTAGCGCTTTATCTGGATTGATAGAAGATAGTCAAGGAAATAATTATTTCATCCTTACAAGTGAAGAAGGTATTGATGTGCACGGGGCAGATAAGGTGCAATCAAGCGGAATCTTCAATGTTATTGGCATCGGCAACGGTTTTATTACAGACTACACTGTAGAAGCTGCTGTAGGAGCAATTCCTACTGCTAGCGTCACAGTTGAAGCGTTTAATATTAACGTGAACGACGTGATATCAGGCGGCGTTGTTACACAAGCAGATCCTACTAATTCTAACCATTATGCCAGATTCGTGCCTTCTGTAACATCTGAAGGCAGTTATTCGACAGGTGATGCAACCACTGAGAGTAGCGTCCCTCAGTTTATCATACAAGGTGAAGAAAATGCTAACGATACGCTTGCAATCAATACTACAGGTACAAATGGAACACCTTCAGCATTACGTCCGGGCGATATTACTTTAACTCTCCCAAATTCTACTGACGGTATCATTGTCACTGACGGAGACGGAAAAGCTCATATACAAAGCTTCACTTTAAGTGTCCCCATGTCTCGCACTGTATTAGGTAGGCTTGGAAATACTTTCGGCTACGCTAGAGTAATAGATTTACCATTGAACGGAGAAGTAACCATATCAACGATTGTTTCTGAGTATAATAAAATCAACTTATTCCATAAGCTCTGTGATACTCAGACTCTAGACATGACATTGAGCCTGTATGCTTGTAACCCAGCTACTGGATCTGCTATAACAGGAGCTGGAGCCTTCGACATTCAATTCCAAATCAAAGGAGCGAGACTAGAAAGCCAAAGTATTTCTAATGCTATTGGAGATAACCAAACAGCAGATTTGACGTTTTCATTTCAAATCGGCGGGGCCAATGATACCAATAGTGGCCTTATAATGAATGGAAGCTATAACTTATTTAGGTGCATAAGATCATACCCTCTGGGTGAAAATAAACTGAGCCAATTGGTTGCAGGAATTACACCTTCGACATAAACAATCAACATAAAAAAGAAAAGCCCCCGAAAGGGGGCTTTTTTGTTGTTAAATTTAGTTGGTTTACAGTATCCCTGCAAGATAGGTTAAACATCCGCTAAACCCTATTTAACCAACTTAAAATCCATCTGAAATGAGCCTTTTGACTTTTTCATGATCAGGGTGATCAGGGTTCATAATATCCATCTCTTGCTGAAGAACTATGCTTCTAGCCCCTTTTGTTGTTCTCCTGAACGCTTGCCTTAGTTGCTCCTTTAACCTCGCTTTGTCATGACTAGGAAAAATACCAACCTTCTGACATAATCTTTGAAGATCTGCCAAGTTACAGTCTTTCATTTTTTCTTCAAAAACATCAGGATCATTAGTCCCAAAATGGTTTACCGACTTAATGCCCATCATTTCTTCTAGCTCTTTAGTTTTTTGAATTGCTTCGTCTTCTATCTTGCCGCTTGAAAAATTTTCAAGCTGATCAGGGCTAGTAACCTTTTGCTTAGTTTTCTTTTTACGTTGAGCCATATTTTTATATAATAATTTTTATTTGAGTTTTTCAATAAAAAACCTCGCCCCCAAATGGAGGCGAGGCATTCATAATGAATTTTAGCAGTATAATTACATGATTAAACCAACTAAAGCTCTGTTGTCGAGAACCATGCGGCCCTCTTCCAAAGCTCCGTAGTAACCAATGCGCTGCTGTCTAGCAGAGAACTGATCGTCAGCCACTAAGTTGAATTCAGAACCAGTGTCAGAATCAACAGCAATAGCACGAACCATTGCGTCACGGCTACGGTCAAGACCAATGATAACTTCTTCACTTGCAGCAGTGAAAGCACTGGATGCGGAGGTAGAACCGTGGT
>Ga0129351_1000391_pt1 | contig 16088 bp, 23 predicted proteins | sample CPBDNA_8_FD_94423 | JGI IMG/M metagenome (GOLD analysis project Ga0129351, IMG submission 94423) | Freshwater to marine salinity gradient microbial communities from Chesapeake Bay, USA - CPBay_Sum_27_0.2_DNA | ecosystem: Environmental > Aquatic > Marine > Coastal | place: USA: Chesapeake Bay... | reverse complement strand
GCAAAATACGGAAACTTTTCTCCGTTCCAAGCGTCCCATCGGATAATAAGTTCATGCAAATGCTTGTGCGCCTTGCGGTAGGCATCCTGTCCTTGCACAAATACACTGACGTTGTAGGGCGGCTTGGTCTCGACGCATATCCAGTAGAAGCGGAAGACCTGAAGCATGTCCTGGTACGCTGCCGCTTGCTCGTGGTACATGAGGTTGTATGCCTGCCTCTGGAAGGATTCATGGCTCGCATCTGAGCACGTCTTCACGTCGATAATGAAGTCCTTGGCTAGGGCATCAGCGTAGCCCACGAAGGGCACTCCAGAAAGCTCGGCCTCTATCTTCTTCTCGAAGTCAGTACAAGCGGCGAGAAGTTCCTTGGCTGCAGGGTGTTCCTCAATGGCTTTTGCACACGCATGCACAATGTCCATCTGCTCCTCGGTCAACACCGTCAGGCCGTCGGTTTCCTTGAGGAAAGCCGCGTACTGCTCCTTTCCTTTCTTAGTCCTACGGTCAACTACGAGCTGCCGTGTGTATCGCTTAAAAAACTGATTGGCCTCCAGGACCATGCAGTGTATGGCTGACCCTAGTTCCATCGCTGGGGATGAGGGCGCCTTGCCCTTGACGTATTCCAGGTAGTGGTTGGGTGACTTCGCAAACGCCTTCAGGGCGCTGCTGCTGAGGTAGTCGCGCTTCATGCCTCAACGAGTTCGAGCATGTACTTCTCTACCTCGTCCCAGTTGACATCGCGCATATCGTCGTGAGTCATGTCCGGGGTTCCGTCGGGCCACATCTCGCGCATGAAGATGCGGCACTTCTGGTTGAAGCCAGCCAGCTCGCCAGCCCAGGAGACAAAGCGGCGTGCTCTGCGGTACGCTCCTTCGTCGTTGTCGGTCCAGAGGACCAAATTCCAAGTGGCCCAGTTAGACCAGCCGTTGTAGGTGTTGTCGTTCATCGGATTACTTGTTAGCTTCGAGTTCGGCGATTCGGGCCTTGAGTGCAGCGTTCTCCTTCTTTAGCCTCCTAAGGTCTGCAGCAGCACCGTAGATGGTGTTGCTTAGGTTCTCCAAGACGGTCATCGTTTCTTCTCTTTGAGTTGGTCGAATTAGGTCGTTCATCGTGTGTGTGATTGAATGTCGGTTTTGAATTGCTCCCAGAGAGCGTCGAGTTGTTTCTTGAATTTGTCCGCGTCGCGTTCGATTGACTTGGCGGTGATGTGCTCCATCCATTCGTTGTATGATTGAGCTGGTTGGTCAGGGTAGACCGTGTGGCTGATGCCGTTAGGTTTGAGGGGCATGGGTCAGTGTTTAACGGTTGTAGATTCCGAGGCTGTAGTGCTTCATGGCAGCGGTCAGCTTGCGCTTGTTGTGGGGCTGCATACCAAACCGCTCGTGCTCGGCTCCGTAGTAGGCTGCAGTGAGCATGTTGTAGATGCGGTCGTGGTTCTTGCCCTTGCGAGCTGCACCGTCCTCGATTGCTTCGAGCCACGCTTCCAAGAGGTGCTCGTTGCTGATTGAGTAAGAGAGGGCGAATCGGAGGATAGCTTCGTGCTTCATAGCTGTAGAGTTTTTGTGTTGTTTGATGTCCCAAATATCAGGCAAGTTTTTTCTTCTGGCAAGCGATATCGGAAAAAAGTTTGCAGAAAAATGCGAGATGCCTATATGCAGGGCGATTGCGGGGGAGCACCAGGCCCCCCCTCGCTTTTTAGTAGCTAATGAACTGCTTGAGGTCCTCGCGCATGTGCTTAGCGACAGCGTCAAACATCAGGTCGAGTTTGGCATCCCCGCTGTTAAGGGTGTTGCCTCCGCGCTCCTCGATATGCAGGTTCCAGCTTAGGCGGAACGATTCATCTTCCAGGAAGCCTCCGGCCTTCTTTGTTGGGACGGTGCTGTAGCCTGCTGATTTCAGTTCGTCGGCTGCGTAGACCTTCCCAAGGGCGAAGGCCTGGTCAATGATGTTTGAGAGCTGTGCGGGGGTGAGGGTGACTTGTGTCATGGTGTAGAATTTTGAGGGGTTAAAGAAGGGGGGCACCAGGCCCCCCGGTTAAATTACTTTTCGAGTTCTGCGATGCGCTGCTTGAGTTGGTCGACCTCCTCGTTACGCTCCTGGAGCCACCGCTCGAATCGGTCGGCTCTGTCCAGACCTGCGTCGCGCAAGGATGTCATGAACTTGAGTCGCTGGCTGAGGCGAGCGTTTTCCTTTTCGAGGCGAGCGATGGTTGCTTGTTCAGCAGTAAGGGGTGTGTTTGAAGTAGACATGTTGTAGAGTTTTTGTGTGTTTGTCTGTGCCAAAGATAGCGGCAACTTTTTTCCCTATGCAAATCTGAGAGGAACTTTTTTGCAAGAAAAATGCGAGGTGCCCTGTTTTACTCGCGTTGCACGACGAAAAAAAAATGGCCCCCCAGTTGCCTGAGAGGCCATCCAACGATGAAACTACACTGCTGACCCTGTCAATCGCAGCGATACCAAGCGAATATACGACTCAAGTCGCTTCGCGCACAATCCATTTGAAGTCGTCGCCCCTTTCTTGTAGGCGTGCCCACCATCCCCCCAGCCTAGGTGTGCTGAAGTTCTTCTCAGTAGCCCAGCCCGCATAACGGTCGCCCAGTTTCTTGTAGCTACCTAGGCGCAGGTGGTGTACGGTACGCTGCTGCAGGCGCATCTGCTGTGTGATGCGGTCAACGGTGACTGGTAGGTGCCACTTCTGGTGGTCGTGACCCCTCAATATGAGGTCGGCGTCCGGGAAGTCCTTTTGGTCAATATCCGCACCGAGGATGCCTTTGGAGCGCTTAGCCCCTCCACCATATCCGTGGTGGTAGTGCACGTTGAATCTACGCGCCCCACTGCCGCGCCTGTGGGCATTGACGACCAGCCATCCAGCATACCCGCCCACCTCTACATGTCCGCCCTTCTCATTCATAATTTGCGCCACGCGGTCAATCGGCGAGACCATCATGCGTTTCTCGATGTTGGTTTCGTGGTTGCCCTTACTGATAAACTTGATGACGTCTGCATATTTGGACAGGCGTTCACCTACGTCCTGGATGACCTCGTCGACGTAGACGCAGGACTTGTATTCGGGTCGCAGTTCAGAGTAGTTGCCTCGTGGGTCAAACCGACCCTGCATAAGGTCAAACAGGTCGCCAAAAATGAAGACCCCCGCACCGAGTTCCTGGGCTTCATCCAGGTGTCGATGCAGGAGGTCCCTGTCGCACTTCATCGCGTCGTAGTGAATGTCGCTGATGAACAGAAAATCTTGATGGCCTTGTCGACGCTTGACGTCTACTTCAACCTGGTGCACTGTGCGTGCTTTCCTTAGTAGGTCCATATCACGTTTTGGGTTTTGTTAGGGTCCATGTCTACATGCATAAAGTCCTCGCCAATGCCGATACGGGTGAAACCTGCATCGAGCAGGGACTCCAGCATGATGAATCGACGTCTAGAGTTAGGTACGGCCAGGTCGACAGCGTAGCCCATGAGATGGCTGCTTGACCTGCTGCCTCCGACAGCCTTATTGTGGGCAATGCTCCTTACGCCAGACGTGACAACAAAAGGAAAGCCCGCAAGGTCGCGGGCATTATCGAGGGCCTCCAAGACGTTGGCCTCCATCAGTTCACCAGAGCCTGGTTCGTCAGGCGAGTCGAACTCATGAAGACGGAAGTATTTGTACATGTTAGAACCCCTTTTTGGCCAGCAAAATTTTCAACTCCTGAATGCCTTCGACGCATTCCTTGAGCATGGCCTTGAGTTCGTTTTGGTCTGACTCCAAACGGTACACGCGGCCTTTCAATTTTGCCACCTCTGCGTTGAAGTTCACCCAAACACCTATAACGCCCACCAAAGACGGAACTAAAGTTATCAACGCATCGAAGTTCATTGTGGTTTGTTGGGCTTGTTGGGTTTCTTGTCTTTCTCCTGTTTAGCGAGCCACGCTCGCAACGCTGCGATGCTCTGCTCCCTAGTCATCCGATGTACTTGTCGGCGATACGGGGGTCCAAGCCGCCACTGCCAATGCTGATGCTTAGGCCGTTTTGGAAGTAGGCGTTACGCTCAGGCAACATGTCCGCAGGACCGTTGTCGTTGTACTCGTTGAACAGGTTGACGTTGGCTGTAAGGTATTCAACCATGCGGGTAGTGTAGAACTGCGCATTCTGCCGCGCATTTTCCACTTGGCGGTGCAGGTCATCAGAACCAATGGCTGCTGTGTTCTCAGCCGTCCGAATAACCAGCCCACCGTTGTCGACTTGCACGTAGAGGTTGGGGAGCAGTTCAACCATGGTCCACCACACGACCGCCTTACGGACGTAGTCGTCCATCAGTGTTGTATATGCACCAGAGAGTGTGCCACCAGACACCTTGGTTTTGAGAGCCTGTAGGAGTTCTGTGCCGAGATACTGCTGAAGGTACTTGTCCTGCGCCAGGATGATAGACGGAACGATTGACGCCTCCTCCACAGCGCCGTTGAGTTGAGTCAAACGCTTGAGGTAGTCAGGATTGACGAAGAGGACTTCTGCTTGTAGTGCCATTATTGAGGTGTTGTCCAATTACGGGGTTCGAGAAAGCCGCGGTTGGTTTGGTCGCGGGTACGCTTAGCCACGCGCGGGTCGTTTACGGGGAGGGGTTCACCGCCAGCCTCACGAATAATTGCCTTTGCACGGTTGACGCTAATCTTGTTGTTGTTCTTGCGCAGGTATGTGCGACGCTCCCAGTAGTGCTGACAGGAGCCACCACCTTTGTACAGCCACAGGTCGTACGTGTCGGAGCCACCAGGACCCCACCCAGGGTTGACTGCACGCTGTGATGCAGCCTGTATGTCCTCCTTACGCCATACGCGCTCGCCAGCGGACACCATGCGCGAACAAAAGTCGCGCGATTCGTTGCCGTTAATGCCCGTTTTCTTAGGTGCGTAGGAGTAGCGGACCTTGATGAGCTCGGTATCTTGCTCAGAGCCTGACTGTGGGTTGCCACTAGGTACCGACGCAAAGGCCCACATCGCATCGTGAGCATCATTGGTGTCGTAGTCCACCTTACGGCTGTCGATGAGCGTCCACTCGTCTTCGTCTACGTCCTCTGCCAGGTCGAGGAGGTAGTCACAGGCCATGTTGATTTGCTCCGTAAGGTCAGTTGACGGCGCTTCTTCCTCGGCTTGCGGCTCCTCTACGGGAGCGACCTCCTCGATGCGAACAACGCTAGGTGTCCCAGCAGCCCGTAGGACGCTGTCTACGGCATTAAGTAGGATGCGCTGGTATGGTTTCACCACTTGCTTGTCGAAAAGCCGCGAGGCGGTCTCTAATTCCTGTGTGTTGCCAAGCTGCCCTGCGGTCTTCACACCAAACATGGCTGAGGACACCACGCGGTGACCCACCATGATTTTGTCGCTGACCTCGGTAGACAGAAATTCGTACTGCTTATCGGCATCGGACAGGGGGAAGGGCTCGAAGTCAGGCTTGCGGTCGGGAGAGTCGCTGTATGTGACGATGAACTTGCCCGCGTTAGTGGCTCCACTTAACTGCCGTTCAATGTCTGTGCGGATGCGGTTGCGCTCCTCCTGGCTAGGCACGCCGTTCTTGAAGTGAATCGTGAACGAAGGGGCCAGGCCATTCTTGATGTTGTTGATGTGGTACGTCCCGATTTCCTTATCCAGCTCGATGTAGTTAATCGACCCGATGTAGTCGGGCTTGGGGTAGTAGTAGCTGCCAGGGCTAAACGGCTTGACGTACAAGATTTGGACAGGGTGCTGATTGCGCTTCTCAGGGTCAAACACGCAGACAGGCTCAGGTTCGATTGAGCTGTCGTCCCAGTCGCGACTGTAAAAGACGTAGTTGACCTCCTCGTCTGCATCAACCTGCCCGCTGCGGATATTCTCAAAAGGGCAGTGGCGCACCTTGCTAATTGTTGTGCGGTCAATGTTGTATACGACCTCCAAGGCAAAGCCGCCCTGAATCTTAAGGTCAAGGCACGCCTTACGCAGCTCGTCTTCGAGGCCCCACTCCTGAATTTTGAGCCGTGCGTCTACACTGTCAGCAAACACACCGTCGCCGTAAATCATGTAGGCGATAGATGTGCAGAGCGCGTTGTGGGTAGCGCTGCTGTGGTACAGGTCGATGAGGTATTGTGGGAACAGGTTGTCGTCGCCGTACTGAATCCAACCCTGGTTGGACGGCACCTCGGCGTACGAGCGTTCCTGATATTCGTTTAGTTTGAGGAGGTCCATGGCTTATGACTGATAGTAGATGACGTTGTCAGGTATGCTGATGCTCGGCGTAGTCCAGTGCGCTTCGGCAGTCACGCGAGCCATACCACGTTCGCAGACACCAACGACACTGCTGTCGCTAGGGTCCAAATTGCTTGAGGAGTTCTGGCCGTAAATCTTGTAGGTATACATGCCCGAGTCCAAGATACGCACCTTGCCAGCCTCTACCGCCCCCTCTGTTCCATCTGTGGGGACGTCGGCTGCCGTATAACGCTCGTTGTCGACCGAGGGGGTAGACAACACAACAGGATGAGTTGCTGCCGTAGCAAGCTCGGTGAACACGACCAGGTAGTGTGTAAACGTGCTCAGAAACTTACGCGCCTGGTAGGGCTGAACGTAGATGATGTTGGAGGCAGCATTGGGAGCGAGGTGTATCATGTGTGTTGGATGTAAAAAGGGGGACCAATGGCCCCCCTTCCCGTGTAACTAAACGGCCCCAAGGTTTATGGCCCAGGTGTTTACGTAGTTGGGGTCAACGTGAGGTTGGTGGTGACTTCATCCCAGAATGGAGCAGGGATAGCCTCCTCGGCTGTGAACTCCAAGGTGAAGCCGTTCATGTCGCCCAATGCTGTGCCAGTAGAAAAAGTGCCGCCACTCAATTCTGCACCGCGGGTGTGACCCATCACGAAGTAATTGTCGTTCATGTCCTGCACCAAAATAACCAGACGTCCTTTGCCAAGGTTAGTGAGTTCCTTGACATCAGCAGCGACAGGCTTGTTGCAAACCAAAGAGAGCACCTGGCTGTAGAAGACAGTGCCGTTCTCGATAGACGAGTTGATGGTCTGCGTGAAGCTGCTGGTGTTTTTAGGGCTGACAAAGTCCTTTGCCACAGTGCCACTAATCGTTGAACCGACCTCGCCAGTGCTATCGTCGTAGAGCCACAAAGCGCCGTCAAAGGCGGTCGTACCAATCCAAACCTTTTTGACACCTCCAAGGGCGTCACGGCAAGGTAATGACCGTCCTGTTACTGTAAGCGTACATGCCATGTGTTCAGAGGTTGCGAAGATGCAGGGAGGCCCTATGCCCCCCTGCGTTCTTCAGGTTAGAATCAAACGCGACGGACAACGGCCATTGAGCCAGCGTCCACGATTTGTGTGCCAGCAGAGAACTGCATGACGATGCGAGTCACGTCGTCACCAGTAGTGTTGTAGAGGTCCAACACGTTGGCGTTGATGTGGTCAGTCAACAAGTCGGTACCGAAGTACAAGTTGTTGGGGTCGCAGAAGATGATGCTGTCGTTAGGCATACCTGCAGGGGCAACGATTTGGAAGCCCAGGTAAGAGACGGGGCGCTCCTCACCGACGAAGGTTGGGGAGTAACCGCCTGATGTCTCCAGCAATCCAGCCATGGAGCGCTGCAACAAGAACAGGCTTTTGCGGCTCATGTAGATTGTAGAGTTCGCGCTGCTCTGCACCTCGCTTGGAGCGTTGTTTACAACGTCGTCGAGATGAGTCAAGATGCCTGCAGCACCAGCACCAGCAACAAACGCGCCAGTACCTGATTGAACTTCCTTGTCGTAGCCCAAGCTAGCCTGCTGGTCCACGGCTTGGTGCATCAAACCGTCGAATGAGCTACCGTGCACACCACCGCCAGACAAAGACGAATCAGATGGGTCGAAGTTACCGCCCCAAATGTTCTTTTCCACTGTCTCAGCGACCTTAGCTGCCACGTACTGCGCAGCGTAAGAAGTGAAGTCGGCAGGAGCGTTGCTGCTCTGACCGCGCATACGCATACCTTCCCAGGTTGCACGCAGGTCCTTGTTGCAGATTTGCTCGTTGACCTTCAATGCGGTGGTAGCGAGTTCGACCTCACCCACGGCCAACTGACCAGAGCCAGGTGTAGCGAAGGTGCATGACGCTGCAGAGATAGCAGCACCAGAGAACTTGCGGAGGACCGCCTTGCTGTGAACGTTCTCCAAAGTGGAGATGTAGTTGCCAGCCAAAGTATCGGCTGAGAGGATAGCAGCAGCCACGTATGGACGTGCCGCTTCTCCTGCGTAGCTACCAGCTTCGATGGTAGCGTTGTTAAAATTAAACTTGCTCATGTTTATGAGAATTGTTGAAGGAGAGCTGCGACGCGCTCCTGTGGTGAAAGATTCTTAATGTCGACGGGCTGCTGCTGTGCTTCAGCAGGTGCCGCGTGCTTGAGACCAGGGGCGGCTGCCTCCAGTTTCAATGCCTCAAGCTCGGCCTTGACGGCTGCGAGTTCGAGGGCTTGTGGGTCTTCTTGTGGCTCCTCGGCAGACATCTCGACAGGCTCCTCGGCCTGTTCTTCCATGTCCTCCTTGTCCTCCTCCTCGTCCTTGTTCAGGGACGCCAGTGCTTCGCTAATCATGTCGGCCACCTGTGCGGCTGTGACGTACTCTGGCTTGTCTTCTTCTTCGTCTTCGAGTTCAACCTCGATTTCGATTTCGATTTCTTCTTCCTTGTCTTCTGCCGCTGGCTCCTCCTTAGGTGCCTCGGGGTTGACTTCGCTCAACTCCTCCTTGGGTTCTTCCGACTGCTCGGCAGGAGCGTCCGCGATAGATTCGAGGGCACCTCCTTCGCCGATGACCATGACGCGGCCATCTTCCAATTCGTAGTCGCCAGGAGGAAGGGCAATGCGTTCGCCTTCGTCGTTAATGATGTACACCTCAGCACCTGCCTCGAAGGCTTCTGCGTCAGTGTAGATGACTGTGCCGTTGGCCAAAGGCGCTTCGGCGAGTTGAGTTTCGGGGGCCGTTTCTTCGCTTACGGTCAACTCTACGTTGAAGCGATTGAAGACCTCCTGTACACGTTCTTTGAGGGACATGATGAGGGTGGTTTTGTGCATAACGATTTTAAACGAAAATGCTTACGCAACACGCTCTGTTTTTCACTACGCCACCACACCCAAAACAGGAAAAAAACGTGTCATTTTGACACCGATTTTCATCCCGGTAACTGCCTCGTTACCATCCGACTAGACGTACTCAAAAGTTGGATATGCACATACCCGCCAGAGACGTTAATCGCTTAAAACGCCGTTATACGCTTGTAGGGGCAAATGCCGTTTTCCCGACGAATGCGCTGTTGTTAGTCGTCGAGTTCACCCAATTCACGGAGCTTGTTGCGGCTCCAACCAAGGGCACTTTTGCCACCCCAAAGGAGGTACGAGATAGTGCCGCAAGCCTTTGTGTCTGAGGGGTCGTAATCTTCCTCGGCTCTGCTGAGGTAGGAGTACATGCGCTTGACTGTTTCCAACGAGACGCCCTCACCTTTGGCAAGCTGTTGCGCACGGACCTTGCCAACCTGTGTCGCGCACTTGTTGTTGACTTTCTCGTTGAGTTCAATGCCGCGCTTTGCGTTGTTGCGCACCGACGTAGGATAGTCCGCAAACGACTCCATCTCGATGGCCTTTGCCAGTTCAGCGAGCATACGTTCCTCGCGTTGCTGCACCTCCATCTTGTCGACGAAGTAGCCTTCAATGCTAAATCCCTTGACGCGGCCCTCCTTGACCCACTCCTGCCAGATAGCCTCGTTGTCCACCTTGATGGCGACCATCCAGGTACCGACAGGCACGTCGAGATTGTAGACAGCGGACTTGTCCTTGTCCTTGTCTTCGACGACCCATGACTCGACCAGAGTCAGACCTGTAATCGTGTGCTCGTGCTCCAGGGTGTGGGAGGACTGATTGCCGTGCATCATGTAAAGCTCGGAGGCCCGACGCACTGTGGACTTGCTGAAGTACACGTAGAACTCACCCTCGGCCCCACGACGGTAGATAGGCTTGTCGGGCACCAGTGCAGGCCCCATGACGATGCGCTTGTCTGCATCTACCTCAGCAAAGGCGACGCGCTGTTCAGAGAGAGCCACGAAGTCGAGTTCGATAGCGGGCTTGTCTACGAGGCTGATGGCGTCAATGCCGTACACCTCTGCTTCTTCGTCGATGACTAGTTCAAAAATGGTCATAGCGTGGTCTGGTCTAGAATTTTTTGATTGGCCTGTTGTGCGTTGCTGACGTTCTCAGCGACAACGTAGGCGCGTAGGGTGTCTTGCCCTGCGCCACCACCCAAGAACCCAAGGTCGAGCTGTGGTGCCGTAGGTGCGCCTGGTCCTGTGCCAGGCCCCTGAATGTTTGGAGTAGGTGCTGCGCTACGTGACCTGAACTGGGTCTTGGCGATTGCAGCTACTTGTGCTGCACCTGCCACACCTGCTGCGGTAGCGGCAATGAAGCGGGAGCCAGGGAACGCGGTCCCGTCTTTGGCAAGTGCGTCAGTGATAGCCTGTGCGGTGTTCACGATAGCTGTCGCGTAGCTTAGGGCCTTGTTGCGCTGGAATGCCTTACGCGCTTGCGCCTCTCCCTCACCAGCAAACGCACGGTTGAGTTGACGCAATGCAGAGAATGCCTGGATGGTCAGTTCAGAGCGAGCGTCGAGGTAGTCCTTGGTGAGGTCCACCGCGTTCTCGAACTCCTCCTGCCGTGCTTTCTTGCGCTTGTCAGCCTCACTGATGACGATGCCAGTCAAGACGCTTTCGCCAGTAGCCATGAGGCCCCTGTTCTCTTGCATCTTCAAACCCAGGTTTTCGAGTTCTTCAATCTCGTTGCCCTGTGCTTCTAGGCGTTCCTGGATAGCCTTATCGCGGGCCTTCTGTGCGGCCTGTTCCGCAGCTTGTTGCTGTAGCAGCAATGACTGACGCTCGCCCTCCAGTCGCTTCTGTGTACGCAGCGATGCTGTCTCCAGTTCAATGACACGGATGCGTGCCTCCTGCACACGGTTGAGGTCTTCCTCTAGGCTTTCCCCCAGTCCGACCTGTTCTGCCGCTATACGCGCTCGTTCGCGGGCCAGACGCAGCTGTTCATCTACCGTGGATTGCTCCAATGCGATGGCACGCTCCAAAGCCCCGATGCGCTCCTGGAATGATAGTGTCTCGTCCTCTACCGCTAGTCGCGTCTCCGCAATGGCTCGGTTGGTCTCAGCACGCACTAAATTGAATGCACGCTCCTCGTCCTTAAGGGCATTGAGGGCACGCTGTAGTTCTGCTGCCGCCTTGGTCTCCCGGATGATTTCATCAGTGATGCCTGTGAATGCATCCTTGGTGTCGGCAAGGGCACCAGCAAAGTCGCCAGTAAAGAACTTGACCAAGGCCCCACCCAGACGAGAAATGCGGTCCTTGATAACAGCAAACGCGGCACCCAAAGCCTCCGTCGCTACCTTCAACTGCTCCGCGCCACGCTTGGTGCTAGTAAAGAAAGACACCAGGCTGCCCATGGCCACCAGGAGCAAACCAATGCCTGTTGCAGCCAAAGCGACCTTGAAGGTTTTGAGGCCACTGACTGTTGTCTTAAGTCCAGACGCAAAATTTTTGAAGCCTGTGATGGCTCCCCCAGTCATCTTGTCGAGCTGGTTAGTCAGGCCACTGGTTGCTGCTGCTGCCCCATCAACGGACTGAGTAACGTTGTCGACACTGCGCTTGACGCCCTGGTCTTCGGCAGTTATTTCGAGGACGACTTGTTGTCTAGTTACAGCCATGGGATGTGCAATGAAATGACGTAGGCGACCACGCTTAAGTACACGGCGGCGAGCGTCCAGTCAAGGACCCGAACGTAACGGGGGATGGTGCGCTTGGTGTGGCTGTACATGAGCAGGTCGATGGCTTCCATGATATAACGCGGGTTGTCCATTTGCTTACGATTCTGGCTGTGACTGAATGGTGAGAGGCTTGCACAGGTTCAAAGGCGTCACACCTCCAATGACGATGCTGTTAGGCACCCAGTTGTAGCCGTAGAACTCGCAGCACGCTTGTGACCCGTAGTCGGGGCTTGCTGGAGTAGTGCTGTTGAATAGGATATAGTTGCCGCGGGTGACTAGGCTTGTAGGTTCATCGGCACACAAAGAGACGTCGCTGAGAATCTTAATGAGAGTGAGCTTGCTAGTGCCGTCTACATTGGCGTCGTATTCAATCTTCAACACGCGATACGCTACGCCCTTGATGTGGATTTTGTCGTTGAAAGCAAAGTCGCGCACATCGCTGTTGGTCAGGTACGCATGGCACTCCACTATACGGGCCTCGGTGCTGTAGAGTTCGGTGACATACTGCGCCCAGTACAGGATGTAGAGTGTGTCGCGTGGGTTGCACGTCTGTGGCACAAATGCAGCCTCGACTCCGAAGTTGAGGTCCTTGTCGGTAAGGTCTGCCACAGCAGCGCTGTACTGGCTAAACGAAGGGAACAGCGTCAAGGCAACTTCGTCGAATGTGTCGTTGCGCAGGTACCAGGTGCCCAGGTCAAGCACGGTGCCGTGCCAGTAGCAAAACATGAGCTTGGGGTCGGAAACGATAGACCCGTCGCTGTTGATAGCCCTATGGATAGGGAAGAAGCTGCCTGGAATATGCGACACAATGTATGGGGCCGCAGGGACCTGTATTTCCGTCTTGCCAGTAGCGAAGGGGTTCTCCCCATCTAGTATGCGATAGCGTCCGTATACGCGGTCCTGAGAGCGTTGTAGCTCCTGACTGATGAAGTCCCCGCCAGGGGCGTAGCTCCAACTGTACTCCTTGCTTTGAATGTCAGAGGTAGGGCGCATGACGAAGTCCATGCTGTAGTCCACCTTTGTTGACCAGTCCTTAACGGTACCTGAGGACATGTAGTCCGTGAACGGTTCAATCTTTAGGTGGTTTGGCTTATCGGGGTCAGGGATGAACACCAAATTGAACATACGCTGCAGTGCCGTGAGGTAGTCAATCTGCTTGACCTTAGGCATATTGGCTGCAATGTCAATTTCCTGCCCACTCAACACCTCGGCGGCCTCGATGTCGACAACTGTACGGACCCCAGAGGTAGCGTTGTCGTTGCCCTTGATGACGTGGCTTTGCCCTGCCTCTACACGACCCTGCAACTCGACGGTGTCTCCATCTTCCAGGAACACGACCGTCTCGAATAGCTTGTTGTTGGCAACAGAGAATGTGTCGTCGCCATGGTCTACGATGTAGATGTACTCTGTACCAGAAGTGCGCACCACCTTCAGGCGCAAACCAACGTGGTCGGTGTGGCTGCCCTGGTCCCAGGAATACGTCACGCGCACATCAAAGAAGCCATTGAGAGGGGAGGTGTACTGGTTACTGGTATTGTCCCACTTGTTAGCCTCGTCGATACCTCCCGTGCAGTCATCTACGACGTCCAACGTGCCCCAGGTGCTATTGCCGTAGTCCTGTTCTAGCGCGGCCCTGGCTCTGTTCTGTTGTGCGTCGGTGCTAGCCAGGTTTGTGGTGCCTCTAAACGCAGGTATGTACAGGTCATGAAATGCTCCGTCTCCAGCAGCCGACGGGTCGCCGTCATTGATAAAATTTGACTCGTAGGTAAATCCCGCCTCGTCCAAAATGGCGTTGAGAATCTCGCGGGCCATGACATACGGGGTCAACTCGCCAGTAAAGATGCCGTCGGTGCTTGTCCAGGGGTATTGAAGGCTGCTAGTTTGGCTGACAAAGGACCAGTTGTTGCCTCGGTCGATAAGGCCATACCTGACCTTGCCTGAAAACAGGTTAGCGGTCCAGCTACCTGTGACGGCTGCGTAGGTCAAATCGTGATTGAGGGCACTGAGGTCCAAGTCAGGAAGCAAAGCATCGCCGATAGCGGTCTTAAGGTCTACGGCTTCACCAAAGAACACCAGCTCGATGTCTGCGTAGTGTTCCTTCTGCATGTAGACGCCTTTGACCTGCACCCCTCCTCGCAGAATAGGCATTGTGTCTCGCTGCAATTCCGCCTCGAATTTCTGCTTGAGGTCTACCGAGCTAGCGTCAGGGATTGTGACCAGCCCAAAAGCCGCGAGGTTGCGCTTAGTAGCGGGCACACGGAACGTCTGGGTAAAGCTGCTAACAGGCGACTGGATATTCTGGACGTCTGTGAACTGCTTGACCAGGTTGACCGACTCATTTTCGTACAGGTCAACGGTAGCTGAGTTGATGAGGAGGCTCAGCATCGCACGGGCTGACTCTGGGTGATAGTCAGAGACACGTCAAACATCTTGCTGGCCGCAGGTTCAATGACCAACGAGTTCTCGTCGACTTTGCAAGGCTGCCATGTGTCCGTGCCGTATCTGAAGTAGACAATCTTGGCACGCATGAGGTATTCAAGCATGTCGCGCTCGTCAGCAGTGAACTGATTGTGGTTTAACCGGAACTTGCGCGTTGCCGTTTGGTGGTAGGTCTTAGTGACCTCGTCCCAGTATTGGAATGTTGGTGAAGGGCCGCCGTAGGTCAAGGGGTTTGACTGGTACGTCTTGGCCTCCTTCGTGATGGTCTTTGGCGCACGTCCATCAAACCGCAAGAGGTCCCAGCCTCCAGCCCAGTTTGTGAAGGCAATTTGCACTGGCTTATGCTTAATTGGCCGACAATCTTTGTAGATGCGCAGGGTCGCGCCCACACGAGCACCCCAGGCTGACTGAGGCTGCACCTCACATACATGCCAATCGTCGTCCCAGTTACTGCCAAAAACAGCGTTTGTCGACATCTGGTCAGGGCCGATAATGCCTGTCTTGTAATTGCTGGTGATGGTAGACGACCCCGACATGATAGCCGTCTGCGTGGCAAGCGTACTACCCGAGCTGTCCTTAAGGGTGTAGAATAGCCTGTAGAAGTACTGAGTGATGCCCATATTGCTTGCTGCCAGGAGGCACATTGCACCCTGGTCGTCGTCAGCCATGTGCATGTCGATGTACTCAGTAGAACCAGGGGCAAAGTTGCGCACCGTCAGCCATCCTCGCTTAGTGACGTTGCTGAAGGACGTCATGTGGAAATCCGCAAAGGAGGGATGTAGGCCCTCGCTTATTTGACGCACTCCAGGGATGAGGTAGATAGACGTGTTGGCATCGTTTAAGTCCTCCGTGCCGTCTGTGTTGAGCCTCCCAACCTTGAGGGTGTATTTTCTGACTGTCTCTTGAATGGGGTCGGCTGGTACTGCACCGTTCTGTACAGAGTTGCCTTGAATGAACCGATAACCGCCCTGTGTGCTGACCGTGGTTGGTAGTTCTAGCCTACCATCGACAAACGAAGACAGGTCGAACACACCTCGGTTGCTAGCGTTAGGTGAGATGTAAATCTTGGCCACCTCTGTCCCAGTGCTGAAGGCGTTTGTGGTTTCTTCAATCTGAACGATAAAGCGCACAGGAGTAGACACGCTGTCGTAGAGCGTGTAGACCAGTGGCTGCCCAGTTACGTTGACGTCGTCGTTAGGCTTGCTGATAAATACTACGGCCATGGTTATTTTGGCTTGATGGTGATGCCGCCTATATCGGCAGACAATTCTTGAAAAAAGTCAGCGGCCTTGGCTTCCGCAATCTTCCTAGAATACTTTGGCCAAATGGCATCGTATGCTAGTGTCCAGTATTTGACGCCAGCCAATCCCTTACGCTTAACTGACCTTGCGATAACGTAGGCCGCAGAGCCTATTGCTGCGGGTGTCTGACTGGTAAAGCGGCCACCGCTATCACGCAGACGCACTGGCTTGTCTTCCATCCACTGCTTGATGGCCTCTACGTGCTTTCTGCTAGGGTTAGGGAACCTGTAGCTGTAAGGCGCATTGCGGTTACGCTCAGTGCCGTTGACACCCCAGTGTATGAAGGCAGCGTAGGGAAGGGGGCTGCCGAATTTTAGCTTCCCCCCTCCTATGCTGTATGTCAGGGACTTCTGCAAGTCCCTCGTGGCGACGCCGTATCTGCCGTTCTTGCCGATTCTTTGCGCTCCTAACTCCCGCTTGGCAGCTAGGGTCAACTCATCAGCGAACTCTCGAATTACCGCGTCGTAATTGGTCATACCTGTTTGCGGAGCAGCAAGATGTTGGTGTTGGTGGTCTCATCTACCTTGACCTCACGCACGGCAAACGGTGGTGGGTTT
>Ga0129351_1000387_pt1 | contig 16160 bp, 12 predicted proteins | sample CPBDNA_8_FD_94423 | JGI IMG/M metagenome (GOLD analysis project Ga0129351, IMG submission 94423) | Freshwater to marine salinity gradient microbial communities from Chesapeake Bay, USA - CPBay_Sum_27_0.2_DNA | ecosystem: Environmental > Aquatic > Marine > Coastal | place: USA: Chesapeake Bay... | reverse complement strand
GGGAGCCATGCAAAGTCAGGCGCAACAGTTTGCACACTACAAGCGCATGGGTTTGAGCGACAGTCAGGCAACTACGAACGCAATGATTGATGGTCTAGCGGTTGGTTTGCTGGTTGCTGTCAGCACCTCCATGGTCAACGGGACATCAAACATCTTGATGAAGTCTCCTGTTGGTCGCAAGGCTATGGCAACCGCTGCGCGCAACCACTTTTTGCGCACGGCAGGCTACGCCGCTGGTGGTGCGATCCAAGAAGGATCTCAAGAAGTTGTTGAAGGCATCATGTTCGATGGCATCAACGCCATCTTGCAAGAGTTGAAGATCCGACCGGCAGAAGATGTGTTTGGCGATAGCGTTTCAGGCTACCTCAAATCAAAATGGATGGATTTCTTTGCTGGCGCTGTGCTTGGTGGCGCAGCCGGTGGCCTGCTTGGCCCGAAGAGTTTGCGGTCAAGAGTCAATGCCTTTGAAGTTGCGTACCGAGCGGGCCAAACAGACATCAACGCTGATACAGACAACCAACTAAAGGTTGGGCAGAAGGCTACATACGCAGATGGTCGCCCCATGCTCGATGAGCGCGGCAACCAGATCACTATCTTTGACTACAACCTTGAGACTGTGCGCCAGAAGTTCCGTGAGGACTTGTCTCAACAATTCTACGAAACAGAAACGCACGATCTTGAGCGGGGTAACCGCCTGCGCAGACACAACCGCCAAAGCAAAGCGTTCCGCAGCATGTTTGGCAAGTTGGGTCTAGATATCTTTGGCGACCCAGATCAGGAAAGATATGTAGATGCAGACGGAAACGACTATCGCAAAGTAGAACTCGCTGAAACTTTCCCGGGGATGGCGTTTGCGCTTGCTGGCGAACCAAACCCTGTTGAAAACAATAGAGATCCGAGCAAGAAACCGTACAAGCAACCCAAAGGCGACAAGCATTCTGATTGGGTAGAGGCTGGACTTGGTGAATTTAGTGAGGGATTGACTGACGCTGACCGCGCAGCCCTTAGCCAGTCCGCAAAAGAAAGTGTGTCTCGCACTATTGGGCGAACTAAAGCCAACTCGCTCAGGCTGTATGAAGCATCCGACGCAAGCCGTGGAGAAGCAGAGGCTCGCACTGCCGAACAACTGGAAAGTGACACTGTATCTGCGCCACAAGCCCTGCGCACTGCTGATGATATGTCTAGGGATTTGTACAACCAGTACCGAAACCAAGGTTACTCGGATGCTGAGGCACAAGAACTTGCTGACGCAGACAGGGCGCAAATCCTTAGTGGTGACATTGATGATGGCTTGCGGGATCGTGTTGTTGCTGCGCGTGCCGGGAGAACGGCTGGGGATGCTGACTCGCCCGGCGCAGTTCTTGGTGCTGAAGAGTTTGTAGACAGATTCTTTGGTGCGATGGGCAAACTCAATGACCGTCAGCGGCGCGTGTTGCGCAGAGCAGGAAGGCTTAGCAGGCTTGGTGAAGAAGCGTTATTGGAATTTGACAGGGCACTTCCGGTCTTATCTAAATCTGAGCGTCAACAGGTTCAAGATGATTACGGCAAAGCCACGTCAATGGACAGCATCCCAGAGAAGTCAAGGCTCAAGGAAGTCCTAGATCGATTTAGCAGACTTGGTGAAGTAATCTGGCCTGAGCAAGGGGACAGCCGTCTGCCCCCAGAGGCTGACCAACTTGTTCAGGCTGCTAGAGCGCTGGGTATCACAGTCATTTTCGTCGATGGAAACAACCCTAATTTCCAAGGGGTGCGTGATGCCAGAACGGGCGCAATTGCAATCAACGTCACAAGTACTGCTACGCAAAACAGTGACAATGTTCTGCGTACTTACATCGAAACTGTTCTATCGCACGAACTGGTTCACACTCTGCAACACGAAGGCGAAGAGTCACGCCTGCGAGAGTTGCGTGATTCGATCGTTGCTGTAAACCAGAACATCCTAAAGAACGCAGCGAGACGTGCAGCCGCACTTGAATCTGCTGTTGCCGCTGAACGTACTAGCAGGGAAACTGGTGGTCAGGTTATGACCAGCCCAGTTGTGACTGATGGTGAGGCCGCTGCGTACCTAGCCAACAACCCAGACAAGTTGCCTGAAGTTCTTGCCTACGCAGTTGAAGAGATCGCCTCCAGTTCCAGTGCGATACAAACCGGACAGTTCTTGAGGCGTCTTGCGGGCAAAAGCCCAACCATGATGGATCGCGTCCGTAGTCTGATTACGGGTCTTACGTCCAGTGTTGGCGTTGAATCTGCTGGTAAATACCAAGTCATGCTGCAACTTGCCGATTCAGTCCGGGCTACTCCAGCCCTGCGGACAGACGGCGGGCCAGTAACTGCGTTTGCGGCAGACCCAGAAATAACCACGGTGACGGAGTCCAAACTTCTTGAGCCTCCGCGAGAAACCAGTGCGCGCCTTGCTGCCGAATCATCACCCTTCGTTGAAGAAGAAGAAGGCGAGATTGAAGAGGTTGTCGAAGCAATTGTTGATCGCATTGAGTCAGAGAAAACTGATCCGTTTACCCCTGCCGCAGAACCAGAACCAGTTACCCCTACTATCGAGCAGTTCGTTGAACTGACCGTCAGCGCATCAGCAGCACGGGCAGCAGATGTGCGACCTGCCGAGCAAACACCAGAAGCCAAGAAGGCTGGCGGTAGGCGGCGCAACATTTTGCGTGGCGCTGAAGCGCGTCGTAGGATTTCCCAAGACTCCAACAAGACTTTGCCAGTGCAGGGTGCAGGGGTATCTGTTGATGTACCTGACCCAGCAAAGCAAGCCAAGCCGCAAACTGAAACGGAGCGCAGAGTCAGCGGTCTGATGTTGACGGTCAGGGAAACCATGAACGATGAGACGGCTGACGATGCCGACTTGTTGAGCGCACTTGAAATGGTGCAGATGCTGGAGTCTCAGGTCACTGATGAGAAGCAGCAAACTGAGTTGTCCAAGATGGCGGACGAACTCACCCAGCGCGTAGCCGGTTTGTCTGAGGGCAGCGATGCAATCGAACGTCAGGCTGCTGAAGATCCTGACCTGACCCCTGAAGAGGAAGAGTTCTACAACGGGTTCGAGCGCTTTGGTGATTACGACCCACGCCGCGAGATGGACCCTGAAGAGTTTGAGTTCTCTCTTGCGTCCCCAACAAACCCAGTCGGCATCGAGAACCGAATGCTCAGTGCGTTTGGGCGCAACAATATCGAGGCCCACCGTGGCATGATCAGTGGTAACTGGATCACTGGTGCAGATGCACGCGAAGGTGTGATCGACGGTTTGCGTGGTAAGGTCAACACGCGCGACATCCCGCAAGACGCTGAGTTCTTCATGTTGCCCGGAACAAACTACGGGTACGCCGCGACCTTCGAGCAGGGCAATGATACCCTGAACGTAAACGTCATCCGCTACAACGCAGTAAGCACAGTCCCAGACTCGGCGTTCGATGGACGCTTCCCGTTTGAGATGATTGCCTTGCACGCTTTGCAAACTGCTGGCGACCGGGCTACCAGTCAGTCTGTATCAGTCAACTTTGCGGACATGAAGATGACCGGCAAAGCAAAACAGAACTTGAAAATGCGCCGCGCTGCCATCGAAATGATGGGCGGTGACGGCAGTGAACAAAGGATTGGCGTTGGAAAACGAACAGCAGAACGAGCGTACGAAATTGCTTTTGGACGGTGGGCCACTAACCGCGAAGGAGATAAGGTCATTGGATTCAGTGGAACTGATAACCTACATATCTTTTTGCGAAACGCAGATGAGGCATCACTCGAAGGACCGGGCGGGCGAGTCCCAGAACATATCGAGCAAGCGGTCATCCGAGGAGATGAGGAACAACTGGAAGCAATTGTTGTAAACGATTTCAAGGGCGGTGTTGCGCAGGGGTTGGCAACTATGTTTGCCAAGGCGAGATTCGCCAAGCAGTATGTGTCTGGACCTACCCGTATTGCAGACCGCAGCGCTCGGGAACTCAATCGAACCTTTAGCGTCATGGCTCAGATGGATGGCGGCTACCGCAAGATTGACCCGGTGGCTAAGCAGATGGATTCTCTTGAGCGCATTCTCAAGACTCTCGATCCTGAAGCGATGGACGCAAACCCAGACTTGGTCATGATGTTTATTGCTGCCGCTGCCCGTACCGAGGTTGATGCCAAGGCGATTGCGCTTGGCCTCGCTGCATACAACCATCATCGAATCAATAAGAGTTTGCTCAACGCAACACAAGATGCTGTAGACAATCCGTTCCCGTTCAACATCGGGCGCGGCATGTCGGTCGGTCAGTACGAGCGATTGATGTATGTCTCTGCAAACGCTGATGAACTTACTCTGGCTGACCTGACTGAGGTGGGAGAACTGGGCAAGTTTGACGCAGTCCGTCGTGACGAAATTAGGCCACTACAAGAAGTGGTCGTTAGCCGTGGTGGCGAGTTCACCACGATGGAAGTGCGTGACCGTTTGCGCGGCATGGGCAGCAACAAGTCAATCCGGCGTGCCGACTTGCACTTCACGCTCGCGGGGTCTGAGTTCTTGGCGGTGGCTGCGGACAGAAGTTACCAGCCAATCACGCCCGGACATGTTGCTATGTGGAACGCAAGCAAGGGGTTCCGTATTGGGTACGAAGGCAACATTCAGGATTCCCTCGACCTTGCTCGTCGCTTGCTAATGAACCGCAAGGCTGACATTGATACTGGTCCATTCTTGTTGATGGACTTGCTGTATAGCGATTCCAACTTGCTTCAGTATCTTGACTTGATTGCAACTGAAAAGGTCAACAGAAGCAACACGCCCCGTGGCCTAAGTAGAATTGCGGATCGACTTGCTGGCCGATCAGGCAACAGCGCAAGACCTTCTACCCCAAGGTCAAGAGCAGAAGGTGTTGCAATCCGGCAAGACGTTGAAAACCTCCGGGGGCGCAACGTCAATACGGAAGCAATTGCCATCGGTCACGGCAGTGGGTTCAATGTTGCGGGTGCAGCCGTTGAGTTGATGGAGTCTCTGGCTGATCCAAACTCAACTGTTGACTTCATTGCAGAGGACTTTGAGTATTCGCTCGGTCAGTTGCCAACTTCTATCGTTAGTGTTGAGGCTGAAGCAGTCTATTCAGCAGACTATCAGACTGAGGCTTATACCTATAAGACGGAAAAGGGTCATGAGATTATGACCACCATGTCGGCAAGTGAACCAGTACCCAACCTACAAGTTCACGACCTTGCCTTCTTTGTCGATGCAGACGCATCATTGATGGGCTGGGATCACGACGATCCGTATGAAAAACGAATGTCTTTCACCGTTCCCAAACTGATGGCTCGGATGGTTGAGGATCGAATTGCGCGCGGTGAAAATGCTGGGCAACCGCTCCAAGCGTTGAGTCTTTCGATTGACGCTGAGTATGGAAACCAGCAACGTCTGGCCTACAAAAAGTTTATGGCTAGGGCTGCGAAGCATATGGCCTACCAGACCGGCGAGCCGCACGCGGTTGTGTCCAGTATTGGGGTAGGTATGGATGGAACCATAGCGGGATCAATTGTGGTGGTTGCAAATACGCCTGAAGGAAAAGTATACGCCGACCCTGACGGTGAGTTCCGAGGAAAATTTGAAGACCAGACGGTACAGATTGGCCCAAGGGAAACGCTGGAGATGCAGGTCTTCGCGCCAGAATCCCAGACGTTGTCTCCACAGATCTCACCAGTCTTCGAGCATCTCAACACTTTGGGACGCAAGATGTCGCGTTCCGATGTTGACAATTTCCTGAACGCACTCGAAGTGCAGAAGCAAAGGGACGCAGAGTTCGAGGCGCAACGGCAGGAACTTGGTGAAGATGAACTTGGTTTTGAAGATGAGTTTGAATACTCACTCACACCTGAATCAGCAGCGCGTGTCTTCGATATGTTCGAGACTATCAAGTTCAATCCGGGTGATGGGACACTCGTACTAGAACACAAAGGTCTTCCCCAAAAGGCCGGTTACGATCAGCCGCCAGACTTTACCCTGACTGTACTTATTGGTCGGTCTATCTCGTTCAAGATTAGTGGAGGCATGCGAACCGGCTACTCCGATGTGAACTGGGAGAAGATTGCAGAGCAAACTGGTTACCCAGAATACAAACGCCTTGGCCTTGCTATCTTCGGCAGAATTGTTCCGGCGTGGACGCAAACGGTTATGAGTCAGCAGAAAGAAGCGCCTGAAACATTCGCAAGTTTCACTGGCCCCAAAGGCCGGATGAACTACATTCCTATGTTTGTCCGAATTGCTGAGCGTCTTTCCAAGAAACACGGCGTTACATATGCTGTGCTTGGTTCAATTGATGGTCTTGAGTTTGATAGAAATGGCGTTTTTGCGGAGGCAGGTGGCTATGTCAAATTAGTTCCGCTGCTAGTAGATCCCGATTTGACAGAGATAGAAGCCGAACTTGTTGCTACTGAACGAAGGCTTCCTACAGATGGGGTAATCCTTTCAGAGAACTTCAACTTCAAAGAGCATGTCAATGACATAGTCGCTGTGGCACAGGCTAACGGTCGTGCGTTTGCGAATCCGCACAAAAAATTGCCAGCGATTATTGTGGGCATGGAAGCGAAAACAAGAGCGGGATACAAAGACACTGCCATCCACCCATTCTTTGCTGCAACTCGGAGAGAGATAGGCAAGTTAGCACGTCCAATAGCCAAGCAAAGGATCGACAAGATGCTTGCGTTAGGCGCAACAGTAACTGACTTTGACAGAGAGATGGAACTCTTGGGTGCTGCCCAACGGTTGAAGCCGTTCCCGACAGCGCAAATCAGAGCGACGTTGGCAGAGATGAGTAAGGCTGGCGAGGTTGACCTTGACTTTGAATACTCGTTGAGCATGGATTCGGTCAGGTCTACCCGTGACTTTGCAGGTAGGTTTATCAAGTCCCACTTCCACAAAGAGGGCAACCTGCCTGAAGAAATCTTCGACATGAAGTTGCGCAAGGACGCAGAGATCCGTGCAGATCTGGAACGCGCGCGATACAACAATGCTGAACTGAAGAAGGCAATCAATGCAATCCCTGCGGAGCAGCGTCCCAAACTTGCGGTGGTCAACGAGGCTTTGACCACCAATGACTTCTCCGCGCTGGAGTCTTTCCCTGAACTGGTGAAGGCTGGTCAGTCTATGCGTGCGCACATCAAGAAGATGAGCAAGCGCTTGATTGATGAGGGTGTGGTCGAAGGAAAGTTGGCTACACGCATTGACAAGAACGGTGACACCTACCTTCACCGTTCGTACCGCGTATTCGATGATCCAAACTGGGCAAGCAAAGTGCCAGAGGAAGTACGCAACAATGCCAAGGCTAAGTTGCGCGAGCAGTTCCCTAAAGCCAGCGAAGATCAGATCGAGCAAATGATTGGTGAGTTGCTGTATAGCGGCAAGGCTGCTGAGTCACCCATGGCTATCCTTGCTTCGACCACCAAGATCGGCGGCAAAGATCTAAGCATCTTGATGGGGCGCAAAGATATTCCCGATTGGCTGATGGCTTTGTGGGGTGAGTACGATGATCCCTTCATCAACTACACCAAGTCGATCGGCAAGATTGCCACGCTCGCTGCGAACCACAAGTTCCTGACTACGGTTCGTGAGTTTGGTTTGGCCTCGGGGTTGTTCTCTGATCTTCAGTCTGACACCGTAGACCCGACCCATGTCGCTGAGTTTGCTACCAAGTCAAGCATGGCGTTTGCGCCATTGAATGGTTTGCGTACCACGCCTGAACTGAAGCAAGCGTTTGAAGAGGCAGCAGCCAACACGCACATTGACCAGTGGTGGTTGCGCAACTACATGAAGTTCAACTCAGGTGTGAAGTGGAGCAAGACCATTGGTTCTCCACTCACTCACCTGCGTAACTTGGTGGGCAACCTTGGGTTTGCTGTAGCCAATGGTCACATTCCTAACGGCGCGGTCAAGTTGAAAGACTTGATTGGTGTCACTGGATTGTTTGGTGCGCGACCAGAAGACGCGCAAAAGAAGTACGAAGAGTACGTCCGTTTGGGCGTCGTGCAGTCTGGCTCGTTCCGCGAAGTGTTTGATGCGGTGCAAGAAGCAGGTGGGCTGAGCGTAGAAGAGTGGGCCAACCGCTGGGCTGAACGTGGTGGCGCTCGCGCTGCTGCGTCCAAGGCTGCTAAGGCAGCGCAAGGCACAATTGAGTTCATGAACAAAGCGTACATGGCTGAAGATGACATCTGGAAGATCTTCGCTTACGAGACTGAACTCAAGCGGTACTCCGATGCGTACGCAAAGAGTGGTCAGCCTGAGCCTGACACACTCAAGCAAGACGTAGCCAAGATCATTCAGAACACCTACCCGAACTACGACAATGTTCCTAAGTTCATCAAGAGTTTGCGCCAAGTTCCGTTCATGGGTACGTTCACTTCGTTCCCGTGGGAAGTGGGCCGCACTGCGGTGAACCGCATCTTGCTCACGCACAAAGAGTTGCGCAGTGACAATCCAGAGATCCGCAAGATTGGTATGCAGCGTGCGGTTGGGCAACTGTCTGCGATCATGGGTGCGTACGTCTTGCAAGAAGTTGCGGCTGCAATCCTTGGCTTCGATGACGAAGAGCAAGAAGCAGTGCGGCAACTGGCTGCGCCTTGGAACGAGAATAGCCCGATGGTTTTGTTGCCGGGTGAGGGTGGCAAGGTTCGGTTCATTGACCTTGGGTATGTAGATCCACACTCGTACTTCACCAAGCCACTCATGGCTTTGTTCCGCGCCGATGACATCGGGCTGAAGAAGTCTTTGATCTCAGCGGTGGATGAGATCCTTGATCCATTCTTTGGTGAAGAAATTCTGTTCGGTCGCATCTTGGACGTGGCGCGCAACAAGAAGCGCAGCGGATCGCAGGTATATCTGGACGCTGCACCTCTGACCCAGCGTGTGCTTGAGGGTGGCAAGTACATCCTCGGCGCAATCGAACCGGGGCTGGTTGACCAGTTCATCCGCACTCCATACCGGGCGGTGATGGGATACACCAATGACTACGGTAAGACTTACAGCCTGCCGTACCATTTGTTCCAGCAAACCACCGGCCTGAAGATCGAGACGATTGACCCACGTCAGGCGTTCTCGTTCAGGGCTGCGACGTTTGCGCGCAACGAGTCGTCACTGACTGGACACCTGCGCAAGGTTGCCGGTCGTCGCGGCACGGTGAGTGAAGGTGAACTTGCGTCAACCTACGCCATGGTCAACCGCAACCGTCAGCAAAACATGGACGGGTTCCAGAGGCAGATCAATGCTCTGGTTGCGCTCGGCGTCAAGCCGAAAGAGGTGGCGGCAATCCTGAAGCAGGCCAACGTCAGCAAGAAGCACATCCCCGCGCTCATCTCCGGCAAGCACATTCCTGTGCAAATTGATGCCAACTACTTGGATCGTCAGTTTGCGCGGAGCGTAGTGCAAACACCCGACGCTCCGCTGAGCAAGATGACTGAGGTTCGACGCAGGCTTGAAGTGTTGCGCCGTGCGCAGCAAGCAGCCAGCAAATAAAAAATCCCCCCAGCCAAGGGAATTGAAACGGAACGGCTGGGGGGACGGAGGGTGTTACGCGAAAAAACGCGGGCTGTCAGGCTCATCGCTGTACTTGGCTGAGTACCCACAATCAGGACACTTCATGTACTTTGCGTAAGTCTTCGGCTTGTCTTTGGGAGTGTACCAGAACGAACCGATATGTACCAGTTCTTCGCAGTGACATAACTCACACTTGGGGGCCAAGGTGACATGTCCTAGTACATCGTCGCTAAGTTCTCGTTGTGCCATGTGTTGTCGCCCGAAGGCAAAGACCCACTGCCGCAAGGAGCAGCGGCAGTGAGCCATTGGAGGGGGGTCAGAAAGGGAGATCGTCATTCCCCTGCGCTGCCGGAGCAACAGCAGGAGCGGGAGCAGCAGATCCACCCGCCGCCTTGACACGGACGCAATCAACCATGCGCCCTTGGAATGCAGCCTGATCTTTGTACAGGACTACTTGCTTGCCTGTCCACGCTTCGGTTTGCGGGCCGAATGCTTGGGACATGAAGTTTGCGTTGGTCTTGTTGAGGACGAACGCTTGTTGAGATTCTTGGAAGTAGACGGCAGGCTTTTGCGTGCCATCTTGCAGTTGCTCCATGCCAACACCTGTAATGGTCAGGGTCTTTGGCTCGGCTACGTCAGCAGCCTTGAAGTACTTACCGGGGAAAGCGTCATTGATGTTCATGTAAGGAATTCCTTAGATGGTTAGGGGTTCGGACGTTACCGCCCATTCGGGAAGAGAAAGAGTTTCCGGCGCATCAGAGTACGACGGGTAAGTGTCTGATTGTACAGCGTCTTTCCAAGAAGTCAAGACTTTCTCGTAATCTTTTCTACCTTGGCTAAGTGCTTCATCATCGAGGATGTATACGCCCACCGCATACGGCTCGACTTTTTCCACGGCGATGATGGCGAACCCGCAGTTGCGGTCAGCCCCATGCACCATGCCATCCTTGTAGAACGCAGCCTGCATGTGGTATCCGTACTTGGCTACCGATCGTGCGAAGCCAGCAGGGCTTGCGTCTTGCGTGGTCTTGAGATCCACGATCATTGGCTTCTGCCTACCCTTGCCTTCAAGCAGCAAATCAATGCGGCCCTTGCAGTCGATGCCGAGTGGGTGTCGCCATGTCAGGCTTTGCTCCGTCTTGCCTTTGCGCTTGAGCAGGGACTTGGATGCAGGGTGTGACCACACCGCTTGGCGCATAGCCATGGCAGTGTCCCAGTCTTCTTGGGTGCAAACAGTTTTGTCATCGTTGATTCTGAGGAACTCAGCGTATTGCTCTTTTCCCGCCTTGGTTCGGCGGTCAATCTTTGGCATGACCGCATACAGATCATGGAGGATATCTTCTTCCAGTACCACTGCATGAACCAGTGACCCGAGGCTGAGTGCATCGGATGAGAACTTGATCTTGCCATCAATGTACGCCTTCATGTGCGCCATTGATTTGAGTCCGTGCTTGATTGCTGATTGATTGATCAGCGGCAACTCACGGTACATCTGTTCGTCTATGTTAGTTAGCGGCATCACCTACTCCTGTACTACTTGTACTACTAATTGTGCCCAGTTCAAACCGGGGTTGAAAGGGGTTGTACCAAAAACCATGTATCGGTGTCAAGAAAAAACTTCCAAGTTTCTTTGCGATCCTCGGCTTGCCAAGATGGCAAGTCTTTGGTACAATGCAAAGCATGGATACCGAACTCGCAAAAGAATTGAACCGGGACATCAGTATGTTCCTGAGCAAACTGACTGAGATCCAGAAGTTCTTGGGTGTGTCCATGCAGGACAACCCACACTACGACCGTGCATCCATGAAGCAGGCGTGGCAGCAAATGGAACAAGTCGCCAAACTTGCGCGCCTCGACCGTGCCTGTCCGTACTGTGGCGGGCGTGGGTGTGAAGCGTGCAAAGGCACGGGCTTCGTGTCCGAAAGTGTCTGGAAGATGGCCCCGAAAGATTTGAAATGAACTTACGTCCGTACCAACAGACAGCCGTGGATTCAGCGAGAGATTCGTTTGCGCGTCACAAGTCTGTGTTGCTGGTTGCAGCAACTGGTACAGGTAAGACAGTGGTGATCAGCGACATTATCAAGCGCGCTCTGATCAAGGGCAAGCGAACGATTGTTGTTGCGCACCGAGAAGAACTCATTCGTCAGGCTGCCCTGAAAATTGAGGGGTACACAGGCATCGTGCCTGAGATCGAGAAGGCTGAGAACTATGCAGACTTCGACAACTCTCCACCTGTTGTCGTGTCCAGCATTCAAACTCTCAACGCAGGCTGGATGGGAGTGTTGCGCATGGAGCGCATCAACCCCAGCGACTACGACATCGTCATCATTGACGAGGCGCACCATGCGGTTGCGTCTTCGTACCGCAGGTTCATCAAGTACATGCAAGATGCGAACCCCAGCCTGCGCCTTCTCGGCGTGACCGCGACACCTGATCGTGGGGATGAGATCGGTTTGCGTGCAGTGTTTGAGGACTGCCCATTCAGATACGAGATCAACGACGCTGTCAATGACGGGTGGCTTGTGCCGATCCGCCAGCGATACGTCACTGTTGGTTCGCTTGACTACTCAACCATCCGTACTCGGATGGGAGATCTTTGCGGCAAGGATTTGCACGCTGTACTGGAGGAGGAAAAGAACCTGCACGGCATGGTTCACCCGACCCTTGAAATCTTAGGAGACAAGCAGGCCATCATCTTCTGCGCCAGTGTCCGGCAGGCGGAACTGGTAGCGCAAATCATCAACAGGCACAAAGAAGGAGCAGCAGCATGTGTGAGTGGTTCGACCGAATCAACTTCCCGACAGACAATTCTTGCGGGGTTTGCGGATGGGTCGGTTCAATTTGTGACGAATGTTGGAGTGCTTACCGAGGGCTTCGACGCGCCGGGATGTCACGCAGTCGTGATGATGACCGCAACCAAAGTGAGGGCGAAGTACGTCCAGTGCGTGGGCCGGGCGACGAGGCCGAACGTGGACCTTTCGCAGACGACGACAGCGGAGGAGCGCAAGGCGATTATCGCATCGAGTGACAAGCCTCACTGCATCATCATTGACTTCAAGGGTAATTGTGGCAAGCATAAACTCGTTGGTGCAGTGGATGTACTGAGCGGGCAAGACCCCGGTCCAATCATGGAGCGCGCAAAGGAAATCATCGCTACGTCTGGTGATGAGGTTGACCCACTTGAAGCCGTGCGTCAGGCTGAGGCTGAAGAAGAGATGCGCAAAGAGAGTGAGGAGGCACGACTCGCGGAGGCAAGCAAGCGTGCCTCACTCAAACTCAAGGCTTCGTATTCGTCGAGGGATGTCGATCCGTTCTCGCGCTTTGACATGACGCCCACCCACCCCACTGATCCGCGAGAGATGGCAACGCAAAAGCAGTTCAACTTGCTGGCGTACAACGGGGTGGATGCCACAGGCTTGACGCGCAAGCAGGCGAACCGCATCATTGCTGATATAATGATGCGAAGGAAACGTGGGTTTCCCAGCCTGAAGCAGCAGGCAATACTTGACAAGTATGGACTAGAAGCGCAAACAGCACAGCAAGCAAAGGCTCACATTGACGACATCGCCCGAGCAGGATGGCCCGACCCCAGCACATTTGCTGGACGAGAACCTGCCGCTCCTGTTTTATCTGGCGAAGATCTACAAACAGAAGGGGTACTTCCGGACGTGGAGCGTGGACGAAGTGGTGAGCGAGACATATCTGATAGCCAAGCCAGCGATAGACAAGAGGTTTGACTCCAGTAAAGGTAGCCTGAGCAGGTTCGTCACAAGGATTATTGTTCAGGATGTTCAATACAAATACAGGCGTTTGCACGGAGCCGTGCGCCGCCGCATTGATGGAAAGAATGTATGGGTGCAATTAGAAAGCAGACTCGACCCCGATTTATGACGACTGGTGAGGTCGCGCAATACATTGGGATGTCGCAAGCAACAGTCATCCGACAGATCAACAACGGTTTGCTCAAGGGATTCTGCATCCCCGGCAGCAACCACCGCCGCGTCGATGCCAAGGATGTGCGTGAGTGGATGTCAAACCTTGGCATGAATACGGAGGAGTTAGATCGTGACTACGGATTGGGTGCGTGTGAGTCGGAGCAACAGGTGTCCGATTTGCGGGAAGCCGGACTGGTGTCTGGTAAGTGCGGACGGGACAGCGGCGATCTGCCCGAGGACTCCGAGTGAGAAGTGTGTTGGCGATGCTGGCTGGCTTCATCGGCTGGGTGATATGTTTGGGGAGGTGTCGCCCATCCCACCACTGCCGGTACAACCAGAAGAATATGAACCCGATGAGTGGTGGACGATGCGTGCGCAAGACTGCCACCGGGAAATGCAGGAGTATCAATGGGAACACCTAGTAGATCAGACCAAGTGCAAGCGCGAAGGACTAGCAATGCTCGAAGCAGGATGGAGCGCAAAGAAGAATGCGTACACATTCCCGATGCGAGACAGCAAGGGCAGGGTCGTTGGCATACGCCTGCGCTACCCGAACGGCAGCAAGTCAAGCGTCAAGACATCGCGCAACGGCTTGTTCTTCTCCCCTTCGTTCGACCCGAAGGGCAGGGTGTTCGTGACTGAAGGCCCGACCGATACCGCTGCACTGCTGAGCCTTGGCCTTACCGCAGTGGGCAGGCCATCGTGCAACACGGGCGGCGTAGCGCTGAGCCAACTGCTTGGCTGGGGCGCAAACATCGTGATCGTTGCCGACAAAGACAAGCCGGGCCGTGAGGGTGCAAACAAAATTGCTGCAACCTGCAAGCGTACTTGCAGGAGTGTGCGGATCATCGAACCGTTGCGTGGCTCGGACGCCTGTGACTGGGTAGTCGATGGCGCAACTGCAAGTATCATCAACTGCGTTGCCGATCAGGCTACGGAATGGAAGGATAAGAAGTGAAAGGCCCAAGCGAAAAACTGCATGAGCAAATCAAAGCGTTGGCTGTGACGTACGCTTTGGAGTTTGACATGACACTGTACGAAACCGTTGGTGTTCTTCAGTGCGTAGCAAACGAGATCTGGTACGAACACGACAAGCCCGAAGAAGACGAAGACGAGGAAGACCTGTGAGCAGACCGTACTACGAAAGCCATGGTGATCGCGCAAACGAATCAGCAGCCATGCGTCAGGCGTGCAGTGTGTGGGGGTTGGACTTCCACAAACTCCCCATCTCATACCGGCTTGACTATGCGCTGACCAGCAATGACTTGATCAAAGGGTTTGCGGAGGTCAAGTGCAGGCAGTTTGAGTGGGGCACATACCCAGATGTGATGGTGTCCGTGAGCAAAGTGCAGGCAGCCAAGTCTTTGTATGCCGCAACCAATCAGGGCAGCATCTTCTTGGTCCGCGCAAACGAACGATTGTTCTGGACCAGCCTGCATGAGACTGGTGATTCACGGATTGTGTTTGGTGGGCGCACCACCCAGACTCGGGATAGCGCAGACGTTGAGCCTGTCGTGCATATCCCGTGCGAAAACTTTCGTGAGATCGTCGCACCATGAGCAAAGCGCAACGGGACAAAGGCAAACGTGGAGAGCGAGAAGTCGTTGCCATTATGAAAGAGTGGGGGTTCGCAGAAGCGCGACGTGCGCGCCAGTCTGATGGTGCAGTTGATCCGGACGTGGCTGGGTGCGAGCCGCTATGGCTTGAAGTCAAGCGGCGCAAATCTATTGCGGCCTGCCGGTTCATGGATCAGTCGGTGTCGGATGCGAAGGCAGGCACACTCCCCGTCGTCGTGATGCGTGAGGACAACGGGGAGTGGATTGTTTGCGTCAGGGTTGCTGACTGTCCTGCCTTCGTTGCTGCTCTCGCAGAACGATCTTGCGAATCGTAGACGGCTGATGCTCTTTGCCTCGGCGGGGCAGCCCATGCTGCTCAGCCAAGTTGGCAATGTTGCGCCAGCCGTAGCCAGCCTCGCGCCATGCCACGAACTTGTCGATGGCACGTTGCTCATGCGGATTCTCGATGAGGTTTGCGCCATCAATCTCAAAGCCATACGGAGCATGGCGTGACATGCGTCTGCCGTCACGCTGGTACTTGCGCATGGCTACGCTGGTGCGTACCTGCACAAGCCTGCGTTCGTACTCAGCAGCAGCGGCCAGCACCTGACGGATGAGCGTACCTTCGGGCGTGTCATCCACGATCCCTTCACGGCACGCTTGGATGTTGAAGCCTGAAGCACGCGCCTTGCGGTGCAGTGCCTCAGCCAGATACAAGTTGCGCGCAAGTCTGTCCATCTTCCAGACGAGCAGGACGCCACCTTTAGGGGTGGCATCCATTGCATCCCAGAGGCCGGGCCGATCTGGATCAGCACCTGACATGCGCTCGTCGTGGTATTCCCCCACCACCCGCCACCCGTTTGCCTTAGCAAACGAGCGGCACTCATCCAGTTGCGTCTGGATAGAGTCGGACTTGTCGTCCGGGCGGGGAGAGAACCTTGCGTAGATCACGCAATCCATTTGTCAATGTTGTCTTGGTAGTCGTTGAGTACCAGTTGTACGAACGACTCATCGACGTTCATGATGGCAGCGATTTGCGCATCGTTGAAGTCAGCCTGATTGTGCAACGCAATGATCTTGGTGACTTGACGCAAGACATTCAACGCAGGGATGACCCTTTGATTGAGGCTTGCGGCATTGATGCCAGTAGCCTTTGTGATTTGCGCCGCG
>Ga0129351_1000386_pt1 | contig 16209 bp, 21 predicted proteins | sample CPBDNA_8_FD_94423 | JGI IMG/M metagenome (GOLD analysis project Ga0129351, IMG submission 94423) | Freshwater to marine salinity gradient microbial communities from Chesapeake Bay, USA - CPBay_Sum_27_0.2_DNA | ecosystem: Environmental > Aquatic > Marine > Coastal | place: USA: Chesapeake Bay... | reverse complement strand
GATAGGTATAGAAAATAAAGAAACGGGAGAAAAATGTATAATGGTTCCTGCGGATGATGAACTCATACGCATGTATATGGAAACCAACAATGAAGCTCCTTGAGGGACTGTCGCCTATCGGTTAAGGCCCACTGCTTATAACGGTGTGAACTGGGTTCAACTCCCAGCAGTCCTACCAGGGGGATTAGCAATCTGGTAGAATGCTCAGAACTCATAATTCTGCGAAGGTGGGTTCGATTCCCTCATCCCCCATTGACAGTTCTCTGTCAAACCCTTATAATACTAAGGTCAACACACAAAACAATGACACTGACTAGTAAGTTCAAGAAAGACATTCAAACCCTTCGTGGTGCTGTAAATGGTGACTTCTTCCTGGATGTGAAGAATCCGAAACTTCTCAAAAAGGTCCGTCGTTATTATGAAAATGAAGGAGTCGTCTTCTCTGGCGATCCCCTTGATGATTATGATATTCTGATCGAGCAAGTTGCCGCTGATCTTGAATCTGTGGAGGTAGCGTGAAGATTCTTCTAGAACGCTTCCCTTATCGATATGTTGAGTCTGGCACACTAGAAATCAATGGTATGCCAGACTACCGCATTCAGAAAGCAGATAGTTGGACAAAGCGTTATAAGGACATGTATCTTCTTGATAACCAGATGCAACTTCTGACTGCTATAGAAGATTTTGAATACACGAAATGGCTAGATCCAGATCGTGTTCCTTGTTACATTAAAGACGAAGTTTCGTTCGACATGGAGAGTCGTTAAAAACCCTGGTCGGTGAAGGAACCCCTTCAATCCCGAAGTCACGGATGGACTATAACAGTACTGGTGGAGTCATTTGACCCTCATAAAAACTAAATAAACACAGAGTTAATTCATTAGTAACATGGCAACAAAAGGAACGGCAGCAAAGTCTGCAAGTGGTGCATCGATGTCAAAATATGATGTTGAAGTAGAAGAAAGACTTCAGAAACTTGAAGCAGCACTAGGTGGCGGTGGAGAAGTAGATGGAGACAGACTCGCAGCACTTGAAACTAAGGTTGAGGACCTAATCCAAAGATTGCAAAGAAAACTGAGTTTCTGAGTTTCTTGTTTCTTCTAAAAGCAAGTGGTGCGGATGGGACTCTCTCCCGCCTGGTTTCTTGCCTCCAGATAAAGGGCAAGTGGCGAGCCTGAATTTTATCTAGAGGGGTTTACATAACCCCTCTTTTTTATTATAATATAAAAAACATTGTTGTTCATGAAAGTAGCATTAATAACTGGTATCACTGGACAAGATGGATCTTATCTTGCGGAATTTCTTCTGGAGAAGGGATATGAAGTTCATGGTATTATAAGACGTGCATCTATGATTAATACTCATAGAATCGATCATATATTTCAAAATATTAAGTTAGATTACGGGGACTTAACAGATTCTACAAATCTTGTGAGAGTTATTCAACAAGTTCAACCAGATGAAATATATAATCTTGGTGCTCAGAGCCATGTAAAAGTGTCTTTTGAGATGCCAGAATATACTGGTATGGTTGATGGTCTTGGAACTCTTCGTATTCTTGAAGCAGTTCGTCTTCTGGGAATGGAAGATAAAACAAGAATCTATCAGGCATCTACTTCTGAAATGTTTGGTAAGGTTCAAGAAACTCCTCAACGCGAAACTACTCCTTTTTATCCCCGCTCTCCTTATGGTGTAGCAAAGATTTACGCATACTGGATCACCAAAAATTATAGAGAAGCATATGGAATGTATGCTTGTACTGGCATTCTTTTTAATCACGAATCTCCCAGACGTGGCGAAACATTTGTAACAAGGAAGATTACAAGAGGTCTTAAGGCAATGTCTGAAGGTAAGCAGACTGTTCTTAAGTTGGGCAATCTTGATGCCAAACGTGACTGGGGACACGCTAAAGATTATGTTGAAGCAATGTGGATGATGCTACAGCAGGAAGAACCTGATGACTTTGTGATTGCTACAGGAAAACAATATTCAGTTCGTGAGTTTGTTGAGGCAGCAGCACCTTACTTTGGAATGAAGCTTGAGTGGCAGTTTACTGTTGATGGAACTGAAGTTGGAATCGATACAAATACTGGGTTAGTTCGTATAATGGTTGATCCAAAATACTTCCGTCCAGCAGAAGTAGATTCTCTTCTTGGGGATTATACAAAGGCGAAACTTCAGTTGGGGTGGGAACCAAAAACTTCTTTTGAGAAACTAGTTGAGGATATGTGTAAAAATGAACAAGCAATCTAAAATTTTAGTTGCTGGTGCTAACGGAATGGTTGGATCAGCAATAGTAAGAAACCTTGAAGAAAAGGGGTATACAAATATTATTAAAGGAACTCGCAGTGATGTTGACTTTACTAATCAAGATGAAACTATAAGATATTTTCTTTCAGAAGAACCACAATATGTTTTCCTTGCTGCCGCAAAAGTTGGTGGGATTCTAGGAAATAAAAATCATAAAGCAGAAATGATCTATGATAATTTGATGATTCAATCAAACATCATAGATTCTGCTTATCAAACTGGAGTTAAAAAACTTCTCTTTCTTGGTTCTTCTTGTATCTATCCTAAGTTTGCTGAAGTTCCAATTTTAGAATCATCTCTACTTTCTGGACCACTTGAACCAACAAATGATGCTTATGCTATTGCTAAGATTGCTGGCATTAAAATGTGTCAATCATATAGAGAGCAATATGGATTCAATGCTATCAGTGTGATGCCTTGTAATCTGTATGGTATTAATGATAGTTTTGATTTAGAAACTTGCCATGTTTTACCTGCCTTAATTCGCAAACTTCACGAGGGAGGGGAAGTAACTTTGTGGGGTGATGGTTCTCCCAGAAGAGAATTTCTTCATGCCGATGATCTAGCAGAAGCTTGTTATGTTTGTATGCAGAAGTATGACGAATCTTCTCATATTAATGTTGGTGTTGGTGAAGACATCACGATCAAGGAGTTAGCATGGATGATTTCCAAAGTTGTTGGATTTACTGGAGAAATAAAATGGAATACTGATGCCCCAAATGGAACTCTTCGCAAAGTTCTAAACGTTGATAAAATTAAAGAACTTGGATGGGAACCAAAGATATCTCTTGAAGAAGGTCTTAAGAAAACTTATGACTGGTATTGCCATAATATGGTATAATATATAATAGGAGATTATTGTTTGTTCATGACACAACATATTAAAACAGCACTTGTTCTTGGTGCTGGTGGCTTTATTGGCAGTCACATGGTTAAACGACTGAAGAAAGACGGATATTGGGTTCGTGGTGTAGACGTAAAATATCCAGAGCATTCTAAAACTGAGGCGGATGAATTCATCATAGGAGATCTAACAGATCAGATTCTTGTTGATAAGATCGTTCAGTTTAGGGGATATGCAAGCAACTTCTATAAGTTTGTCCCCAGTAAATATGTTGATACCTTTGATGAGATTTATCAGTTTGCTGCTGATATGGGTGGTGCTGGATATATTTTTACTGGAGATCATGACGCAGATGTAATGAATAATTCTGCGTCGATTAATCTAAATGTTCTTCGCTCTCAAAAGTGTTTGAACGAGATGAAAGAAGTAAATAAGACAACTATTTTCTTCTCATCATCTGCTTGCATGTATCCAGAGCACATTCAAATGGATCCAGAGAATCCTGGTCTTAAAGAAGATGATGCTTATCCAGCAGGACCTGATAGTGAATATGGATGGGAAAAACTGTTCTCAGAACGTCTCTATTTTGCTTATAATCGCAACTATGGTATTCCTGTACGTGTTGCTAGATATCATAATATATTCGGACCAGAAGGAACCTGGCGCGGCGGAAAGGAAAAGTCGCCAGCAGCAATCTGCCGTAAAGTCGCTTACCTCCCAGAGACAGGTGGAGCTATCGAAGTGTGGGGAGATGGTCTACAGACTCGTTCCTTCTTGTTCATTGATGAATGTATTGAGGCAACTCGACGACTGATGGACTCCGACTTTATGGGTCCTGTAAATATTGGTTCTGAGGAAATGGTAACTATCAATCAACTGGTAGATACTGCAGCAAAAGTATCCGATAAGGAAGTGCAAAAGATTCATATTGATGGCCCTCTGGGTGTTCGTGGTCGAAACTCTAACAATGATCTGATTCGCGAAAAACTTGGATGGGACTATTCACAAACACTTGAAGAAGGAATCAGAATTACTTACAATTGGATTCAGGAGCAAATTAATAAAAAATGAAACTTCGTCATTGTAAGTATACTGCATCCACTGGTGGATGTAGTTCCATCAATCATCCAGAAATGAATCAATTGGATTGTATGTGGAACTGTGGTTTTTATTCAAACCAAACACAAGCATTTTTGTCTACCCTGATTCTTTTGAGTCATGGTATCATCCCAGACAAAATTAGTTATGCTATGGGATTTAAAAGATTTAAGGCAGACCCAGACCGTGATATCTATCCTGATTTCTATCAGATGGATCCCAGTATTCCAGTTCAACTTCTAAAGACTGTAACTCTTCCCGATGAGAATCGTAAGCAGTTTGATCTTTACGACTTTGAATACTACAATCCAGTCGTTCAAAGATTCTTTGGCCCTAGTGATGTAGTCTCTGAAAGAAAAAATCAACTATTAGATAATTATCAAATCAATCCAAGTGAGACTATTGCAGTTCTTTATCGTGGAACTGATAAGTATACTGAAGTTCGTTTAGGTTCTCCTCAGGCTTATCTACAAGCAGTACAGCAGGTTCTTCAACAAACCAATGCAAAAAAAGTTTTGGTTCAGACTGACCAAACTCAAGTCTTAGATTACTTTAAACAAGAACTTGGTGATATGGTTGTTCACTTTGAAGAAACTCCTACCACTTCAGGCAAAGATGCTATGAATACAGTCATGGAGAATGAGGGTAATGACACTATGGATTGGATGCAGTGGTTTGATGCTGCTCTTCGTGTTGTTTCAGACTGTGCTTATGTTATAAACCATACTGGTAATTGTGGTCTCTGGATGAATCTTTATAGAGGAAATACCACTAATGTATTCCAATTTGATCAATTCGGTAATGTATTCTGACTTAGTTTTCCATCATCATACTGGACTTGGCGATCACTTTATCTGCAACGCTATTGTCCATGAGTATGCCAAACAGACTGAATGTCTTCATATACCTACACACCATAGGTATGTGGAGACTTTGGAGTGTCTGTATAGTGATTTTCCAAACATTATCGTTCATGGATTTAATGATGACTGGGCAACATTAGAGAGGGAAATGTTTCCTTGGGCTCAGAGAATGGGATATCCAGTTGTGAGACTTGGGTTTGAGAAACTCTACTATCGTGAGATGGCAAGAAAGAATACTCCCAGAGGTCCTGGTGAAGCATACCCTGAAAAGTTTGCTCCCAACTTTGAGAGGCAGTTCTATGAACAAGCAGGACTTCTTTTCAGAGACAGATATGAAAAGTTTGTTTTGCCCAAGAATATTTCTGATGTTGATAGAGTTTATGATGAACTAACTGAAGGGGCAAAAGATTATATTATTGTTCATAAGAACTCAAGTTTTAGAAGTGAGTATCCAATTGATATTATTTCTTGGAGGAATGAAAAACTTACGGATAAGATAATTGAAATTCGTAAGGGTCCAACAAATAATGTTCTTGCTTATATGAAACTGATTGAAAATGCCAAAGAGATTCACTGTATTAATAGTGGATTTTTTCATCTGGTTGATAGTGTTTGTAATAAGATATCTGCAAATCTTTTCTATCATGATATTAGATACAATACGATGCAGCAGATTAACTGTAAAGCAACTGGTTTCAATCGCTGGAACATTCTAAGATACTCCCAATTAATGTAATGACTGACATAATCTTTCACCATCATCCAGGCCTTGGCGACCACTTCATCTGTAATGGTATGGTCCATTCCTATGCGGAGCAGTTTGATAAAGTATATCTGCCTTGCAGAGAGAGGTTCCTAAAGACTGTAGAATGTCTCTATCAAGACTTCCCAAACATTATTCCTAAACCATTTGATAATGACTGGCACAATCTTGAGAGAGATGTTGCTGCTTGGGCTCAAGAATCAAAAATTCTATATTTGAAAATTGGATATGATAAAGTAATCTACACTTATCTTGAAAGAGAACAGTGTCCGCCAAAATGGATTGGTATTAATTTTGAGAGACAGTTCTATGAGCAGGCAGATGTTTTGTATGCTGCTCGATATGATAACTTTAAACTACCTAAAGAAATTGAAGGATCTAAGGAACTGTATGAGACGGTAGTTGGGGACGCAAAAGATTATATCCTGGTTCATGATAGTTCTAGTGAGAGTGATGGATATAGTTTTGATATGTTTGGTTGGAGGAACGGACAGAACTCTGATTTGACAATTATTAAAATCCAAGATAATATAACAGACAACCTATTGAATTGGATTGATGTCATCAGAAACGCAAAAGAAATACATGTCTCCCCAAGTTCTGTATTTTGTTTAGTGGATTCTATTTGTAAGGATATATCACCTGACTTATACTTTCATGACTTGAGAGCTGACTGTGGTCTTCTCTTAGTAAATTCTCATCTAAATGATGATCGCTGGAATATTGTTGAATATGATGCAAAGATATGAAGAACTACCATAAAGATGACCACGGAGTTATCCGTCAAACAGTTTGTAATCCAATCCAATATGATCAAAAGTATGTTGATGTAAGGTACAATACTTATGGAGAACTTACTAACTATATGTCCCACTTGAGGTTGGGATATATTATTGGATCAACGGGTAGTGTTCCAGATTCTATTCTTGATGTTGGATATGGTAATGGTAGTTTTCTGAAAACTTGCAGTCAGATAATTCCAAACTGCTACGGCCATGATGTAAGTGGTGTTGAACTACCAGAACCTATCGAAGTTGTTGATAATCTTTTCTCAAGGTATTATGATGTGATTACCTTCTTTGATTCTCTGGAACATTTTGAAGACATCTATTTTTTGGATAAACTAGATTGTGATTATCTTTGTATCAGTGTTCCTTGGTGCCATAACTTTGATGATGAATGGTTCGAGAACTGGAAACATCGGAGACCTGATGAACACCTCTGGCACTTTAATGCAAACACACTCAAAGAATCTGTAGAGTCTCAAGGATATGAATGCATCAATCATACAAATGTAGAGGATTGTATTCGCAAGACTGAATTTGATTATTCAAACATTTTAACTGCTATCTTTAAGAAACTATGAAAAAAATTGCAATCTCTACTTGGTGTACTGATGATTATGCTGAGTATCTTCGTCCCGATAAACTAAAGAAACTTGTCAATCACTTTCATCCTGAAATTGATTTTCATATTGTAGACTCAAAGCAAACGGAACAGATTAAGGAAGATAATCCTTGGCTTAAAAAAGAAACCGTTCGTTTTGCAGACTGGATGATGCCTGTCTCCTGTGTTCCCTTCGTAGAAGACTATGACATGGTTATGCATATGGATGCTGATTCATTCTGTATTGGCAGCCTTGATCGTGTAATCAATTCAGAAGCAGAATTGATTGGTGTCCGCAATAATAACCCATACGGAAAAGCAGGTTCTGCACAACCATGTGTAAGTCCTTTCTATGCTCCCTATGGAGACAATGGAACGATTGGTGTAGAGCAGTTTATCAATGCTGGGTTCGTCGCATCAAATGATAAGCAGTTCTGGTATGAGTGGAGAGACTTTAGCAAGTTCGTTGCAGAGCAAAGTGATGGTCGAACCTTTACTTACCAACCATGGCCCATGATTCGTAACGAGCAGGATACCTTGAATCATATCTTTCATGCCAAAGATAAGTATAAGTCAGAGATTATTGATGATGAAGGTAAAGGAGTAACTTATGGTGTTTACAATCAGTGGGGACTGAATAGTCATTGTGAGAGTTGGGAAGAACTGTATATGAAAGACGGTGAGGTTTACATCAATCACCCTCTTACCAAAGTACCCCTGAGAACCAGCATTCTTCATGCTGCTGGTGTGGGAACTATGGAAACAATTAAGGAACACGGCGACCAATATCAGTGGTTATATGGTATAATTGATGAAGAAGTCGCTGACCACATTCGCTCTATTGTAGGAGACTGATGAAACAAGTACAAGATTTTTTAGAGTCCATCTCTGGTGAAGAAGGTCTTTATCCTTATATGGCCAACGGGAGACCGTTTGTTCCAGGAAAGTCTTCCGTATATTACTCTGGTCCTTTCTGGGACAATAAAGAAATTGAAGCAATCTTTAACTGCTTTCTGAAAGGTAAGTGGTTGGCATCTGGTGAAGAAGTTGAGAAGTTTGAGAGACTATTCTCCAAGAAGTTTAATTTTGGAAATTCTTTGATGGTGAACTCTGGTTCATCTGCAAACCTTGTAATGATTGCTGCCCTTAAAAAGTATTTTGGTTGGCAGGATGGAGATGAAATTATTGTTTCATGTGTTGGGTTCCCAACTACCATTGCTCCGATTGTTCAGAATGGCCTGACTCCAGTCTTTGTTGATATTAATTGGGAAGACCTGAACTGGAATATTGACCAAATTGAGAAGAAGATTACTCCACGGACTAAAGCACTTTTTACATCTCCAGTTCTAGGTAATCCATTTGATTATGACATCATCCTTGATATCTGCGATCGTCATAAACTTGAACTGATTTCTGACAACTGCGATAGTCTTGGTAGTAAGTGGAAGGGAAATTATCTGACTGATAATTCTGTTGCTGCTTCTTGCTCTTTCTATCCAGCTCACCATATTTGTACTGGTGAAGGTGGTATGGTCTCTTCTAACAATCCAGAGATTATTAATATTGCTCGCAGTATTGCTTGGTGGGGTCGTGATTGCTATTGTGTTGGTCAGCAGAACCTTCTCTCTTGTGGAGTTTGTGGAAAACGATTTGATAAATGGATTGATAGGTATGATGGTATTGTGGACCATAAGTATGTCTACAGTACGATGGGATACAATCTCAAACCCATGGACTTTCAAGGTGCTCTTGGTTCCGTTCAGATGGATAAGCAAGATGAGATTCATGTTCTCCGTCGTAAGAATAAGTTTGCGATTCAAGAAATCTTTGAGAAGATTCCTGGTGTTCGCAGCGTGAATGAACGACCTGAGGCAGAGACTAGTTGGTTTGGTGTTCCTATCATTTGTGATAATGGTGACCTGAAAGAAAGGCTAACTAAGTATCTTGAAGAAAATAAGATTCAAACTCGTAATTACTTTGCTGGTAATATCCTGATGCATCCAGGATACAGTCATCTCGATTACTACAAGAGGTATCCAAATGCTTGTGAGGTTCTTGACCTTGTATTCTTCGTTGGATGTTCCCCCACAATCACTGAAGAGATGATTGCTTATATTGCAGATACTGTTGGTAAATTTGAATGACGGACAAAAAACTACAAAGACGACTACTGGATGTTTGTTACAAGCACAAACTCCATCATCTGGGAAGTTACTTCTCTTCTCTAGAAATTATTGACGACATTTACAGTAAAATGGGTGAGGACGATATCTTCATCCTTTCTAGTGGCCACTGTGTAACTGCTTTATATGTTGTTATTGAAAAATACTTTGGTATTGATGCTGAAGAACTTTTAGAGAAGCACGGACATCATCCACATAGAGACGAACTTAATAAGTTGCATTGTTCTACTGGAAGCCTGGGACAAGGTATTACTGTTGCAGTCGGTAGAGCAGTTGCTAACCCAAATCGGAATGTATATTGTCTTATTTCTGATGGTGAGTGTGCAGAAGGTTCTGTATGGGAAGCACTTCGTTATGCCTATGATGCAAAGGTAGATAACCTGAAGATTTACCTGAATGCTAATGGTTGGGCAGCCTATGACGCTGTAGATGTTGATGTGCTGGAAAAACGAGTCAAAGCATTCCACCCCGATGTAGTCTATGTGAGGACGACTGTGGACCAGTTTGGTCTTTCTGGATTAGACGCACACTATACTAACCTTACAGAAGAACAATATACGGAGGCAGTAGCAGGATTATGAGACGCAGATTTCAAGAACTCCTTACAGAGGAGATGAAAAAAAATGAAAATATCTATCTTCTAGTTGGGGATGTTGGATATAAAATCTTTGACCATTTGCGTGAAGATTATCCAGACCGAGTAATTAATCCTGGCGCAGCAGAACAATTAATGTTGGGTATGGCTGTTGGTCTTGCCATGGAAGGTAAGATTCCTGTTTGCTATTCCATTACTCCTTTTGTTCTGTATCGTCCCTTTGAATTTATTCGCAACTTCTTGCATAACGAAAAGATTCCCGTTAAGTTGGTTGGTAGTGGTCGTAATGATGATTATGGGCCCTGCGGATTCTCACACTATGCCTGTGAGGATATGAAAGTCCTTGAGTCTCTTCCCAATATTGAAGTCTTCCGACCAGAATCAAAAGAAGAAGTAGATATTGAAAAGTTTCTTTATTCAAAGTCACCATCTTATATTAATCTCAAACGATGAAAATTCTCTTTACTGGTGGTAATGGTTTTATTGGCAGAGAAATTATTCCTCTTCTTAAAAAAGATGGATTTGAAGTAACTGCACCATCTTCAAGAGAACTCAATTTAATCGATAATAAGTCAGTAAGAGAATATTTTGATAAGAATGGTTTTGAATATGATGCGGTTGTTCATGCTGCTGTTTTAGGAGGCCGCAGAGTTTCTCAAGATGACTTGTTAGTTTACTTTGATAATATGAGAATGTTTGAGAACATCATCTCATATAAGGTTGATCGTTTTATTCATTTTGATAGTGGAGCATCTCTATACGGTAGTGGAAAAATTGCTCATACACCATATGGATTTTCAAAGTATTGTATGTCTAGGTCTACCGAAGAACACCCTGGAGGAACTAATTTAAAAATCTATGGATGCTTTGGTGCTCTTGAAGATGAACATAGATTCTTAAAAACAGCAATCAAAAATTATAAGAACAAAGATCCAATTACAATCTTTCAAGATAAACTCTTTGACTTATTCTATGTGAAAGATTTGTATAAAGTTCTGAAGTATAGTTTGGAAGTGTCATCTGGAATTCAACCAAAGAACTTAAACTGTGTATATGATCGTAAATACTATTTGAGTGATATTGCAGAGATGGTAAACGGACTCGATTCTCATCAGGTTCCTATTCTCATCCAAAAAAATGAGAAGGGAAATGCCTATTGCGGAAATTACAGTATTGATTTAAACTATATTGGACTAGAACAAGGTATTATGGAGGTATATGAAAGTCTTCGTTAATGGTTGTTTTGATGTTCTACATAAGGGACATTTCTCAATGCTTCAATATGCTTCTAGTTTAGGGCAACTTTCTGTTGCTCTGGATACTGATGAAAAAGTAGCACAGGCAAAAGGTTCTGATAGACCAATTTATCCTCTTGAAGATAGAGTCTATCAAATGTGTTGCATTAAAGGTGTTGATACGGTATACACTTTTAATACGAAAGAAGAATTGGAAAGATTGGTTGAGGCTATTAAACCTGATATAATGGTTGTTGGTTCTGATTGGAAAGGTAAGGAAGTCGTAGGTTCTCAATATGCAAAAGAAGTCAGATTCTTCGATAGGATCGGAGATTACTCCACTACAAAAACAATTCAAGGTTCTTCTTATCGGTGATAGTTGCATAGACCAATATGTCTATGGAACCTGCGATAGAATCAATCCAGAGGCACCTGTTCCTATCCTCAAATATACAAGGCAGGAACGTGTAGATGGAATGGTGTATAACGTCAGGAACAACCTTCAGGCATTTGGTCTGGATGTTACTACAATTACTCAGAAAGAGAATATCTTCAAGACACGATATATTGATGAGCGATATAGTCAACAGATATTGAGAGTTGATACTGAAGGAGAACTCAAACCTTTGGGGTATGATCTCCCACAAGAAAGATTCAATGCCCTTGTCATATCCGATTATGATAAGGGATTTATCACATCTAGACGATTATTTGAATTGGTAGAATGGTTTGATGGCCCTATCTTTATTGATAGTAAGAAAACAGTTCTTCCAGTAGATGATGCTTTTATCAAAATCAACAATCATGAGTATGACAAGTTGCAAAATGCTAACCATGATAATTTGATTATTACAAGAGGATCTAAAGGCGCAGAATATCGAGGCACACTATATCCAGGGGAGAAAGTGAGTACATATGATGTATGTGGTGCGGGTGATACTTTCTTATCTGCTTTAGTTTACTTTTATCTTTTATATGGTAAAATAGAAACTGCCATACCATATGCAAACAAAGCAGCATCAATTGCTGTATCTAATTTTGGGACTTACATACTAAATCAAAAAGATATTGATGAGATACGTTGTAGACATTGACGGAACTATTTGTACACCTGGTACAACTGAAGAGACACGCTACACTGAAGCGTTGCCGATTCAAGGTAGAATTGATAGAATAAATAAACTATACGACGAGGGACACACCATCGTATATCTCACTGCCAGAGGAATGGGTCGGTATAAAAATAATGCTGATCTGGCAAAGAAAGAATTCTACGAATTTACAGAAATACAACTAAGATTGTGGGGATGTAAGTATCATCAATTATTCTTAGGTAAGCCCTCTGGTGACTATTACATTGACGATAAAGGGGTAAACTCTGATGACTTCTTCGGAGATTAAGTTTGTTCCCAAAGGATGGGGACACGAAAAGTGGATTGTCAATACTGATGAGTATTGTGGCAAACTTCTCTTCTTTGAAGAGGGGAAGAGATGCTCTTGGCATTATCACAAACTTAAGGACGAAACATTTTACCTTCAATCTGGTAAACTTCTTTTGTACTATGGAGAGACTGATAGTCTTGAGGGCGCAAAGGATATTGTTCTTTCACCAGGAGACAAGTTTCATATCTATCGTGGCCTCAGACATCAGATGATTGCTATTGAACCATCTGAATTATTTGAATTTTCTACACAACATTTTGACGAAGATAGTTATCGCGTAATTAAAGGAGACTGAAATGACTTTTGATATTAAATTTATGGAAGGAAACCATCGAGGTTTCCTTTCCAACTTCATCACTATTTTGACTGGATACAGAGCACTTGAGAGAGCAGGAGTAGATCTGAATAAGGTCTGTGTTGATCCTTCAATGTTTATGTTGTATGGCAACCCAAACAATTGGTTTGACCCTGACAAGGTATCTGATGATGCGCCACAGGTAGCAAATACACAAGACTTGTTTGATTGCGATTATCCTTGGGGTTCTTTCAGAGACTTTGATCTTAACAAATACAGACAATATCTCCCCTTCAATGATAGAATGCAATCAATCATTGATGGTATTCCAACAGAGAAATATGCAAATTGTTTGGGTGTACACTATCGCGGCACTGATGGAGTTGGCCATACTGAGTTTGTTGGTGTAGAAAAGTATCTGAATACCGCAGCAGAAGAACTTGAGTCTGGTGATTATGAAGGCATCTTTCTTGCCACAGACCAGACGGATATTGTTGACATCTTCAAAGAAAGATTTAAGGATGTTGAGATTCACTGCTATGACCACCAGAGAACGATGAGTAGGGCAGGCCTACACTATTCCATTCAGGCACAACCAAACTCTCCTGAGAGGATTCTGGCTGGAGATGAGGTTTTGATTGATGCAACTACTCTGTCGATGTGTAGGACGATGATTGGAAAGTCATCCAACATCACAAACTATGCACGCATTCTGAATCCATTCTTAGAGACTCTTTATCAAGATTTGGATAGTAGTAATGAGTATGGAGACCACCGTGACTTTAGTGAGCACGGATATATTGAAAGGTTCCCCCAGATTAGAACCAAGGACATTCAACCATTCATCTTTAACTGGAGAAATCAGTTTGAGAAGACTTGCGCGATTGAAGATTCTCTGAAAGAAATCTTTGGTGAAGTGACTGTTATCAATAGTGACGAAGAGAATACTCGCGAAGGTTGGATTAATCTTGGTGATGAAGCATATTTCACAATGCAATTCAGAACGGCACTTGCGCTTTTAAAACCCGACAAAAAAGTTCTAATGCATTGTCAGGGCGATACAGTATTCGATAATTACGAACAACTTGTAAAAGACGCAAGAAAGTATTATAATCTGTATGAGTGGGGGGTGTATGCCCCTGATGTAACAAACATCTGGTATACGCCTGAGCACACCGATATCGATGGTATTGAATCGGAAGATGAAAATATTAAGATGGTTGCTTGCACTGACGAGACGGTATGGTTTGTGCATAGAGACATCATTGATGAATACTATGAAAGAGGCCTACCTGACGTTATGACCCACGAACGCATGAAGATGGGTTGGGGATGGGAATTGGTGATGAATGGTATTTCCTTCTTGAAAGGTAGGCCAGTCATCCGTGACTATGCTCACCAGATTCAACACGCCAAAGGAACTAACTACAATAAAAATTCTGCAGCCGAAGAGATGGCAGGACTTTGGAATAGTCTCCAAGACGATCTGAAAGAATGTATCTCTTATATCAAAGGAGATAGAGAAAAACTGACCAAGTATTTTTGATAATGGATAAAAACAAATCTGCTTTCAAGTTACAGGGTATTCCACATATTTACTGGTTAAACCTTGATGCCGATGAGAGTCGTCGTCAGTATATGGAACAACAGTTTGATTATTGGAAAATCACTAATCATACTCGCATCTCTGGATTTGATGGCCGCACAGATGACTGTGCCTATCATTTGAAGGGAAGAGTTCCTGATAACATTACTCCTGGAGAACTTGGTTGCTGCTTGAGTCACCTCAAAGCAATCAAGCATTTCTATGAAGAGACCGACGATGATTATTGTATGATTGTTGAGGATGATGTTAATTTTGATATTGCAAGATACTGGAACTTCACCTGGAAAGAATTTTTCGGTCTTGTCCCATATGATTGGGACTGTCTTCAGTTGACTACTATTTGTACAGGAGATATTCATGTTAAACTGCACCTTAAGTTTATCAATGACTTCTCTGCAGCGGTCTACTTAATCTCTAGGCACCATGCTGCTAAGATTATCAAGAACCATGTTCGTGGTGATAAGTTTAAATTGGACAACGGAGTTAAACCTAGAGCCGTATCTGAAGATGTTATTCTTGAGACGGGTAAAACTTATACTATTCCTTTGTTTCTGTATAACTTAAACTTTGGTTCTACGATTCACCAGGAGCACATCTCTGTATTTCATAAAGGGCCACATGATGCTCTCCTGAACTGGTGGCAACAAAGTGGTGCTAGTATTGACATTAGGGACCATATGAACTATGATCCTTATCTTGGTCGGATTACTGAAAACTCTGCCGCGAAAGCAGCACAAAATTCGGGAAACCCACCAACTTGACAGACATCTAAAAATCTGTTAAGATAAATAACAATTGGCACATGTGCCAGTTCACCGACCAATGCCTCAACTACTCGCAACGGTTCTGTGTTATAATGTTCAAGCGGGGAAAGTCGAACTCCCCCTTCATCTGCGGGTAATCATTCCGCAAGTAAATTTAAGAGGTATCTAAAATGATCAAATCTGTATTCGCAGCGACTGCTGCTCTGTCCATGTCTGCCGGCGCTGCTTTTGCAGGTCCTTATGTCAATGTGGAAGCTAACTCTGGTTGGACCGGTAGCGACTACAACGGCACTGCTACCGACCTCCATGTTGGTTACGAAGGTGCTCTTGGCGAGAAGACTTCTTACTATGTCCAAGGTGGCGCTACAATCGTCTCCCCTGATGGTGGCGAAAGCGATACCGTTCCTTCTGGTAAGGCAGGTCTTGGCGTTGCTGTAACTGATGCACTGGGTGCTTACGGCGAAGTTTCGTTCGTTGGTTCTGGTGACAAGGACATCGACCGTGGTTACGGTGCTAAGCTGGGTCTGAAGTATAACTTCTGATCTTCACTTAACTAAAAATCAGGACTCCTTAACAGGAGTCCTTTTTTTGTGCCTTGCGGTACTTAAGAAATTTTTAAGAGAGTAAAATTTAGGTTAAACCGTCCTATATACCAAGGTTTGTTCTTAAATCAACTTAACTTGATATTAACGACAGAATCCGAAGACACTGTTATAATACTAAGGTCTTCAACGGACAAACCCGAAAACATTACAAAAGGAATTTCAAATGAAAGCAATCGCACTTGCCGCACTGGCAGCATCTGCACTGGCGACACCTGCCCT
>Ga0129351_1000385_pt1 | contig 16216 bp, 22 predicted proteins | sample CPBDNA_8_FD_94423 | JGI IMG/M metagenome (GOLD analysis project Ga0129351, IMG submission 94423) | Freshwater to marine salinity gradient microbial communities from Chesapeake Bay, USA - CPBay_Sum_27_0.2_DNA | ecosystem: Environmental > Aquatic > Marine > Coastal | place: USA: Chesapeake Bay... | reverse complement strand
ATGAGTGATAATCCAACAGGATCAGAAGCAGAACAAGTGTTACCATGGAATGAAGAACAAATAGTAGAGGAGGAATCTACTAATGAAACAACCAGTTCGTGACGTAAGACCTGGCTGGTGTTGATAATACTGACCGTGGCATGAGATCATGCCTAATCTGGAAACGGCAGAGCACATAAGAACATCAACATTTCAGTCAGGCAGTTTTTTGTTAAAGGAAAAAGTTATGAAGTTTGCAAATGAAAATATCAAAGAAACCACCAAAGAAGTATTAAATTGGGAAGGCAAAAGCACTGCTGGAACATTTAATGCATTCACACTAAGCGGAATCAGTTTGTTATGGGGTCACATGTTGAACCTTATTTCACCATGGTTTGTGCCACTTACTATTATACTGCTGATGATGGGTTACAGTCAAGAAGTAAAACAGCCAAAATTAGAAAAATCAGTTCATTTATAAGGCTTTGTTATGAAATTGACTAAAGCAGGCAAAATACCTTGCAAAAAGCCAGGCATAAAAGGCGTTCCCCATTATCTAGAAGATATTGAAGACTTTTATATACAGAAGTTTTATGATAGATTAGAGTATAAAGATAACGGTTGCATATACTTAAAAGGCAACGTTCAAAACAATGGATATCTCAACTGGTGGTATAGACACGCAGAAACCAAAAAAGTGCGTTATATATTAGCACATAGATTTGCCGCATTGATAAGTGGTAAGTTTGATGTAGACAAGGTTAATGAGTATAGTGTGCTACATCATTGTGATGCTAACTATGCACCAAATGATATCAGTTATAGACAGTGTGTGCGGCCAGAGCATCTTTGGTTAGGCACAGTGCAAGAAAATATCCAAGACTGTATTGATAAAGGCAGATACGTTAAACCACCTAGAATGATAGGTGAGGACAACTACAATGCCACACTTACTACTGCACAAGCAGAATGGGTTATTGAAAATCACCACAAAATAACACAAAAGCGTATGGCAGAAATAGTTGGTTGTAGTGTGAGTGCTGTAGAAGCAATACACCGCAACAAAACTTGGAAACATTTACCCAGGTGAAGATGAAAGGATTTAAAAGCAACGATCCAGAAGATTTTGTCAAAATCAAAAAGGCTATTGATGAAATGTTGGAAGAAGCATTAGATCCAGATGCATGGGCAACACGCAAAATGTTTGAAAAGATCAAAGGCAATAATGCTGTAGATGATGATCCAGGTTATGATGTAGAAGCATGGGATAAACATGATGTGTGGATACCAACAGGAACAAAACTCAAATGAAATTAACTGAGATGCAAAAACAAGTCAGCAACAGTGATGCACGTTTCAAAGTGTTATGCAGTGGTAGACGTAGTGGTAAAACATATCTCAGTATAAATGAAATGGCAAAACATGCACGTCATCCTAATAAAAAAGTTATGTATATTGCACCCAGTTATAGAATGGCCCGACAAATTGTGTGGGACGACCTAAAAGACCAACTGAGACGTGTAAAATGGATAAAAAAGATAAACGAAAGCAATATGGAAATCACATTGGTCAATGGTTCAATCATAATGTTGCGTAGTGCTGACAATCCTGACAGTATTCGCGGGATTGGCCTTGACTACGTGATATGTGACGAATTTGCTGATTTTGATGAAGAAGCATGGCCCAAATCAATAAGACCATGTTTATCAGACAGAGAAGGTGGTGCACTGTTAACAGGCACACCAAAAGGTAGAAATCATTTTTGGGAAATGTTCACAAATGCTAACGCAATGGAAGATTGGGCAAGTTGGCAATTTACCACAGCACAAGCAGGCATCGTCAGTGAAGAAGAATTAGCACAAGCAAAAAGAGATCTAGACCAACGCAGTTTTGAACAAGAATATGAAGCACAGTTTGTTAACTATGCAGGTGTTATATATTATGCATTTGACCAACAAAATGTTGCACCATGGGTATATAGACTACAACCCAGAGAAAGAATTAGAGTGGCATGCGATTTTAACGTTCAACCAATTTGTGCTGTAGTAGCCAAAGAAGTTGATGGTAAATTGCATGTGTTTGATGAAATAGAAATATACAATTCAAATACAAATGAATTGGTAGATGAAATAAAGAGTAGATATCCAGAACAGTTGATTGATTGTTATCCAGATGCCAGTGGCAGTCAGCGTAGAACAAGTGCTGGTGGCGTAACTGACCACATCATATTGCACAATGCAGGATTTAAATTGCACAATGATGCATCAAATCCTAGTGTAAAAGACAGAATAGCCACAGTAAATAGTTTGTTGTGTAGCAGTGATGGATTGAGAACATTAATGATAGATCCAAAATGCAAAACACTGATAAATGGTTTGACCAAGCATGTGTATAAAGAGGGAACACGCCAGCCTGAAAAAGATGGTGCAAGAGATTATTCGCATATGAATGATGCACTAGGATATTTGTGCATGGGATATCAACCAATGAGAACAACGCCAAGAACAGTTGGCAGAATGAGAATGAACACAGGAGGAATACATGTCAGATAATAAAAGCACTGTGCCACCAAAGAATTCAGCACAATGGAAAAAGAATGAATCCATAATTAACAAACATCCAGGATTAAAACAAGCACGAGATATTTCAGAAGGCATAGAAAAGAGTGCTAATCATTATAAATCCACTCATGGTGGTAAAGGATCTGCACCTAGAACTAACATAAACAGTCAAGAGTGGAAAGATGCTTATGACCAAATTGATTGGACACAGTTAAAAACAGAAAAGAAAAATTACAGAGTAAAAATAAACGGTAGATACGTGGACGAGAACGAGGAAGAATAGTGGTATATTTGCACATACCAAAAACAGCAGGCACATTGTTTAAGAATTGTGAAAAGTTAAAGTTTGTTATGCCATTTAAAACATGTCAAACACATAACATAACATTACACAAGCATAAAGGTGACGTTTGTTTTGGTATTAGAAATCCTTGGGAAAGATTTGCATCAGGATATTGGGAAAGAGTTACAAATCCACAAAGAGCAAAATTAAACAGTATGCCAAAACACATGCTGTATAGACGAGGTGGATACACAGACATAATGCCATTAGAAAGAACACTGTTTGAACAATGTGCTACACCTAATGATGTTATAACAGGATTACGCACAGGCACAGTATCAAAATTATATGATGAATTACAAGAAACATCAAAAGATTTCAGATTCCTCACTGCTCCTTTACACAGATGGTTAGGCGAATTAGAAGAATACAAACAAGTAGAACATCGAGTAAAAGCAGTGTATGATGTAAACTGTTTTGACAAAATATTTAAGCAACAATATGATATAGAATTACCCACAGACAGTTTTGTTAGACGCACAAGAGATCAATTTGATATGGAACAGAGTTATGATATCAGTGAAGAAAACTTGATATGGTTTACACAATGGCGTAAACAAGATTATGAATTAATTGATTATATTGTGCAACAACCTTATTACATTACGGAGACAGTATGAAAAAATGGGTCGCACACACCATTATAAGTTTTAGAGATCATCAAAAGAATTTTGAAATAGTTTCTTACCCAATGAAGTTTGTGAGTCTAGACAAAGAATTAACACATTCATTTATTGATTATTATTTTACCCATAATGGTTTAACCAACGTAGTTATAGAGAAAGAAGGATATGAAGATGAAACACAGAGTTAAAGGCAAATATGCCAACACCAACAAATACAGAGGCAAACAGTTAAGCAACAAAGAAATTGCTAGACGTATTGCACAAAGTTACGGATACAAAACAACAATTCATGATAATATGCCAATGATACAGTTAATGGCACGAGCCGGTATATTTCTAGAAGGTTATGAATACAAACAAATTGGTGGTGAAATGGGCGTAAGTTCAAAAGCACCAGAATATGATCAAGGTCATACACACACCAGCATAACTGATAGAAGCAATATTGACAAAGGCGGAGAAACAATTATTATATCATGAACATACTGATTTTAGGCGGGAGTGGCTATGTAGGAAGTGCAGTGTATGAAAGATTACGCACAAAGCACTCAGTAACAAACGTAGACCTTAACTGGTTTGACAGTTTTGTGCCCTCTAGTAAGAAAGATTACAATACGTTGTCCCGAGCGTATATAAATGCATTTGACGTAATCATTTTATTAGCAGGGCACAGCTCAGTTAAGATGTGTGAAGATAATTTACACAGTGCATACCGCAACAATGTTTACAATTTTATCAATTTGATAGAAAAAATAAAACCAGAACAAAAGTTCATTTATGCCTCCAGTGCTAGTGTATATGGTGCTACTCCTTTGGATAATCTCAAAGAAAGTGACACCAATTTTACACCTCTTAACCCATATGACATGACCAAATTGCATATAGACCAAATAGCAGAACATAGTGGTTGTGAATATTATGGGTTAAGATTTGGCACAATTAATGGAGCCGCACCACATTGGAGAACAGACGTTATGATCAATGCTATGACTTATACAGCACTGAAACAAAGATGTGTTAAATTGTTCAATGGTGATGTTAAACGTAGCATACTGGGCGTCATAGACGCTGTAAACGCTATTGAATTGATAGTGGAAGGTGCAGACCACAGAGGAATATACAATTTAGCCAGTTTCACACTGACTGCTAGGCAAATAGCCCAAAAAGTTGCCAGCATAGTGGGTGTTACACTGCTAGAAACTGAGCCAGAACAAAATACCAATGCCAAATTATGCACAAAAACTTATGATTTTGGCATGGACACACACAAATTCACACACACATACAACTATGAATTCACACAAACAGTAGAATCAATAACAAAAGGGTTAATTAATGAATACACTAACACTCAAAAAAGCCACAGAAATTGCAAAATACACTATCCTGGATAAGTGTGTTGCATGTGGCGGTGAACATTTACACACATATTTAGATTTGCATAATCAACCGTTAGCAAACAGTTATCATGATAAATCTATGCCACTTGAAGAATACCCATTAGCCCTTAATGTTTGTGAAACATGTTGGCACAGTCAACTCACAGTTGCAGTTAATCCAGAACTTATGTTTAAAGATTACTTGTATGTGACCGGCACCAGTCAAACACTGAGAGATTATTGTGATTGGTTTGCTGATGAATGCACACAACAACAAGCACCAGGGAAAGTGCTAGACATTGCCTGCAATGATGGCACACAGTTAGACAGTTTTGCTCGTTTAGGTTGGGAAACATATGGAGTAGATCCAGCAGAAAATTTATTTCCAATCTGTAGTGCAAAGCACAACACAGTGTGTGCGTTTTGGCCCGTTAAAACAGAACGCACATACGACTTAATCATAGCACAAAATGTTTTTGCTCACAATGCAAATCCATATGAATTCATGATTGAGATGAAAGCACAATTAGCACCTGATGGTGTGATTAAGATACAGACCAGTCAAGCAGAATGGTTGGAAAACAATCAGTTTGATACTACATATCATGAACACATCAGTTTCTTTTGTGCTAACAGCATGAACACACTGGTAGAAAGGTGTGGCATGCACATTGTGGATATATCTATTGGCGATATACACGGTGGTAGTTATATATTCACAATAAAACAGTCAGCACATCACAGCAATGTGCAACAGAGAATAACAAAGGAAAACCACAAACACAGTTTACAGTATCACAAACAATTTGCAACAAATGTTACAAAATGTCTAGATGATTTTGCAAACATAGTTGATTATTTCAAACAACAAGATTATTTTGTGTTGGGTTATGGTGCCGCCGCTAAAGGTAACACTGTGCTTAACGCAGGTAAAATTAAACTAAATGGTATTATTGATGATAATCCATTAAAACAAAACAGTTATACTCCAGGCAGTGACATTAGGATATATGATAAAACTATTCTGAGCTCATTGTCAAAACCAATTGTGGTTGTGCCACTAGCCTGGAACTTTTTTGATGAAATTGTTAAAAATGTAGAATCCACAATAGATAAAAAAGTTGTGTATGTTAAATATTTTCCTAAACTAGAGGTAATATCATGAAAAATTATGTAATAAGAAGTTTATACAAGATAGAATCTCCTGTTTGGTTTACAGATAGAAGTCAAGAAGGTGATCTATACGAATTATATTCAAAAATGCACGGTATAAGTTATAGCAGTTTGAATAGATATCTAGAAGATGAATGGAGTTTCATACTGTGGAATGAAAAAGTGGAAAACATACAAAGTGTGTTTAAGGATCATTTCTTTAAACTGTATGAATTATGGAGCAGTGAACCCTGCAACATATTGTATATGGGACCAGATAACTTTATGCAAAAACCCACAAAAATATTTGGTGAATTTGACGACTTCATGATGTTTAATTACACAGATCCTAAATCCAGCAGTGAGAAAAACAAATGGGATATACAACACAAACATTTCTTTAACGCTGATGTGAGATACTATCCACACACTATGAGCCAAGACATTTGGGATATGGGATTAAAACTAGCAGAAGATTGGGATTTTGATTGTTGGAACACAGAACAAATCATATTGAACAAAATGTTATGGGACCAACCAAATAGAACATTAGAAAACACACGCCAACCTAACCTAGCATACCAAGGACACCTATTGTTTGCTAATGACCAATTTCAAGCAAACATGCACCGCAGTAATTTGTGGAATGAAAGCAATTTTGATGAAGCAAACATCATACACTTTCATGGTAGCAGAAATGCACCAAACAAACTACAGTTAATGTATGCAATGTATAAACATCATCAATTAGATATAGATGACCGCAAACTTGATAAATTTATCAGTGATGACACAGTGATTACATTGTGATAAATACTGTTGTTAGATAGTGTGTATGTATGTGTGTGTGACATTATGTTAATCTAACCAATAAAAAACCCCTCTTCATGTAACCATGTTGAGGGGTTTTGTTTGAGCACAGCATATACACACTACAACTCTAGTTAAGTTATAACTGTTGGTGCTCTTCAACAGTGTATGTATTTAAACATCTTCTGTGTGCAATGTCAACCTTTTTTGGGATCTAAACTATATTAATTAATTGCTTCACCCATTGCAATATTGTTTATTATACAGATTTTTGTCCAAAAGTCAACCAAAAAAATACCTCACGGAGAATGAGGCATTTTAGTCTCTAATTTTATATCAGAGTAAGCAAGTTTAGGACAAGCCATTAATACTTAACTAATATTAACTAAAATACATGTATTTTACGGTAAATACTTGTTTATAGATAAATATATGCTGTTCGAGAACATATATAAAATTATCCGGAGAATACATGGCAAGATCCGCTGAAGACTTATTTGATTTTGTCAGCACAGTTCACCCATTATATAGCAGATATGAATCTGACTGGAAACTGGCTGTTAGGTCATATTACGGTGGCGTTGAATACAGAGACGCAAACTATCTTAAAGCATACGACATTGATTATACTACGCCGAGTGAAGTAGTAAACACATATGATATAGATGAAAGCGGAAGAACCACCGGCAAATACAAAAATTCCATAACTTATACAAATACCAGCAGTGCCGCAGAACAAGGCACAAGTTATGCTAGTAACTTTTATCAAGAAAAGATACAAAATGTTCCAGTGTTTCCATACACTAGATTGTATTGTCAAGAATACAACAGTATACTATGGAGAACCCCACCAACAAGAGAATTACCAGAAAATCCACAAATAGACTCATTTATTGAAAACGTAAATGGTGAAGGTTTGTCGCTTAACGAATTCATGAGTCAAGTTGATTTGTTCTCTACAATATATGGTGTTGTGTGGGTAAGTTGTGTTAAACCCAGTGAAGGTGATACTGCATTATGGAGAATGCATTCACCATTAGAAGTCACAAACTGGAAATACAGTTATGACAGAGACGGTAAATTAAAATTAAATGAATTATTAATACAAACTGCTGATGAAGAAGATGTAGCAATCTACATGTATTATACACCAGAAGAAATACAAACAATTTTTGTGGCAAAAGATGAAGACACAGAAATTGAAATAGACGCAGATGATTTATTAGAAGAAGAAAAATACAGCAGAATTATACAAGATAATCCATTAGGCTACATTCCAGTAACACCAGTGTATGCTTCAAGCAAAATATACAATGGTATTGGTAGCACACCTATATTTGATATTGCACAAATACAGAGAAGTGTTTACAGTGATATGGGTGAAATATACAGTTCAATCAGTTATGGTGCACACGGTGTTGTTGTGGTAGACGAAACAACAGCAGAACTAAATGATAACGCAATTAGTGGTGAACCTGGTTCAGTTATTAGAACTCCTAGTCCAATAGCAGGCGGAGCAGGCCCAAGTTATGTGTTTGATTTCAAAGCACCACCACTGGATAGTATAAAAGAGTTGAGAGAACTAATAGATCAAAAAATAGAAAAAATGAATGCAGTTGCAATGATTAGAAGTGATGAATTAATCCGTGCAAGTAGAAGTGGTGTGCAAATAGAAACATTTGATGACAAACTAACAGCATTCATCAGAAAGAAAGCAACCAATTTAGAAAATGTTGAAGCTCATAGCCTATGGCCTATGTGGTATGATTGGAATAATCAATCAGTGCCTGAGGACTTAGAAATCAGTTACAACAGACAATACAATAGAAGAGGTGTTGAACAAGAGATTGCAGAATTAAATCACTTGATTAATGCTTTTGAAAGATTTGAACAAGTGTTCAATACTAGACCAAGTAATTTGGTCCCAACCATTACACCATTTATTGCAGAACATTTTGCTACTCAAGCAGAAGCCGAAGCAAGAGCAGTAGAATTAGGTGGTAGTGGTTATCACACACATGAAGTAAACGGCGAAACTGTTTACATGCCATTCAATACACACGATGAATATGAACTAGTATTGGAACGCAACAATCCCGGAGTAGACTATGAAGAATCAAATAGTATTGCTGGCGGTGATGTAAAAGAAGAATTACGTGAACGTGTTAAGAGTAGATTAGAAGAACTACTAGGCAACACGGGAACAATTAACAGTTTATAATTTTACGTTGACTTCTACGACAAAAAGGAGATAAAGATGGATACAAATACAGCATCCGAAGTGGTAGTTGAGCCCAAAACTCAACCAGTTACAGAAACTGAACAAACAGTAGATTCTAGTGTTGAAGAAACTGTAAAATCTGAGGCACAAACGCCTAACGTCGAGTATAAGGAGGGGAAACTCTTCGTAGACGGAGAACGCAAATTTAGCCGCAATGATGCAAATAAGATTATTGCCGCTGAAAAAGACCGAATGGTCCAAGGCCTTCTTGCTGAACTTGATGTAGACAGTTTGGATCAAGTTAAAGATGTGGTTAAGCAAATCAAAACACTTAATCCTGAAGATAACAGTCTAAATGTTAACGCTCTTAAGCAAACACTTGCTAAAAGAGAAGCAACAGTAGAAGAGTTACAGTCAGAGATTAAAAGTTTAAAAACTGATTTGTTGTTAAAAGACCATATGAATAATTTGAACACAAACATGCCTGGCAGTTGGACTGCTGAACAAAAGACTGCTGTAATCGATTTGATGAAAGCAAGAAATATGTTTGCAGTTCAAGATGGTTCGTTTCAATTGAGAAACGGCGATGAGTTCTTAACAGTAGATGGAACTACACCAGATTATGCTGGTGCTATCAAACTAGTAGGAGATTCATTAGGACTTGATGCAGGTAAAAAAGGTGTTAATGTCAATTATGGTGACAGTGATAAACTTTCAGAAGGCACAGGCAGTCGACAGCCTAAAGCATTAGATGAAGGTAGAATATCAAAAGATCCAGAATATAGACGTGCATATATGCACATTAGAGAATTTAAACCTTCCATTAGAAGAGCTGATATTACAAACAATATGGTTCTTAAACAAATGGAAAGTTTTAGATCTAAAGTTTAATAACAAATAATTGCTATTTAAATAAAGGAGAAGATAATGGCAGGAACAACTAAGACAACTGTTCAAGATTTATATGCTGATATCGTCGCCGACTTACAACCATACTTCGACGATGCAGTATTATTACCTAACGAGCAGTTCATTTTAAATAGTTTCTCTATCGAGGGCACTTCTGGAAATACAGTCAGAATACCAATCACCAACAGTTATACTGACGGTGCAGACGTAACAGAAGGTAACTCAATCAAGGCAGCGGCTCAATCTAACTTCGTTCCAACAGCGGCTAACATCACTATGACTAAAAGAGGTGTTGCAACTGACGTGAGTGAAGAAGCACTTGAAGACGGCGGCTTAGAAGTAGTAAGAAACGCAGTATTGACAAGACTTTCAAGAGGTCTTGCACAAGCAACAGACGTAGCAGGTTTTACAACTGCTAATGTGGCTTACACCCATCAGGGCGGTAACGCTTCATTGACTGGTTCAGGTAACGTAGTCAACTTTATCATTTCACCAATGGCTTTAGGCTACGCGGTGAAGAGATCACCAGACGTAAGAGCTTGGTATAACCCAGATACAGATGTTCATGAAATGAGAGCAAGTATCAGAAACGGATTCGTTTCAGTTTACAACAATTTCGGTTCTAGACTAAACGACTCTAACACAATTGGTTCAGGATCATTAGACTTAGCAGGATGTGCGAAATCAGTAGCATACCTAAGAAGTCAAAATGCACCTACCGCCGCAGACGGACTATACATTGGTTTCGTAGCACCTAGTTCAGAGTTAAGCATTGCTTCACAATTGAACAGTGTGTCACAATCCAGCATTGGTTCTTTAAGTGATATCGGTAATAGAGCATTGCTTTCTGGTCTAATTGGACAAGCCGCAGGTGTTACATTCTTCAGAAGTAACAACTTGCCACAAGGCTAATATTAGGGGAAAACAATGGCGTTTATTACAAATATTTCAGGTGATGTTATCAGTTTTGCTGATGCACAGGATGTTAGAAACATAGATCAAAGAGTATTTGAAGGCAATGAAATCAGATTTGATGATGCTGGAACAGGTGCTACTACACTTGATGAATACTTGGATGATTTGTGTGAAAGAAGCACAACCAGAATCTTACAAAGATTAAAGGCTTCTACATGGTGGCAAAGTTATAATGCTTATGTGAACAATCCCATAAGCGACTTAGCAAATTTGCCTGATGTAGATCCTAACAGAGTAAGAGGAAGACAAGCGGCTTTCACTGACATGACAGTGTATTATTGTTTGAAAGAATATTTGTTGCCTAAAATAGCAGATTTTGCTGGAGGATTAGACAATCCAGAAGTGCAGAAAATCACATACTATGAAAACAAGTTTAACGATTTGTTTAATGAGCTGACGAGTTTAGCAGATTGGTATGATTATGATGACAGTGGCACTGTGGATGCTGATGAGAAAGCAATCAGTTACTTTAGAACACGAAGAACAAGACGTAGAGCAACGCTGGTGAAGGTTAGATAATGAGAAGTGATCTCTTAACAGCAATCACATCTAATACTGCTTTTACCAGTAATTGCACTGTGAGTAGTGAACTACCATGGAACAGTGGTGGCTCTCCGTTGTATATAAACAATAAAAAGCATTTCTATCTTAGTGCAGAAAACAAGGATGTTACAGAATTGTTTGGATGTCTAGATAGTAATGATGTAATGCAAACTGAAACAACATTAACAGGTTATTTGACAGTAGACGCAAAAAACCAACCTAGCGACATTGATACTATTGTCGCTAACGTTTTACTTGCTAGAACTGCTATTGCTAACACTGCAACCAGTGAAAGTCTAGTAGAGATCAGCATAGAAGACGATTACATAACATACGAATTCCAATATAGGTTCGTAACGGTATAACAAGGAGACAATGATGGCCGATCCAATTAACGTGAGTGCAGGTAGTCAGGCAATCTTGGCACTATCTAGTGTTGTAGGACTTGCAGATGTTTCCGGTGGTTCAAATGCATTGATCGTTCCCCAAATGCAGGATATAACTGTGAATAATACTACTGGTGTGTTTAGATGGAAACAACTAGACTCAACAGCAGAAAAAGCAGTAACAACACCTGCTACAAACCAAATTACTGTTAACGCAGTAGTTGATGAAACAACATTCTTTGGTGATGGCGCAAACGTCATCAACACAGTTGTAGCAGACGGTTTGTTTGGTGCCAGCAAAAACAAAACAAAAGTATATTTTGCTATTGGTTTTGAAGGCGCAGATTCTGGTGATGAAATCTTAACTGGAGCAGGCTACATTAGTGGTCTTGCACCAACAGTTAACATGGATGCACCTGTATGGGTAACACCAGTGACAATTGAAGTCGACGGTGACTTTACAAATGCACAACAGTCTTAATGACTGAAAATGTAGTAGTGCCTTCGGGCACTACTATACTTTTATAGGACAAAGATATGGAACATAAAATTTTAAAACTATTCAAAGATGGTGTATGGACAGGAAACCCTGACAGAACAATTACTGTTAAGGGTAAAACACATGACCTTGATGAATGGGCAAAAGCACAAGGAATTGACCTTCCTGATGCTAAAAAAACAAAGAACAAGGTAAATAGTTATGCAGATATGGGACAGACATCCGACGAAGGATCTATTGAAGAGTCTGGAGACGGAACTAGCGAAAGCACAGAATGAATTAAACTGTGCTAAAGGCGATATACAAAAAATCGCCAGCAGAGTAGCCTTTTGTTTAACGGCTATTCACAATTTAAAAAAAAGAGATTTTAAGGAATAAGATATGAAGTTAGCAGAATTAGCAACACAACCCTCACTAATCAAAATATTACTTGATGACGAAGAAACTGTAGAAGAATTCGGTGACAGCATCGAATTTTGGTGTTACGATCGTCAACCACTAAACAAGTTCGTAAAATTTGCAACAGCAAAAGAACAAGATCCAGAAGAAATGTTTAACTTTTGTGAAGACCTCATCTTAGATGAAGAGGGCAACAAAGTTATGGTTGATGGAAAAGTTTTACCAGCAAAAGTAATGATGAAAGCAATTGGTAAGGTTGTTGAAGTATTGGGAAAGTAACAGGTAGTTCATACCAAGAAGGCAACGGTGAACTACACACCGCATTGATGTTACATTCCTTAGCGGAAACATATGGATTGTTGCCTTCTGAAGTATATGCAAAAGCAGATACATTTGACATTTGGGTATATGACACTGCTGTAAGTTATAGAAACAAACAGCAAAACAGTAGATTAAAAGTTAATTCAAATATACCTAAATCTCAAGATTATGATATAACAACATTAGAGGAGATTTTCAATCGTGTTACAAATAAACAAAAATGATTTTAAGAAAATACAAACATTGATTGATAAAGGTGTTACTAGAGCATTTAGCGATGCTGGTAATTTCTTTAAGAAAAAAACTCCTAGAGATAAAGGTTATGCACAAAACAATACACATACATATAATACAAAAAATAGAAAAATTATAGAAGCAAATTATGATTATGCTAGTGTGTTAGATGAAGGTTTATTTCCTAAACAACCTAAAAAAGGCACAGGTAAAACCATTAATGGATACAGCACACAAGCACCAAAAGGTATGACACAACCCACAATAGATGCATACCCAGATTTGCTAGAAAACAGATTGAGAAATCTAGGATTATTGTAGGTAGTAACTTATGGCTAAACCAGTAAAAGTAGTATTAACGTTAGACCAAAGCCAATTCAAACGTGGCATGGCTAATGCACGTGGTGAAATTCAAAAGACTGAACGTGAAGGTAGCAGTGCATTTGGTAAACTAAAAACAGCATTTGCCGCAATAGCAGGAGCGGCGGCTATTCAACAGATAGCAAACTTGGCTGACAGTTTTACACTTATGTCAAACAGATTAAGATCTGTTACTGACAGCACAGAAGAATTCAACAACGCATTTGCACTATCACAAAGGGTAGCGGCAAGCACACGAAGTGATTTAACAAACGTTACCAGTTTGTTTGCAGACTTAACATTAGCATCTAAAGAATTAGGACTTAGTCAAGAACAAGTTGCCGCAACAGTAGAAACATTCTCAAAAGCATTAAAAGTATCAGGTGCTGACACTAACCAAGCAAGTTCAGCCGCATTACAGTTTGGTCAAGCATTGGCTGGTGGTGTGTTACGTGGTGAAGAATTTAACAGTCTTATTGAAAACAACAAAGCATTTATGCAAGAGTTTTCAAGAGTATTGGGTGTATCAGTTGGTGATTTAAGAAAACTTGCAGAACAAGGTGCACTAACAGGTGAAATTGTTATTGGCGCCACAGAAGCAATGGCAAGTAAAATTGATGAAGATTTTGGTAAAACATTGCCTACTATTTCAGAAAGTTTTACTAGCATAAGAAATGAATTAGTCACACTGTTTGGTAAAATAGAAGAAAAAACAGGCATATTTGCTAAATTAGCAGGACTTATCAAACTGGTAGGTGATAACTTAAAATATGTAGGTGCCGCAGTTGGTTTTGCAGTAGGTGCCGCGGCAGTAGGACAAGTTATTGCTATGGTTAGTGCAATTATGAAATTGCAAAAAGCCTTAAGAGCGGCGGCTGTAGCAGGTGCTATATTACAAGGTGTTACTGGTGTTGGTCTAGCAAAAGTTATAGGTGGTCTAGTAGGTGCTGGTGGCGCTCTTGCAGTCATGAACGGATTGTTTGATGAATCAGAAAAAGCCACAGAAGGTATTGTAGACAATTTAGAACAAATACCAGGTATGGGTGCTGGTCCAGATGCACCAGATCAAACACCTCAACTGCCTGAAACTGTAGATCCTAAAACACAAGCAGTAAGAGATCAGTTAGAAGTTCAAAAACAATTAACAGAAGAAGAAAAGCAACAAAAGAAAGAAGCAACTGCATTAGCAAACGAAATTGCCAGAAACAAAACAAAATCAGATGAATTATTAGAAACTAACAAAGCAAATTTACAAAACAAAATAGACCAATTAGCATTAGAAACAGAGATGCTGGGTCTAAGTGAAAGAGAAAAAGAACAAAAAAGAGAACTTGCTGACATAGAAGCAGAAAGAAAAGATGCCCTTGCAGAAATACAAGGTATGACTTTCAGTGAAGATGAAGCAGAAAATACAGCCATTATTGCAGAAAAACTAGCAGAAATAAATGGCTTATATGATGAACAAATTAAGAAAGTAGGTGAACTACAGGGTGAATTCTACAAAGCATCAACAGAGTTTGGCACTGGATTTCAAGAAGCATTTGCTAACTTTAAAGAAATGGTAGAAGACAATGCCGCATATGGTGCAAGAATATTCCAAACATTAAGTGATGGTTGGACAGATGCAATATTAAATTTTGTTGAAACTGGTAAATTAAGTTTCAAAGACTTGTTTAAATCATTGATGCAAGAAATAATTAAAATGCAAGCCAACAAACTGTTCTTAAGTTTATTTGGAGCAGGTGGAGTATTTGGAGACTTGTTTGCAGGCTTCTTTGCCGCAGGTGGTAGAATTCCTCAAGGGAAATTTGGTATTGCAGGTGAAGCAGGACCTGAGATTGTTCAAGGTCCAGCAACAGTTATAGGCACAAGTCAATCTGCAGAGTTAATGTCTGGCATGGGCAGAGGAGCAAGTGTTACATACAATATTAATGCTGTAGATGCACCTAGTTTCCAAGCATTAGTTGCCAGAGATCCAAGTTTCATATACAATGTAGTTCAAGTAGGTGCTAGGAGACAACCAAGATAATGAGTATACAAACAATTATAGATAACGCAAGTCAATTAACTTTTGCAAGTGCTAAAGTTGCCGCACAAACAATTTCTAGAAGTGGTAAATTGTTAACAGCAACACGCACAACAGTAGAACCATTTAGATTTATTGTTGACATGCACAATGGCTTAGATTATGAAACAAATAGAGATCTTTTAACAACTCTAGATGATTTAGATATAACCACAGAAGAACAAATTGATATTGGTAGCACAAACAGTAATCTAAGTTGGTTAACTGCTTATCAAGGTGGTATAACCAGTGGCACACCAACTGCTGTAGGATCTGATGGTAGTGAATTATACATCAATTGCAGTGGTTTAAGTGGAAGTGGAACATTGTTTAAAAAAGGTGATTATATACAGCCAGTGGGCTCCACAGGCACTTACAGATACCCTTATATGGTAACATCTGATGTTAGTTTCAGCACAAGTTCAAACGTAACTATACCAGTGCATAGACCAGT
>Ga0129351_1000383_pt1 | contig 16246 bp, 19 predicted proteins | sample CPBDNA_8_FD_94423 | JGI IMG/M metagenome (GOLD analysis project Ga0129351, IMG submission 94423) | Freshwater to marine salinity gradient microbial communities from Chesapeake Bay, USA - CPBay_Sum_27_0.2_DNA | ecosystem: Environmental > Aquatic > Marine > Coastal | place: USA: Chesapeake Bay... | reverse complement strand
GCTGCGACCATTCTTGAAATTCCAATTCCATAGCAGCCCATATATGGATTAACCTCATTTGAGTTCGCATCCTGAAGACTCAATTTCATTGACTCTGAATATACCTGACCTAATTGGAAGATATGTCCAACCTCAATACCTTTAATTAGTTGAATTTTCCCACCTTCCGGAAATTCTTGACCCACTAATGAGGACGGATCTTGATCTTTCTCAAGAAGAAGTTCCGAGTTAATTGCGATTTCTGAACTATCTGAAACAGCTAATACATCTTCACCATTTTCAGCTAACACATGAAATTCCTCTGATTTATCTCCACCGATTGCACCAGAATCTGCTTTTACAACCTTGAACTCAAGCTCTAAACGTTCAAGTATTTTTTTATAAGCAGATCTAAAGTCTTGATATGTTTGATTTAAGCATTCTGAATTCATATGAAAGCTATAGGCATCCTTCATCAAGAATTCTCTTCCTCTCATTACTCCATAACGAGGCCTTATTTCATCTCTAAATTTTGTTTGAATTTGAAAAAGTTTTAGAGGTAAGGATTTATAACTATTGATGTTGTTTTTGACTAAATCTGTGATTACTTCCTCATGTGTAGGCCCTAAACAAAAATCTCTATCATGCCTATCTTTAATTCTTAGAAGCTCAGGTCCAAATTTACCCCATCTATTTGATTCGTCCCAAAGCTCTTTTGGCTGTACCATTGGCATAAAAATTTCTTGGGCGCCAATATTATTTAGCTCTTCTCTCACAACATTTTCAATTTTTTTGAGGACGATAAGCCCAAGTGGCAGCCAGTTGTATATACCTGAGGCGACTTTACGAATCATGCCAGACCGAAGCATGAGTTGATGACTAATTATTTCAGCATCTTGAGGTATATCTTTAATTTTAGGTATGAAAGTTTTGGATGCTAACATTTTTAATAACAAATAATATTTAGTTTATAATTCTATAATTTTTTGAGGGACATATGCCGATTTATGAATATAAATGTTCAAATTGTTCACATGAATTTGAAAAGATTCAAAAAATAAGCGAAGAACCAATTAAGGAATGTCCTAAGTGCAATAAAAAGTCAGTTTCAAAGCTTATATCAGCTCCTTCATTTAGATTAAAAGGCTCTGGTTGGTATGAAACTGATTTTAAAACAGGTAATAAAAAGAATATAGTAGAATCAGGTACTGAGAATAAAAAAGACTCTGCTGCAAAGGAAACAAAAAAAGACACTAAAACGTTACCCTCTAAATCTAAAAAGGCAAATTAAAATGAGAACTCACTACTGCGGTCATATTGATTCAACATTAGAAGAAACTGATGTTGAAATATCAGGATGGGTTCACAAAAGAAGGGATCATGGGGGAGTAATTTTCATCGATCTTCGAGATATAAAAGGCATTGTTCAAGTTGTAGTTAATCCAACAGAAGAATTTGCATTCAAAGCAGCTGAGAAGTGCAGAAATGAATACGTACTAAAAGTTTTAGGTAATGTTAAGAAAAGATCCCCAGAAACCATCAATCCAAATATGCATACTGGTGAAGTTGAAGTTATTGCCAGCTCACTAGAAATTCTAAGTGAAGCAAAGACTCCAGTATTCCCACTGGATGATTATCAGGAAGTTGGAGAGGAGGTAAGGCTTAAAAATAGGGTCCTTGATCTAAGAAGGCCAGAAATAAATACACGAATATTGTCGCGTTCAAAAATTTCATCTTCAATTAGGCGGTTCCTTGAAGATCAAAATTTTAATGAGATTGAAACTCCAATATTAACAAAGGCTACACCTGAGGGAGCAAGAGATTATGTTGTCCCTAGTCGAGTCAATCATGGATCTTTTTATGCTCTTCCTCAATCACCACAGTTGTTTAAGCAACTATTGATGATGGGTGGTCTTGATAAATATTATCAAATAGCAAGATGTTTTAGGGATGAAGATCTTAGAGCGGATAGACAACCCGAATTTACTCAAATTGATATTGAAGCTTCATTTATAAGTGAAGATGAAATTATTGAACTATCTTCAGAACTTATCAATCTCCTTCTTGGTCAATTCACAGATTATCAAGAAGCTGAAATTCCTTCAATGACTTATGAAAAGAGCATGGAGCTTTATGGTTGTGACAAACCTGATCTTAGGATTCCATTGAAGCTTATTAATATAGCTGAAATTGTAGTGAATGAAGAATTCAAAGTCTTTGCTGACCCAGCTAAAGATAAAGGATCGCGCATTGTTGCATTAAATGTTCCAAATGGCGCTTCATTGTCAAGAGCTCAAATAGATAACTACACAAAGTTTGTTGCTAAATTGGGCGCTAAGGGATTGGCTTACATCAAAGTTAATTCTAAGAAAATTGACGACATGCAGTCACCCATATTGAAGTTTTTATCAGACGAGGCGATCACAAATATTGTTGATACAGTTAAGTCTGAAGCTGGAGATTTAATTTTCTTCGGTGCTGGCCCAAAAGATGTAGTTAATCTTTCTATGAGCTCATTAATAAAAGAGCTGGGTCAGGACCTAGATTTATACACCTCAAAATGGGCTCCATTGTGGGTAAAGGACTTTCCAATGTTTGAAAGAAATAAGGATGGCAATCTCACTTCATTACATCATCCTTTCACACTTCCTAAGTGTGATGTTCAGGAACTTATTGAGGATCCTGAAACGGCGCATGCCTATGCTTACGACATAGTATTAAATGGCTACGAAATAGGTGGAGGATCACTAAGGGTATATTCAAGTAAGATGCAAAGCGCAATTTTTGAAATATTAAACATTTCAAAAGACGAAGCGAAACAAAAATTTGGATTCTTAATCGATGCATTGGAATCAGGATGTCCGCCTCATGGTGGAATAGCATTTGGCCTTGATAGAATAGTCATGTTATTAACTGGAACCACCAACATCAGAGATGTTATTGCGTTCCCTAAAACCCAAACTGCAACTTGTATGCTTACTGATGCTCCAGGAGCTATTTCAGCAGAACAATTGAAAGAATTAGCCATAAAGCCTTTGGCTAAAAAGGAGTAAACCGTGGCAGGTCATTCTAAGTGGGCAAATATCAAGCATCGAAAAGCTAGACAGGATGCTAAAAGAGGCAAGATTTATACTAAATTAATTCGTGAAATCACTGTAGCTGCAAAAGGAGGACCAGACCCTGCAGATAATCCAAGACTCAGATTAGCTTTGGATAAAGCTACCAGTGAAAATATGCCCAAAGATACAATTAATCGTGCAATTCAAAGAGGCTCTGGTACCGGAGATTCTGCTAATCTTGAAGAAGTAACATATGAAGGATATGGACCTAATGGAGTAGCTATTCTTGTTGAGACCATGACAGATAATAGGAATAGGACAGTAGCTGATGTAAGGCATGCATTTACCAAATTTGGGGGAAACCTTGGAACAGATGGATCAGTAGCCTATCTTTTTAACAAGATAGGTTATATTTTTATTTCCTCTCAAGCCAATGAAGATGAACTCTTTGATTTTGCTATCGAGGAAGGTGCAGATGATATAGAAAATACCGACGATCAGTTCATAATCTCATGTTCAGCAAATATATTTAGTGATCTTGTCGAAAAAGTTAAGTCAAATGGGTACGAAGTTATAAATGCAGAACTTTCAATGAAAGCAGAAACAACCATACCGCTAGATCAAGAGACCTCTGAAAAAGTTATCAAGATACTAGACTTCATGGATGATATAGACGACGTACAAGAAGTTCACACAAATGCTGAATTTTCAGATGAGTTGGAAATAGGAGTTTAATTTGGCAATCAACTCAAGAACAAAGGGAGCTAATTTTGAGAGAGAAATTGGTAATTTACTTCAGGAAAAACTTAGTCTCACGAACCCAGTAAAAAGAATTTTAGAGCAAACAAGGACAAAGGAGCTACCTGATTTAAAAATGGGTAGATGGTGTATTGAATGCAAAAGATATGGACCAGGAAGCGATCCTCTTGATGAATGGTGGGATCAAGTAATTGCCTCTTCGAGACCTAGTGGATTACCTGCACTTATATATAAATTCAATCGTAAGCCAATCAAAGTAAGATTACTCGGCGAAAGTCTTTCAGATGAACTCATAGGAACAGGAATACTTATTGACATTTCATTTGATGATTTTATAGAACTTTTGAAACTTAAATTTCAAAAAGATATAGATTTTCATAATCAACAAGATGAAGTGCAATGACTTTAATTTAAAAGTTTTTGTTGAAGACACTGATTTTCAAGGGTTTGTCTATCATGCTAATTACTTAAAGTATTTTGAAAGAGCTCGAACTCAATTTTTAATAGATAATCAAATCTCCCAACTTAATTCAGAAGGGTTTTTTGTAATTAAGAATATTAATATTACCTATTCTTTTCCTGCTCGGTTGGAAGAGAGTCTGTCAGTTAAAACCAATGTTCAGCTTAAGACTAAGGCCAGGTTGAGATTCAATCAAAGGATTGAAAACATTAATACAAAAAAAATTTGCTGCGAGGCTACTATTGATGTCTGTTTTTTAGATAAGATAAGCAATAAACCAAAAGCTTTTAATGAAGGCTTGTTAGAATTAATCACAAATGAATGAATTATCACTCCTTGAACTCTTTGCTCAAGCAACTTTAATTGTAAAAATAGTAGTAGTTATATTAATTATTGCATCAATAATTACTTGGCTCATTATTGTTGAGCGGTATCTGCATTTTCAAGAGGCAGAAAACTTCAACAATGAATTTGAGACATTATTTTGGAATACAAAAGATGTTGATAAGTTATTTAAGAGCACCAGTTCAAAAGATCAATCTGAGATAGTTGGAATTGAAAGAGTATTTTATTACTCATATAAGGAAAATCTTAAGCTAAAAGATCTTAAGATAGATGCACAAACAAAATCTGAAAACATTAGTCGATCTATTAGAATTGCCATTTCAAAAGAAGAAGGAATCCATACAAAACACCTTCAATATTTAGCAAACGTCGGATCTGTGAGTCCATACATTGGACTCTTCGGAACAGTTATTGGTATTGTTAATGCGTTTCAGGGCTTATCCGATGCAACCCAAGCAACCATTAATGCAGTAGCGCCTGGAATATCTGAGGCATTAATTGCTACAGCTCTAGGACTATTTGCAGCCATACCAGCTGTTCTTGCTTTCAACAAATTTACTGTTTCAACCGAAGCGCAGATTAAGTCTCTATCAGTTTTTGGTGAAGAATTAGTAAGTATATTTTCATATTCAAAATAAAATCCATTGATTTATCAGCCTTCAAATCAAAAAAAATTAGCAGCAGAAATTAATGTTGTTCCTTATATTGATGTGATGTTGGTCTTGCTCATTATTTTCATGATTCTTTCACCACTACTCATTCAAGGAGTTGATGTAGATTTACCACAAACGGACACAACTAAGATGTCGATAGAAAGCGAACCTATGGTCGTATCAATAAATGATGAAGGTAAGTACTTTTTAAATTTAGGCGATGAATCAATTTCAATATCTCTTGTAGAACTTAAATCAAAAGTTCAAGTGATATTTGATGCAAATCCGGATATAGAGGTTGTTATTCAGAGTGATGCATCAACCCCATTTGATTTTGTTGCAAAGGCTCTTGCTTCAATTCAAGCAATAGGAGTTGAAAGCGTTGGCATAATAACCACCGGATATGAAAGCTAGAATTAGATACCTAAATGCAGGATTGGTAACTTTTTTGATGCATGGATCAATTATCACTTACTTGTTTTTTTCTGCTGCTCTAACTCCAAGTTATGAGTTAATCACAAAACCTGTCATGGTTAAGTTAAGCTTTGATATACCCCAAAATTTAGAACCTAATACCAATACTCCCATCAATAAAACAAATATACAAAACATACAATCAAAGCCTATTGATACAGCATCTGCACTAACCGAAACACCAGAAATAGCTAGAACTTCAATAAATGAGCTAATCAATCAAGAAAGAGATTTTCTTGAAGTTGAAAATGCTTCCATTCAAGAGAAATATGCTTCTATGGTGATTCTGATGATCGAAAATGCATGGATAAAACCAAGAAATATTCCTAGAGACTTAAGCGCTGGATTAAGGTTAATAGTAAACAAATCAGGTAGGATTCTTCAATCCGAATTAGTAAAAAGCAGTGGCAATTTGCGTTTTGATAATTCCGCACTTCAGGCAGTTGCTAGAACAGATTCATTTTATTTTTATAATGAAATACCAGATGAAATCTATAAAGAAAGCTTTAGAATTATCAATCTAAAATTTAATCCCGATAATGACTAAAAGTATTATTTCTATTTTTGTCTTCTTTTCAGTTTTCAGTTCAGCTGAGCTTCTTCTTGAAATCACTCAAGGGTCTGATAACCCAATCAATCTAGGAATCTATGAAATCTCCAGTCAAGGAAATGAGGACACTCTGATTAAAAATATAATTCAAAATGATTTAATAAGAACTGGAGAAATTAAATTTATTGAAGGAGTTGATATAGTTCCTCTTCCTGAAAATGATCAAGAATTTAATTACAGTGGATGGAAATTATTAGGTCTTGATTATGTTGTTATTCCAAGTATTAAAAGCCCTGATAAAAATTCTATTGAATATCGATACAGAGTTTTTGATGTATCAAGAAAAAGAGAAGTGAGATCTTCAACTGTGTTTGGGCTATCTTCAAATTTAAGACAAGTCGGTCATTATGCAAGCGATGGAATCTATGAGGCTATTACAGGAATTGAGGGAGTTGCTTCAACAAAGTTACTTTACGTTAATGAAATTTCATTTAGAGATGAAAAATCATACAGACTAATGGTTTCAGATGTTGATGGTTATAATGAAAGAACGCTTTTGAATAGCCCTGAACCAATAATTTCACCTGCATGGTCTCCAAAAGGAGATAAGGTTGCTTACGTTTCTTTTGAAACAGGAATCGCAAATGTTTATATACAAGATTTAGCAACGGGAGATCGTGAATCCGTCCTTGAGCAAAATACCCAAATAAGTTCTCCTGCTTGGTCACCTGACGGCAAGTATTTATCCCTTACACTTTATCAAGATGGTAATGCTGAAATTTATATTTTGAGACTCCGAGATAAAACGTTAACCAGACTGACCAATCATTATTCAATTGACACGGAGGCAATATGGTCTCCAAGAGGAAATAAAATATTGTTCACATCAGGAAGGTCTGGTTCACCTCAACTATATGAAATTAGTTTAAGAGGGTTAAGATCAAAACCAAAAAGAATTACATTTGAGGGTACATATAACGCAAAAGGATCATATTTGCCTGATGCAAATGGGAATATTTTTGTCCACAGAGCAAAATCAGGCAGTTTTCATATTGCATTAAAATATAAAAAAGAAAACTTTATTAGGATTCTAACCGAAGCCAGATTAGACGAATCACCTAGTGTTGCTCCTAATGGAAATATGGTAGTCTATGCCATATCAGAAGAGAATAAAGCTAAGTTAGCTATACTTAGTTTAAACGGTGCTAGATTTGTGCTCCCTTCATCTCAAGGAGTTGTAAGAGAGCCAGCTTGGTCCGGATTTGTAAGATAACTGGAGAAAAAATGGTAATTACACTTAATAAACAAATAATTTCAAAACTAACTTTACTAATTATTGTTATAGCAGCTGCTTCATGTAGTTCTGTGAGAGTGACTAACGAATCAGTTGTTGAAGAGGGCGTAAGAGGGGTTACAATCTCCAAAAAAGCTCCTGAAACCCAAGCAATCCTCGCAAATGCAACTGTTTATTTTGAGTACGATTCCTCAAGATTAACCAGTAAATCAATCCAAACTTTGAGAGGTCTAATCTCGGTTTTGCAAAATAACAGAAGTTTAAACATAGTCCTTGAAGGTCATGCTGACGAGAGAGGGACTAGGGAATATAATCTTGCGTTAGGTCAAAGAAGAGCAGAGTCTGTTGCAGCTTATTTGTTGTCTAACGGAGTAAGTAGAAATCAGTTAAAAACCATTAGCTATGGTGAAGAAAGGCCTGCTGCGCTAGGCTCAAATAATGCGTCTTGGGCAAAAAATAGACGTGTTGAAATTAAATAACTTTTAGTTTGCATAGATTTTTTATAAGCATTGCATTGCTTTTTACAGGGATGCTGGTCTCTCAAGATCAATCTCCTGATGATATTTTATTTCTTAAAATACAAGAACTTGAAGAGGAAATTGCTTTTCTGCGTTCTGAGGTGGAATCTCAAGGTTACTTAATAGAGAAATTACAGAATGAAGATCTAGAAAATGCAGTGCCAAATCCATCTGATGAAAATGACTCTCAGGCGTTTAGATTTGAGGGCATTAATGATGATGAGACTATAGATGAGCTTTATCAGAAAGGCATTAACTCTTTAAACCTTAATGAATTAGATGCTGCTGAGGAGGCATTTTTAAAGCTTGTTAAAAATTATTCTGATGAAGAAAAGCTACCGTTAAGCCTTTTTTGGTTAGGTGAGATTTCATTAATCTCATTGAAATATGAAAACTCTAAAGATTATTTCTTGAGCTTGGTTAGCCAGTTTCCAGATCATTGGAGATCTCCGCTTGCTCACAAGAAGATTGGAGACGTTTATCTTTCACAAGGTCTTAATGATGAGGCAAAAGAAAAATATCAATATGTTGCAAATTCATATCCAGAAAATACTGCAGCATCTTTAGCCTTGCAGATCTTGGAAAATATGGAATAATCGCATCTTTTATTCTATGAAAATTTATGGGTCGCTAGCTCAGTTGGTAGAGCAGTTGGCTTTTAACCAATTGGTCACAGGTTCGAATCCTGTGCGACCCACCATCATTTTTAGTCTAGGTTAACTAATTAGATTTATGGACCTCTCTAAAGAAAAAATTTTTTCAGGGTTTACTCTAAAAGCAGTCCTAGCTGCGGTTTTCTTCTTTTTAGTTTTATTTTCCTGGTACACCTTGAGGCCAATTAGAAATGAAATGGCAGTGCAGAATGAGGAAATACTTCCATGGTTGCTCGGAGTAGGGGCCATAGTGATGTTATTGCTGAATCCAATCTACTCATGGATTGCATCAAACAGTAATGTAAAAAAAGTACTAAGCTTTAGTTACCTTTTTTTTATTTCAAATATTATTCTTTTTATTTTTGCTTGGTCTTTTTTGGGATTACAAGAATCTGTTTGGGTTTCAAGAGTCTTTTACGTATGGGCGAATGTGTACTCTTTTTTTGTAGTTTCAATTTTCTGGGTTGTTGTTATAAATCTTTTCCGAGGAGTTGATAGGGCTTCATATGGAGTTATATCTGCTGGTGGTTCAGTAGGTGCCTTTTTAGGAGCTACTGTTTCGGGACTTCTTTCTAATACATTCACTGAATGGGGAATGATATTTTATGGATTGATTTCTGCGTCCTTGCTTCTAATGGCAATGTTTGTAGGTATTTACATTATTAATATTTCTTCAAATGAAAACGTTAATGATACTGCTGGAGGAAAAAGTTTTGATGGAATAAAGAATGTAATTACCGATACTCAATTAAGATCAATAGCTATTTATATGTACCTCTGGACTGCTCTTATGACGGTTCATTGGGTTACATCTATTTCGATTATTGGTGATTGGACTTCGGATAGCGCTCAAAGAATCTCATTTTTTTCTCAAGTTGAGCAGGTCGTGATTCCTTTGACTTTAATTACACAACTATTTTTAGTTAACTGGTTTGTTAATTTTTTTGGATCACAAAGGATATTAATCAGTTATGGATTTATATTTTTGATAGCGTTTATAGGATATTTTTTGTATCCAAACATTGTATGGGTAGCAGTCGTTACTGTTTTCTTGAGATGGTTTGAGTATGGTTTAAATAAACCAACTCGTGAAATAGTTTTTAGTAAGCTTGCAAGAAATGATAGGTTTAAATCAACAGTCCTTGTAGATACATTTATGGTGAGAATAGGGGATTTCTCTGGGTCAGGCTTTATTGCACTTAATAAGCTTTTAGGAGTTGCTTCTTCCCAAATTCCTTTACTTGCAGTTCCATTTGCTGGGATTCTTTCTTATTTTGGGATGAAGTTTGATTCGAAGACTAAAAATTAACTATCTTCTTCGTTGATTTTTCTTAATCTCATTAATTTTTGTCATTATGCTTTCAGTTACTTGAAAGTTATTTCTTACAAGTCTCAATGCAAATTGAAATTCATTCATTGCTTCTTGGTCTTTCCCAAGAAGAAGATAATATTCACCCCTACTCATATGATAGCCTGTGATATTTTTTGCAGATCGCTGAATCTCTGATAAAAGAAGCCACAAATTTGGATTTTGATTTTTTTTAATTAATTGATCTCTGATGACTTGCTCTGCAAAAAGAAACTCACCTTTATTGGCAAGAACCCTTCCTTTTATTACTGAGGCAGGATAATTATTTGGCGCAACTTTCAATATAGAGTTAACTACATTTAATGCCTCATCATAGGATTTAGCTTCAAAGAGGATTTCTGCTTTAATTGTTTGGAGAATTAGGTTTTTTGGAAAGTTTTCAATCAGTTTCGATAAAATTTCATTTGCCTCATCAAATTTTCTATTTTCAGTAAGGGCTGTTACTAACGAGATTGAATTTTGAATTGTAGATTTATTGTCGTTCTGACTTTTAAAATATGCCTCAGCATTTGCATTACGGTTAAAGTATTTAGCCTCAATTCTTCCTTTGATAAATTGATATTCCGGTGAGTTAGTTTTTCCACCATCTACTCCAACTTGATCAGCTGCATTAAATGCATCGCTTATTCTTGAGGACGTCACAGGGTGTGTTAGCAAAAATTCAGGAGGGATGTCACCGGAGAGACGTCTGATTTGAGCCATATTTTCAAACATTTCTCCCATTGTTTTAGGGTCATATCCTGCGTTTATAAGGTTATTAAAGCCAAATCTATCAGCTTCTCTCTCAAAAACACGACTATATCTTAATTGTTCCTGAGCAAGTGCCGCAGGGCCTGCTATGAACGCAGTAGGATTATTAGAAACAATTGCTAAGGCAATACTTGATATTAAAACGAGTGCTGAAGCTAAGTTTGTATCCTGTCCTCTAAGGATACCTCTTGCAAAGTGTCGTTGACTTACATGAGCCAGTTCATGCGCTATAACAGATGCAAATTGCCCTTCATTATCAGCATGAATAAATAGGCCTGCATTGACTCCAATGATACCCCCTGGTGCTGCAAAAGCATTCAGAGATCTGTCATCAATCAGCACTAATTTGAAATCCCTATCCTTAACTAAGGAGGTTTCAGAAATTCTATAAATTAGAAGCTCAGTGTATTCTTGAATAAGAGGATCGTTGATCATTGGAGCTTGGGCGTAAACCTGTTTCAAGAATTGACTTCCAATGGCTTTTTCTTGTTCTAGTGATACAACTCCGGAGACTCTATCTCCAATTGCTGGGATATCCAGTTTTCCATCTTGAGCACTAATCGATAATGAAATTAGTGGAATTGCCAGGACTATCAAAGCCCAAAGCTTTATTTTTTTCATCTGAATGGCTAACATCTCTCTTGTTTTTAAAATAATATGTTTATGACAGCATAAATTATAAGTATGTTCACTGAAATTAATAATTGGTTAAAAAATATTTTTTCTAACGAAGAAACAATTACTTTTACTGTTTTACTAACAGTGTCTCTGTTGTTGCTTATTTTTTTAGGTGAAATTTTAACTCCTTTTTTGATAAGTTTAATTTTTGCGTACTTGCTAGTTGGGCTTCAAACTCGTCTAGAAAATTATGGCATGCCTCATTGGCCTGCATTGATTATCACATTTGGATTATTCTTGTTAATTGGCGTTTTATTGATGGTTTGGTTGATACCTTTGCTTTACGCTCAAATTCAAAATTTGATTAATGAGATACCTGGATGGTTTCTAAGCCTGAGGGCTTTTGTTGCAACCATTCCTGAAAGATATCCAGACCTTGTAACTTCTGATCAAATTTCAACAGTCCTTCAGAATTTCTCAAGTCAATTGTCTGAGGCCTCACAGGACTTTTTAAGCTATTCAATTACCGGAATTCAAAATACCATAACCGTAGCAGTAAATATTGTGATGCTTCCAATACTTGTGTTCTTCTTGCTCTTTGATCGAAAGTCAGTAATTAATTCTGTATTAGCTGTTCTTCCTAAGAATCGTCCGATGCTATCAAATATCTGGGAAGAGATGGATGGTCAGTTAAGTAATTATGTTAGAGGTAAATCAATTGAAATAATGATTGTAGGTTTTGCGGCAGCGATAATCTTTAGTTTATTTGGGTTGCAATATACGGCTTTGCTATCAGTTTTAGTAGGTTTTTCTGTCTTAATACCTTTTTTAGGAGCCTTTATAGCTACTATTCCAGTTGCGATAATTGGTTTGTTGCAATTTGGACTAACTTTTGATTTTTGGATGCTAATCGGTGCTTATATACTTCTTCAAATTTTAGATGGGAATGTGCTTGTTCCAATACTTTTTTCAGATGCAGTTAAACTTCATCCCTTCTTCATTATTCTTGCAGTTTTTGTTTTTGGAGGAATTTTTGGTTTCTGGGGTGTCTTTTTTGCCATACCTATAGCCACTTTCATTAAAGCTGTCTGGAATGCATGGCCTAGCTCCGGTTAAAGGTTTTTGACCGATTCGAGGACTTCATCAACATGTCCTTTTACTTTTACTGATCTCCATTCTCTTACAACTTTCCCTTTTTCATTGATAAGAAAGGTGCTCCTATCAACTCCCATATATTCACGCCCATACATTGATTTCATTTTCATGACATCAAAGGCTTTACAAACCTTTTCATCGGGATCTGACAATAACTCAAATGGAAAGGACTGTTTTGCTTTAAAATTTTCATGAGATTTGATCGAATCTCTAGATACTCCCAAAATTTCTGTATTGAGTTTTTTAAACTTCTTGTAGTTATCTCTAAAGTCCTGACCTTCTGTAGTGCATCCAGGTGTACTATCTTTTGGATAGAAATAAATTACTAAATTTTTATTTTCAAAATCAGCACTACTAATTTCTTTCTCGCTGGTTGCATTAGCTTTAAATTTTGGCATCTTTTTACCAGTTAAATTCTTTGACATCGTTAAGTCCTTTATAATGTGTCTCTTATTTTTTACTGAAATGATTAATCATGCAAGAATTAAAGGGTAGTTTTGTAGCACTTGTTACTCCTATGAAGAGTAATGGTGAGATTGACTTTCCTGCACTTAAGGAATTAGTAGAGTGGCATATTGAAAGTGGTACTCATGGCCTTGTGTCTGTTGGTACTACTGGTGAATCAGCAACGCTTAATTTTAATGATCATGTAAAAGTTTTAGAAAAAACAATTAGCTACATTAATAATAAAATAGTTGCGATTGCAGGAACCGGAGCTAACTCAACCGATGAAGCAATTGAGCTTAACAAAGCTGCGAGCTCAATTGGGTATGAGTTTGCTCTGTCGGTAACACCTTATTACAACAAACCCAATCAACTGGGCCTTGAAGCACATTATAAAAAAATTGCAGATAGCTCAGTAATTAAAAATATTTTATATAACGTGCCTTCCAGAACTGCATGTGATTTAGAACCTGAAACAGTAAATAAACTCATTCACCATGAAAATATTGTTGGAATAAAAGAAGCAGTGGATGACCCTAAGAGATATAAAGCTCTAATTAAAATGGCAAAGAATTCTTCAGAACCCTTTTATGTTTTATCAGGAGACGATCCGACTTATTTTGAATTTATGAAAAGCGGTGGTGATGGTGTAATCTCAGTTGCAGCCAATGTTATTCCAGCCCAAGTCGCTAAGATTGCAATCAGCTGTCTTAATGATAACTTCGAAAATGCAAAAGAAATAAATCAAAGATATAAAAATCTATTTGAACTTTTATTTATTGAATCCAATCCAATACCAGTAAAGTGGATGTTAAAAAAAATGAATAAGATAGAGGGCGGAATAAGGCTTCCATTAACACAATTACAAGAAAAAAATTGTGCTTCTATTGAAACTGAGATGTTAAAATTAAAACTCTTATGAGATCCCATTTACCTTTAATATTAATTTTTGTTACTGGTTGTGCCTTTATTGGTGAGGATACCAGTAAAGATTTTTTTCAAGAAGAATTAAGCAAAGAAATATTTTCTAATGACGGATCATCAGTATCGCAAGATGATCATTACCCAATTCTAATCAATGGAAACTTTCAAAAAGAACCTATAGATATTCCTAAGCCAAGACAAATATTTTCATCTGGCCAAACTAGAGAGGTGCAATTAAGAAGGCTTGGTGAACTTTTATGGGTTTATGTCGAAGCGTTACCATCTACTTCATGGCCAATTACAAAAGCCTTCTTTGAAACTTCAGGATTTCCACTTATCAATTCGAACCCAGAATCAGGAGAATTAAAGTTACGTTATTCTGAAAATATTGATCTAAAAGTCGAGGTTGAGCATGGCATTAAAGAGGCTTCAACTGAAATCTTTGTCTCATTCTATGCTGATGGAAGTAAGCTTACCCAAGATGAATGGGTTGAAGCATCTCAAGATACTTTAGCTAAATTAGTGGAGTATATGGCAGAATCAGTCGACTCCTTTTCTGGAACGTCTCTAGCTGCGCAAGCTCTCAATGATAAAAAGAAAACTAGAATCTTTAATCTAGACGAAAAAACAATTATTGAGCTTGATTTAGGATTTGATAGGGCTTGGTCTGCAGTTAGTAGAGCTTTAGATGATGGAAAAATCCAAGTTAATGATCGAGATCGTGAGGAAGGTTTTTTTCTCGTAAGTTTCAAAGCTCAGGATGAAGATGATGGCTGGTTTTCATTTTTAAACTTTCAAGATGAACCTAATTCAGGTCTCGCACTAGGATCAGATGCTGATTTTAAAATTATCGTCTCAACTGAGGATTCTTCTACTAAAATAACAGCTGAGGTAATAAATTCTTCGGCTGGTGATCCTGAATCACTGTTATCAAAAATTAATGAACTACTAAGTTAAGATATGGAAAAAATTAAACAGATTACATCAGGGAAAGCAAAATCACTCTACACAACCAATGATGGTAATTTTTTGGTGATGGAATTTAGGGACGATACCTCAGCTTTTGATGGCAAGAAAACAGCTGCTTTAGAGAATAAAGGTAAAGTTAACAACCAATTTAACGCATTCATAATGGAGTATCTTGCAACCCAAAACATTGACACGCATTTTGTAAAACTTCTTAGTAATACAGAGTCACTTGTTAAGAATCTTGAAATGTTTCCAATTGAATGTGTGGTAAGAAATAGAGCAACCGGTTCGTTATGTAAAAGACTCGGAATAGAGGATGGCTTAATTCTGGAAACTCCCTTATTCGAATTTTTTCTAAAAGATGATGATCTTGGTGATCCTCTTATCAACGACAATCATATTATTTCATTTGGCTGGGCGAATAGAGAAGATTTAAGTGTCATGCAATCAATGACCCTAAAAGTAAATGAGTTATTAGTTGATTTTTTTGCTAAAGCAAATCTATTACTGATTGATTTCAAATTAGAATTTGGAAAACATGATGGAAAAATTGTCCTTGGGGATGAGTTTACTCCTGATGGGTGTCGCCTTTGGGATAAAGATACTCTCACAAAAATGGATAAAGATAGGTTCAGGCAAGATTTAGGAGATGTTATTGAAACTTATGGAGAAGTAGCAGATCGTCTTGGCATGCAAATTAAACTTGACTAAATAAGTCAAGTATTCATAATACCCTCGTGAAACTAACTACTAAAAGCAGGTATGCTATTAACGCACTTGCAGAACTATTTATCTATTCTAGCGACAACCCCGTTCGCTTAAAGGATATTTCAGATAAACAAAATATTGAGCTTACCTATCTTGAGCAAATTTTCAGAAAATTAAGATTAGCAGGCATTGTTAAAAGCATAAGGGGTAGGAATGGTGGTTATGTTTATGCTTCTGATCCATCCAAAATTTCAATTAAGCAAGTAATGGATGCTGTTGAGGAGGATCTAGATGCAACCAACTGTGCTGGGGCTTCATCATGCTTTGAAGGAAAGCAATGCACTTCTCACAAGCTCTGGGATGAACTGAATAATGTTGTAGATGCATATTTAAGCAAAATTTTTATAAATGAGCTTGCTGATTCACAAGATCGTACCCATATACTGCTTAAGGAAATAAATTCATGAGTAAGAATATACAGCTACCTATTTATCTTGATTATGCGTCCACTACACCGGTGGATCCTAGAGTTGCAGAAAAGATTTCTTCTCATCTTAAAATGGAT
>Ga0129351_1000382_pt1 | contig 16274 bp, 37 predicted proteins | sample CPBDNA_8_FD_94423 | JGI IMG/M metagenome (GOLD analysis project Ga0129351, IMG submission 94423) | Freshwater to marine salinity gradient microbial communities from Chesapeake Bay, USA - CPBay_Sum_27_0.2_DNA | ecosystem: Environmental > Aquatic > Marine > Coastal | place: USA: Chesapeake Bay... | reverse complement strand
TCTCTTTTTATAATGGCTCCTTCTTCAGCTGTAGGATTCTGCATCCACTGAGCATTCCATTTAATTCCAGGAATAGAAGATTTAACTTTTAATAATTCATCTTTAGGCCAGAACTCAGGCCACAAAGGATTATCTGTTTCTGGAAAAATAGCAGGAAACTCTATCATCTCCCATTGGTCAGCAAGTGCTTCCTTTTGCGACTCTAATAACTTGGCTGTTAAATCTATAGAAGACCAACGCGTCATAACTAATACTATAGCTCCACCAGGCTGTAAACGCTGTCTAGGTCCAGAGGTATACCATTCCCAAGCAGATTCCAAAGCATTAGGGCTAAGAGCGTCTTGCTCTGAATGAGGGTCGTCAATAATTAATAAATCCGCACCCCTACCAGTAACAGCACCACCTACACCAGCTGCGAAGTATTCGCCGCCTTTGTTGGTTTCCCAACGTCCAGCTGATTTGTTATCTGCTTGGAGTTTAACTTCTGGGAATACGTCTTTATATTCTTTTTGGTCCATTAAGTTTCTGACCTTACGACCAAATCGTACGGCTAGTTCCCCTGTATGGGTTGTTTGCATAATCTTCATCTTGGGTTTCTTACCCATAATAAATGATGGGAAAAAGGTAGATGCAAATTCTGATTTAGTATGACGAGGAGGCATATTAACAATCAAACGTTTAATTTCGCCTGTTGCTACTTTGTTAAGTTTTTCTGCAAAAATCTTATGATGACGACCACATATAAATTCTGGCCACATGTGTTCCACGTAGGACAAAAAATCGTTTTGGCATTTATCTTGGGTTTCAAAGCCGTCAAGCTTTTCTTTGAGCATCAGAGCTTCTTTTAACTCTGTCTCGGTTAGCTGCGAGAAGTTCATTTTTTATCTAGCCAAGTCTACTAAACATCATACTTTCTGGGCCTTGAGTTTGCATTTCAGGCATCTGTCTTGCTACGTCATTTTCAATTCTTCTATCAAGGCCATAATTACCAATCCTCACTGGTTCGCCTCTTATCGCACCTGCTATAGGCATCGGCTGAGGTCTAACTGGTCTAATCTTATCTAGGAAAGGAGGTCTTACTGGTCCACCTACTTGTATAGGCATCGGTTGAGGTCTACCTATTTGTATAGGCATTGGTTGAGGCATCGGTTGTTTAAACCCACCGCCTATACCACCATAACTAGGAGGTTGTCTAAATCCACCTCCAAATCCTCCGCCAAATCCTCCACCGCCATACATCGGAGGTCTTTGACCATATCCGCCTCCCATACCAGGGAACATACCGCCTATACCACCGCCGAATCCAGGTGCAAAGGGACTCCCACCGCCGAACATAGGGGGCATTCTTCTGTATCCGCCACCGCCGAAACCACCGCCCATTCCTCCACCGTAGCCACCGCCGTAGCCACCGCCGAATTGAGGGGGTTGCTGACCATAACCACCACCATAAGGATTGCCGCCACCGAATCCGCCACCGAATCCAGGTTGTTGCATACCGTATCCACCACCGAACTGAGGAGGTCTTTGCATACCAAAGCCACCGCCGCCGTATGGATTGCCGTACATACCTCCACCAAATTGAGGTGGCTGTCTAAAGCCTCCACCAAATCCAGGTTGCTGTCCAAATCCACCTCGACTACCGCCGTAAGGATTATTAAATCCGCCTCTATTGCCAAAAGGATTAGGGAATGAGCCTATACCGCCTTGATTTCCGCCAGGACGAATAGGATTAGTATTTATATTTATAGGACGAGCAGGCTCTTGTTGATACGGTTGATTTTGGGGCGGATTATACGGAGTTTGCATAGAACCGTTTGTATACATTTGACCGCCAGGGCCTTGAGTAATTGCCTGGGTAAAAAAACCCATTACATCATCCCCTGCAGTTCTTGACCGATTGGCTCTTCAGTCGGGCCTTGCTCAATCTGTTGCATGACTATCATAAACAAGTCTTCGATATCTTCATCGTCTAAACCTTGCTCTGTTAAGAAAGCTCTAACATCTGCTTCGCTAACACCTTGTTGAATCATTTGCATAACAGCCATAACTAACTGCTCTATCATCTTAGCTTCTGGAGCAATACCTTCTAGCTCAGACATTGCCTGTTGTTCTGTCATTTGCATATCGGCTTCGCCACCTTCTGCATATACACCTCTACCTTTTAAGATATCAGCTTGAGTAACTTGTCCATCACCTGTTAGGTCTGGGAAAGAAGCTTCGCCTCCATCAGCCATACCTTGCGTTTCTTTATATTCAATAAATTTTTTAATTTCTCCAGGAGCCATCGCTGGAGTCATTGACATTGGAGAAAAAAATTGTCCTATAGAACCTTTAGATTCATATTCTTTTATATTACCTTTAGTTAAACTTCTAATAGCTCTTTGATATTCGTCTTTAGCATTTAAATATTCTTTATTAAGTTGAACTATTTTTTTGGTAGGTATATTTATTGCAGAAAGGTTTGGTCCTCTACCTTGTCTTGCAGTACGTAAAGCTGCCTCAGATACATCCATTTTATTTTTTAGCATTTTTATATACTCTTGAACAGAAGCTTCGCCTCCATCATTCATAAATAAAGATACAGGCTTCATACCTTGGTCTTCGTCGTATATTCTTTGAGGCTCTTGCATTTGTTGGTTATTCATTTCATCTTGATAACCGCTTTGAACTTTTAACATATATATTTGAGGAGCTTCACCTAATTCTTCAGCTTTACCTCTAGCTCTATCCATAATTTCCTGAAGAGTCATTTTAGCTCTTGCAGCTTGTCTTCCTAATTCTTCTGGGTTTGAAAATATTGAATTTTTTATATTAGCTGTTTCTGTAAATCCTTCAGTTAAATCTGCAACTCCAAGTCCGCCAAGTCCACCCATAGCAGTAGTCATTCCTAAAGCCTGCGCTTTAGATATGTCACCTGGAACGGGTCTTAAGCTTCCTGCTAATCCTCTGCCTGGAATACTTCTACCCATCATTTCTTGTCTACGGCCTGGATTTCCTAAAACTTGTTGAGAAATGTTTTGACTTCTACCTGGTAGAATCCTACCCATCATTTCTGCTGCTGCTCTTATTTTACTCATAATTTATTCCTTATCTTAAGAAAAACCTACCTGGTCCTCTATCTATTCCACCTATTCCACCATAACTAATTGGCTTTCTAGGTTTTGTTAAAACAGGGGCTTTTGGTAAAGGTTTAGGTTCTCCATATATAATTCTTTCTCCGCCTGCATCTCTAATTTTATCTTCTATAATTTTTAGCATACCAGGATTTCTAGGATTTGCTATTGGTGTTGTTAAAGGAGGACCGCCAATATTAATTGGTAATCCATCCATATCACCTGGTCCAAAGACAGGACCGCCAACATCTCTATCATCTCTAAAACCAGGGCCATCATCTATAAATAACTGCGGAGGTTTTTTGTCTGGAGGTGGGTTATCGTAAAATCCTGGCTCTCCTCCTCCTGGTCCAACTCCAGAAGATGGAGGTGTATTTACTGGAGGTTGTCCAGCACCTTGTAACGCAGCAATCTGCGCCTGTAAGTCTGCAATCGTCTGGTCCCTTTCAGTTACCTGACCTTGATATTGAGTGCTTTGACCTGTTAATTCATCTAGCTGAGCTTGATAATCACCAGCTTGGGCGTCAAGTGCTTGGGCTTGCGCATCTGCAGATTCAGCTCTAATCGTATCTTGTTGGGCAATCGCTTGGTCTCTTTCGGCTATAGCAGAGTCCCTTGCTCCAGTTATATTATTTATTTCACCCTGTAAGCTATCTATTGTTCCTGTTAATTCTGCTTCTCTCTGGCCGAACTGTTCTTGTAAAGCAGTTTGCTGTTGAGTAAATTGGTCTGTTAGAGTCACTTTTTGATTCTCTAGCTCTACCAATCTTTTCTCTGACTCCTCAGCTCTAATAACATCTTGCTGGGCAAGTGCTGCTTGTAGCTCTTGAGACGTCTGGGCTATCTGTTGGTCAAGCGTAGCAATCTGTTCAGCTGCAACTTGCTCTGCCGCAGCAACAGCATCTACGCCATTCGCTTCAGCTTCAGAGACGGAAGCTTCAAGTTGAGCAGTTAGCTCCGCTCTCTGAGCATCTAAGGCAGCAATTTGCTCCTCAATAGCTTGTTGACTCATTTCATCTTGTTGTAAGAAAGCAGCTTCTAACTGTTTGGTTAAATCACTTTTGGTATTTATTAAATCGTCTATATTGCCTTGCAGGCTAGAAACTCTTTCGCCAAAGAATCTTTCAGTCTCGGCTAGCTTCTGGCCAAATGTCGCTCCGAGAGTTCTAATATCTTCAAAGGGGCGAGCGTTATCTAAAACAGCGTCGCTCTCGTCTGCAGACAAAGATGGAAGACTCGGAGCAACCATTTCAACATCTGGAAGATTACGGGGCGCATATCTATCGAGGTTGAAACTAAAATCGGTTGGGTCAAAGGATGGTCTTGCAATTGGTCCTTGCGCAGAGGAACCCGCCTCAGGCAAATTTAAAAAAGAATAATCTGTATCAATTGCCATACTTTTTTTCTCCAGAAAAAATTTTGCAGGCAAGTATGAATCTTTTGGAGAAGAGTTTGAGCGAAGTGTCTCAATCTTACCTGCAAAACCTTTGGGAAAATTATAACTGGAATAGGGTACCTTATACAAGTAAAAGTGGAATCCTAAAAAAGCATGTGAAATTATAACTGTAATACTGTAGGTAGTAGTAGGTATATACGAGTATATATATATGGGTGTTGGGGGGTCTATTAACCGACCTTATCTCCGACATAATCCGACCTGCTTAGAGTCCCGAAGGGACAATAAACTCATGCGAACGTAGGTGAGCCAACACTCATACCCTCGACGCAGGAGAGGGGATAGCTCCGCGACCGACCGAACGTAGTGAGGGAGGGAGCGGAAAAATAGGGAAGGGCAGAAAAGAAATATGCCCTAAAATATGTAAATATAGCCCTAAATATGCCTAGATATACCCTTAAATATGCAGATGAACTGCTCTGCAACCCGCATTCCTACAGCATTCTTCTATATATGGTTAAATATATGAGTATATTACGCCGAATATAACCGCCCCGCTCCCCTCTCGCTACAAATAGACAAAAAAAAGGGGCTTTTTAGCCCCTTTACCTCTCCCCTCCTCTATCCGATTAGATAAATAAATGTAAATATACCGATTAATAAGAATACCTCAATCATTATCAAAGGCCTCCTTTGAATGATAACAAGAACGACAAGCCATATTAAACTTATCGTAATCGAAGTTAGGATTATATCTATCGCATACCTTAGCGATTGCATCTATTGTCTCTTGGGAGGCCTCAGATAGTCTGAGAGCCTCCGCAATTGCTTGGAAATGTTGTCTAGTCATAAGTAATCCCTCCCAAACACCTTACCAGTCTCTGAAAGCCATCTAGGCGTTTCTATTGTATGGTCGCAAGACTGACAGTTCCCGCCTTCCTCTGCACCCAGTTCAGGCTCAACAGCTAAAAAGCTTTCATAGTCTCCGCACTTAGGACAATCAATATATGGATTTTGATACTTAGTCATTTTTATTTGCCTCCTCTTGAAAATGGTTATACATCTCCTCTTTAGTTCCGTAGAGGTCTAACACTTCCGCAAGTGTCAACCTCATCAGTCTATCCCTATTCCTAGAGTCTAAGGGTGTGCATTCGTTGTATAGCTTTTCTATTGCTCTACCAACCCTGCAACCCCTTGCAAAGGACATATTAAATTTATCTATTAGGTAAGTATTAAACACCCTAGGGGCTACATCTACACACTCTACAACTTCGCCAGTATTAAAGAGAGCCACCTTAACGCGTGGCTCCCATTTCTTTGCTTCTATATCCATCTTAGAATTCCTCCTTTACTAATTGAACATCTAGCTTATAACCTGCTACTAGTTCGGTTAGTCTGTCGTCTACGCTCTGCACCTTATCAAGCAAGAAAGTGTCGGAATCATCTTCCACCTTGTCGGCCATATCGTCCCATCTGTTGCCCCTGGACTCTAGGTCTTGAGTTAGATAATCCATATCGTCTAACTTGCTACTCATTCCGTCTAAGTCGTAGCTTCGGTCTAGGTTGACCATAACAGCGTCAACCGTTCCGTCTTGTAGCTGGGTTATTCTTAAATCAATCAAGCTTTCCAGCTTGTCCAGTCCTAACCATTTTATTATTAAGTTCTTCATATCGTTTTTCTCCGTCCAGCTTAATTGCTGGTATGAGATAATCATATAGTAAGGTGTACTCTTTGTATACATATTTATTGATATTAATTAAATTGGTTTTTCTCTGTATCCCTTTGTTTATATGGGCTTAGCCCTCCTCCATAGGTGTCAAGTGTACTTTACATATTAATATTGTTTATATATATGTATATAGAGATAACAATAAGGTAATATGTATATAAGTCTTTTGGCGTTCCCGACTCCCGACAATATATCCCGACATCTATCCCGACAGGGATAGCCGTCTCCCCTCCCCTCTTGGATAGAGTAGGGCGTATTTGCTATATAAAACTACAAGTGCCTAGCAAGTCCCCTAGATGCTATTAATATCTGTATATCTTAGACCTATAGAAATAAATCATTTAAAGTGTAGACATTTAGTACACTCTAGGTTTATAATTCTCTAGTCAATTAATTAAACGGAGAAATATATGACAGACAAGAAATATAACAATATAGCGGACATATCAACTAGCAACCTTTATAAGATGTTAGATGATGTTAGGTATCAAGATAGTGACAACCAAACAATGATAAAGGCGGAAATATCTTTTAGAACAAATGAAACATCTATAAACCAAATGTTTACTAATGCAATAAATGTAAACGCTATCAATAACTTATCAGATGAACAGGTCAATCAAGTAGCAGATATATTGGGGGTGAAATAATGACATTCAATAATCAAGAATATTTAAACAACTGTTTAAAAGATATGAGAGCAACTTTAGAGCATTTAGTTCAAGATGCAATAGATAAAGATAAACCACTTGATTTACCAATAATCAAGATGCAACAAGAAAAAATACTTGCGTTCCAGCAACAAATCAAAAACTTGGAGACTAATTAAAATGATTAAACCAAATATAAATACAATCTTAAACAACTTAAAACAAATTGAAGATACATTTTCTAAAGAAGAATTAGCTAATACTGATGATGATTCTATAAGGTGGAGATTTTACGATATTAGAAGCCAAATAGATTCTATTGAAGCTAAAAATAATAGATTTAGGGAAAGATTAGAGAATACTATTAGCAATCATTACGACTGGCTATAACCTTACCCACGCTAACAGGCCACTCTTTTGTGGCCTTTCGTGGTATTAACTAACGGAGAATAATAACAATGATACAAACAATATATAAAAGTGACTTTACTACAGCATTTCATAAAGCTGGTAGAGGCGATAATTTCACATATGAGGGACTAATTGCCCTCTATGACTACTTAGAGGACTATGAAGACTCTACAGGCCAACAAATAGAACTTGACGTAATAGCTATATGTTGTGATTTTAATGAGTATGAAGACCTTGCAGAGTTTCAAGAGGACTATGGCGAAGACTACCAATCAATAGAAGAAATAGAACACGCAACGCAAGTAATAATGATTGATGATACTAGCTTTATCATTCAAGCATTTTAGGATTTACTCCGTACACCTTAGCAAGTGTATAAACTGCTAATTGGGGTATGTATAAAAGTGGTAAACATTTAAATCTATACCAGTTAGACGGGCTAGTGATAGCCTAAACGATAAAGCAACAGTCTTATGAACAAAGCCCCATTTTTTACAGGAAACAATAATTATGACATATATAAGAATTTTTAGAACTAATATAGAGTTCGCTATCGAGGGTAATCCGACTTACTCCGACATACTAAGATATGCCCGACAACTTAAAGTAAGGCTACCCGACCAACCAATATTTCAAATGACGACAACCCCGAATCCCGACTACTGGGAACAATTTAAAGGAGAAGATAATGAATAAAGTTATATGCAATATGTGTAGTGAGGTTTTTGAAAGTGATGATGACCTAGTGTTTATGGAAGATGAAGAAGGACACTTTAAAGGTTGTGATACTTGTAAGACTGATAGTTATTTAATGGATATAAAGGAGCAAGACTAATGAAGAAATACTTAGTAAAAGTTTATAACAAGGTGGATAACAGCTATAGAGTTGCTATGGAGACTCCAGACCTTGATATGGCAGAAGACAAGATGAATAGATTATCTAATCAAGGTCATCTAGTTAAAATAGATATGAAGCCTAACAAGACTCCAAAACATTTAGAAAACCTACCTAAAGACAAATTAGACACTTTAGTAGAAATATTCAAGCCAAAGCTATGATTATAGATATTTGGAATGATGTGACGATAGGCAACAAGCCTTATGACATTCATCATTACAGCGAAGACGGGGAGACAATGGAAGTCACTATCTACCCCGTCAAGATATTGCCTAACGGCAGGAGAGAAACAATAACCGATTATTGGGAAGATAGTTTCATATTATCTGATAAAGATTAGTGGAACTCTTACTAATAATCATATTAATACTTTGTTATCTATTTGAAGATAACAATATAAACGGGAGAAGAAAATGAGCAACGCAAACAAGGTTGAATGGTTAGACGGAACTAAACCCAAGAAGATAGAAGCTAGATATAGTGCATATCTTAGTTGGGATTTAGATGATGAGGGTATTAATTGGGACGATATAGATGACTATGACATACGTAGAGGTCAACTTTATATCAAACTAAAGAATGGAGAAGAAAAATATATAGACTCTTGGTCTGATGATAATGTTGATTACAAACATGGTCTTGAAGAAATCTTAATATTAGATGAAGAATGGAATCAAGTGGAGGGATTGAACTAATGAATAATTATGGAAACGGATATAACAGCAATAACTCTATTGCTATTATTTGGGCAATAGATGATGTTAGAGAGCAACTAGAAATACTAAACGAGGATATGCCCGAGAAGGTTGACCTAGAACTTACAGACAATCAATGTATGCAAGTTTTATATCAAGTTGCAAAGAAACATGATGCCAACTATGGCGTAAGTTGGGAAGATTTTTATACAGCTATTCAATATTGTTTTGAAGATGAAATTAACGAATTAAAGGAGGAAATGACAAATGAGTAAAGTAAGACAACTTAAAAAATATTTGCAACAAGATATAACAGATTTGCAAATCAGTATGGAGGAAATAATACAAGACTATGATTATCAACTTAATTCTGATTTTCAATATGTTGTAGATAGATTATATATGGTTGAACAACTCTTATATAAGTTAGATGTATTGCCAATGAGCGATAGACTCAAAGCAATGATGTATGGAGAGGAGGTAGCTAATGCCAATACCTAAACAAATGTTAAAAGAATGGTGCGAGACTTATGAAGAAGCTATTGAGACTTTAGATTATCTAGCTAACAGAAGTGTTGGAACAGCTAAAGAAGAAATAAAAGAAAGTCTTGAAGATTTTTTTATTGATAATGGTTTAATGAGTGAAGAAGAATTTAAACAGGAGGTATCTAATGTCTGATATAGAAAACAATTGCGTATGTTGTAATCAAGACACATCTTTTGGAAGTGGCAGGTTTGTCAACCGTATTCCAGCAGACGCAGATTATGAGAGTCTTGATGATAAAGGTAATACTATCTTTGCAGAAGAAGAATACAGGGACGGATATCTATGTCCCGAGTGTGCAATGCTTGAATGTGATAGATGTGATGAACTTATTGCAGTTGATGAGGATATATGCCCGTATGATGTTTACGGAAAAGATGATGATTTATCTAGGGGTAATTTTTCAGACGGTGCGTATAGAGTTCATTTTGAATGCTTAACAAAACAAGAACAAAAACAATTTGAGGAGGTAGCTAATGTATAACGAAGAATTAATTAGAGAAGCCGTAGATATCGCTACAGGTGATGACGGCAGAACAAGTACAGAAGTAATTGATATATTAAGAATACTAAAACAGGAGGCCTCTAATGAAGTGTGAATTATGTAATGGTGTTGGGTGGATTGATACATTCAATACAGAAGACCAAGAACAGGAAATACAGAAATGTGATGACTGCAATATATTTAAAGATGATGAACAGGCAAGACAGGAGGTTTAAATTAATCTCCCGACTTGTTCTCTATAATATTTGCTCCCGACTTATTATCAAGAGCCTTAGTCCCTAGCAATTGCTGTAGTCTTCTTTCAACCTCGTCCCGACTCATCTGGTCAATCTTACCGTGTAGGACTTCTCTCCTATCTACAATCAATCCCCCGACTTTCAATAATAATCCCTGAGCCTGGATTGCAGCGTTATAGGCTCCCGACCCCCAAGCATCATCTCTCAACTTATATAAATCTTCTACAGCCTTGTCATGCGTAAGTTCAAACTTCTTCTTAGCCTCCGACATCAATCGTTCATACTCAGCCCTGACGTGATTATATTTCTTACCCTCATGCATATATCTCCCGACTACAATAGGATTCTTGTATCCTGCTTTTTTGGCCGCTTCAGCCCATGTGAGTTGTGGGTCGTTGACTGCATTCCAGACTAATAACCTTTGACGTTTCGTTAAATGCTTTTCATCGTGATTAACATACTCAATTGGCATGTCCTCAACACCTTCTTCAAGTGTCTTCTCTACCTTAACGCTCTTTCTTATGTTGTTGTTGTTTGGCATTTAATAACCTTGCTCCTGGAAACTTCTTTATAAATCTTACTATATCCTCATCTTCTAGTAAATCGACTACATATTCTGGCAACTTATCTCTCAATTCTTTCTTCAATCTTGTTTGTACTTTTGTCATACTTATTTTACTTTTGTCATACTTTTGTCAGAAAACCCCGACAAAACTAAAAACCCTGCAACAATAGGCTCTACAAGGTAATATATATTAATAAATAAGAGTATATATATAGTTTTGTCATATATTATTATACTCCCCCTTTCATATTACTCATACCGCGTCGAATAGTTCCGACCCTTTTGTCACTTACACCCAAACCCTGACAAAACTGACAAAACGCCAAAACCAGGCCCAGTAAGGCTTTCAAGCCAATAGTTTTGTCAGTCTGTATCGTCCTCTGTGACAAAACCCTCTGAAAAGAGTGATTTCTTCTTAATTCCAAAGCAATTATATAAAACCTCGTCGATAACTTCCGACCCCTCTTCTGGGGTGTCAGAATAACTTAACAACTCACATGCTCCGAAGGTAAAGATAAGACTTGCAATCTCTTTCGGTGAGACACCTCTTGCGACAAAATCCTCGAACAGAAGTTCTAGCCTGTCCTTTGCTTCAGTATAAGTAGGCTTAGGTCTTTTAGATTGGAAATCTATAATCTTTAAATGTGACATATTCAAAGTATAGCAAATAGTGGGGCTTTATGTCGTAAACCAAGCCCCAAAGTTTATATCAAGACGACTGCGTTATAGTTTTTTATACAAGCCAAACGACTGCCTGTTCGCGATTATTCTCTATGATTATAGTATTGCGTTTCAGTATGTTCCCTCCAGGCCTGTTCCAAATGAGGTTCATGTTCTAATAACCAATTATCAGACAGCTCCCTCATCTTCTTCATGCCGTCGCAGAACTGTTTAAAGTCCTCGCAACCTTCATGCAATACTTCTTCAGCCGCAATATCGGCATCTATTAATAGTTCTTTTAATGCACCCATGTTATTCCCCCTTAGATTTGTTTAGTCTGAACTCTGCATCTTCAATCGCAGAGTGACATACATTAATTAACTCACTCTCAAAACCATCAGCCTTAACTAAAAGACCAACAACTAAATTGTGAACCAGCAAGTAAGACCCAGCCATCGGGTCCATCATTTCCATATCCTTATCAACCAAGCAATCTTTTGCGTAGTTACGCATCATATTGACAGTTAAGTCAAAAGCCAGGTCGTTGTTGAAATCCATTTCAGATTCTTTCTTCACACTCATATTCATATTCTTCTCCATAAATAAAATAAATATACATTTAGTATAGCTATATCTGTTTACATGTCAAACAATTTAATATACTATCTAATATTAACTTTTGGAGAAGTAAATGAATAAAGAAGAAATGAATGAGTTAGTAGATAACAGTATGGCTCTTGTCTTGGATATGACTATGCGCAACAACCAGGCTTTATCTAAGTCAGCCTTTAAACCAAAGGGTTCTACTAATTTTAACAATGACCTTGTAGCTATGAAGAGACTCCAGGCTTTTGTTGAGTATATATATGCTCATCAGCCTAGTATGTTTGAAAGTGCTTATAGGTTTGCAAGTGAGTCAGTCGTAGACAATGAGTAATAAGATAAGGTTCTACCCTTTTAGGTCTTATGACGATAGGTTTGGCGTAAGATTTATACCCTATGACGCCACTAAGTTTGAGTTAAAAGCCATTACAGATAATCTTGATGCTAATGCCTTGTTTGATAAAATGAAGGCTAACTGCGAAGGATATGTACCTGCATATAATCCAGATAAAACTTATACAGAAAACTTACAAGACCTACAAGCAAAGTTAGGCTATTGGCCTGTACCCATTACACATCAATTTGTGTATGAAGATATACCTATAGAGTATGATGACGACTGGACAGAAGAAACAGCTACGCCAAACTATAAACACCGTTGGGAAATGGAAGAACATAAACACTCGTATTTCCCACCCAAAGATGATGAGGTTCCATTTTGATTAAATTAATAAAAAGATTAGATAGCTTTCTTGATAGAAAGTGGCGTGAAGTATGTGCCGTAATATTTTATATGCTAGATAAAAAAGTAGAAGAAGAAGATATTGATTGGCTCAATATGCAAAATAATATGGTTCAAGATAAGAACAACATCAATAAACTAAAAAATGTAACAGAAGAAAAAAAGGAGAAGAAAATATGGAAAAAATAACAGAACTAGAAGCATACCCGTTTGAAGAACGAGGAGATGCCTTAATATATGCAGACATACCCAACGAGGTATATCACTCTGAGGTAGGAATAAGCAGTAGTACCCTGCGTAAGTTTGGCAATTCCCAGCTACATGCTGTTAATGAAGTGCAAAAAACTACAGATGCTATGAACTTTGGTACTGCTGCTCACTATATGTTAGTAGAAGGAGAGGAAGTGTATAACCAAGAAGTTGCTGTGCTGATGGGTTCTCCTTATACCAAAGCATATAAAGAAAACAAAGCAGATATGTTGGAACGATACGATTGCGTTATTAAAGAGGTAGAAGATAACCATATCAAAGGTATGAAGGCCAATATTATTGATGAGGCTGACATGTATTTACAAGCAGAAGGCAAGTTACCAGAGGCTAGTTTCTTTTGGTATGAGGATAAGATTCTTTGTAAATGTAGACCAGATTTAATATGTCCACCTTTCAAAGATTTATATAAGCCTGGTGAGATATATGTTGTTGACTATAAAACAACTAAGTCTTGCGACCCAAAAGAATTTGCCGACTCAGTTAAGTATTGGGGTTATGACATGCAAGCCGCTTGGTATCGTAGAGGTATGGAGAAGGCTGGATATAGCGTTAAAGAGTTTGCCTTTGTTGCCCAAGAGAAGTTCCCTCCTTATGCCAGTAAGATATTTGTTATTACAGATGAGCAGATGGACAAAGCCTGGGACAGGATGCAAGTATTCTTAGATGCTTATAACAAATACTTATATGATGGTATAACTACTATTTATAATTCAGATAGTATTGTGACTTTGGACTTGGAAGATTAATGAAAAATTTTATTGACGAACTTTTAGGCAGATTTTTAGAATGGTCTTGGAAAAGAAAGGCAGAAAAATTATTTCGGAGAAAAAAATGAATGACCCAGTAAACCCTAATCATTATAAAGACGGCGCTATAGAATGTATTGACGCTATGGAGGCCAGTATGACACCTGAAGCTTTTGCTGGTTATTGCAAGGGTAACGTAATCAAATATGTGTGGCGTTACGAAAAGAAAGACCAGCTAGAAGGCTTGCTCAAAGCTCAATGGTATCTCAATAGATTAATTCAAAAAGTAGAAGAGCCGTCTATGGCTTCTTTGGAAGATGTTGAGATTGAAGAAATGGCTAGCTCAAGTATAAGCCAACACCTCTAATCTTTTTTGTGGAGGTTGATGAAATACTCAGCCTCTACAACAGCTAAGGTCTTAGACCTATTCCTCTTAATAATTACTAATGGTTGATGCTTTCCGCAGTTAGCAGAAGCTTGGTCGTATGCTTTCCAGATGTTTAAGGACTCCTGGCATTTACACTCAATAGAATAAGGAAAGGCATCTCTTGCCTCTTTACTCATAATAACATCTTCTCCACCAGCACCCATTGATGTTGATTTAACATTCTCTGGATGTATGTCTAGAAGTTCAATAAGTTTATCTCTCACCCATTGTTGGAGTTTGCGACCTTTTTGTTTTGCTGATTGTGGTTTCATAATTAAATGCTAGGTTGGGCTTTTGAGAAGTATTTACGGAGTTATACGATTACCCTATAGACCCCTAGCGGAGCCTGTTATTTTATAAAGAAGGTTTAGCTGGCTTGCTAGTCTCCGCTGCAGCCATACTTGGTGGAATCTCTACCTTCTTAGGCGGAGCTATTCCATCTCCCTTCGGAGTTCTAAAAGCAACTATCTCATTTTGTGTATCTGGATAGCTAGGATTGTCACTCTCTCTTTCAGAAAAAGTACAAACCATATTTTTGCCTTGTAAGTCTTCTGCATTTACAGGTGGAGTATCAAGTCCAACAGCAGTAAGCAAACGTTTAAAATCAGAAGCTGCGTAGCCTCTAATTAATTCTTGCTTCTCTTTGTCTTCATTTGTATACCAAAGGCTAAAGTATTTTCTAACAATCCAACCATTAAATTTTGGCTCGTTATGTACCTTAACTTCTAGTTTAATACTCTCATTACCAGCAGCAGATACATGTTTAGTACATTCGCTAATAATACAATTATAATCACCTTTCGGTATATAAGAGGATGATTCCTCTCTCTCAGATTCTACGTTTGTAAAATCAATTCCATCAAAGTCAGACATTATGCTTCTCCTGTAAATCCTAACTTGTTAATAATATGTGATAGGTTAGGTTCCTCTAGGGCTTCTAACTTACCACTCCTGTCCTTAGCAATATAATTAGCGCCAAGAGTTGTTTGCAACCATCTTTCGGTTGTCTTTTTTCCTTTCTCATCTTCGGTATCAAATGTCCTCAAACATAACACTTCATCAAAGAAATAAGGAATTTGTGTAGGTAGTTTTGCTCCAACCATCATTGGTTGATAGTGCAACATACCAGTAGATTCATCTCGTACTTCTTGCTGTTTAGCAATAAATACAACATGTATTGGAAGGTCCCTAAATCTACGCATCGTCTTAGTCATTATTTGAATGACCTCGCCATACGCTTTTCTTGGGTCTTTACTTTTCTTCAACTCGTTGCCCAGAACAATCTCTGACATTTCTGTCACGCTGTCTAAACAAACGGTATCGTAGTCTAGCTTACCGCTTTCTAGTAACTGTGCAATTTCTTCTATTTCAGCTGCTTCTTTGACTTCAATAGCAGTCACGTTCGTAGCATCTTTAATAGATAGAAGTCCAGCCTCCATACTTACAACAAGGGTCTTGCCTGGAACGGTCTGACAAAGAGTTGTTTTACCAGCTCCAGAGATTCCGTAAACCAAAAGTTTAGCACCTTGCATTTCGACCAACTCGCTAGGGCTTTTTATACGACTTATAATATCGCTCATATCATTTCTCCTAAAGATAAAATAATAGTATACAGATAAAAATATTGGCTGTATACTTTTAGTTCAAAATAAATTTATACAAAAAGCAACTATGAGCGAAGTCAATAAAAATCAATGGAAAGTGAATTATTTATACAGGCTTAGGCAAATAGCTGATAAAGGACTTGAACCTTTATATGCTAACAGGCTGGAGCCAGAATACAAGGAGAGAGAAGTGGAAAGAATTAGTTTAAAAAGATATATAGAATTTATAGGAAATTCTGGAGCAGCAAAATTATTTGAATGCTCTGAAGCAACCGTCAAATCCTGGAGGTATGATCGAAGACAACCTTCAATTAAACAAGCAAAAAAAATAATTAAAGCTGCTAATGGTAAGTTAGATTTTGAATCTATCTACGGCTCTTTAGAAACTACATTTGAAGAATAGTTTAAGTGTTCAACGTCAAGGCAACAGCAGAAGACTCTGCGTTGGATCTAGCGCTTGCTTATGCGGAATCTGGTTT
>Ga0129351_1000380_pt1 | contig 16329 bp, 10 predicted proteins | sample CPBDNA_8_FD_94423 | JGI IMG/M metagenome (GOLD analysis project Ga0129351, IMG submission 94423) | Freshwater to marine salinity gradient microbial communities from Chesapeake Bay, USA - CPBay_Sum_27_0.2_DNA | ecosystem: Environmental > Aquatic > Marine > Coastal | place: USA: Chesapeake Bay... | reverse complement strand
TATACAATCCTAATTAAGGAGTTATAAATGATCGATCAATTTGAAGACCTTATGGGAATTGTTATTGAGACTGGACATGCCCCTCTTGATAAAAAACTCAATTCACATATTTGTTATGGGGGCGGTGGAGGTGGTAGAACTACTACTTCTGAAAGTGGTGTACCTAAAGAATTTAGACCTTATGTTACAGAAGGGCTTAAAGATGCTGAAGCAGCAAGAAAATCAGGTGATCTTAGTTATGTAGCAGACATGACACAAGAACAAAAAGATTCGCTTGATATGCAAAAAGGTTTAGCTACAGGTCAATTACAAACTATTGCAGATGAAAGCTCAAAAGCTAGAGATATTTTAGGCGAAGCTTCTCGTGGCGAAGGTATTTTTGGAACAGGAGCATACGATACAGTAGCTCAAGATATGTCTACTCGTCTTCAAGGATTAGGCAATCAAGCTCGTGGTCAAGCACAGACTGCATCTGCATTAAAAGGTGGATTAGGTTCTGCTCGTCAACAAGCTATGCAAGAAAAAGTAGTTACAGATACTATGTTTGATGCGGTAGGTAAAGAAGTTGATGCACAACGTCAAGGAAGATTAGGCGCAGCTAAAGACGTAATTGGTACAGGCACAGATGAAGCAACGCAAGCAGGGCTTGGCGCAGCAGCACTCGAAAGAGTAGGTACAACAAAACAAGCGCAAGACCAGCGAGAAGGTGATGCTACATATCAAGGCTTACAACGTTTCTTTGGAATGCTAGGTTCACCTGCAGTTGGATCAACTACAACACAAACACAGGGTGGAGGCAAGTAATGGGTTATTTAGATATCTTTGAAGATCCGTTAGCTCCAATGGCTGCTACTGCAAATGACAAAGATGGCTTACCCCAAATGCAAAGAAATGCACCTGCAGTTGCACCTTCTAATGATCCAACACTTAAAGAACAAGCTTTAGACATGGCAAAAAATAAAGCAATGGGTGCGGCTGAACAAAAAGGAAATGAATTTTTTAGTGAAAAAGTTATGCCTAAAGCTAAAGATTTCTTTTCTATGTTTTCACCAGATAAAGCTGCAGCCGCTAGCAATGCAGGAACTACTATAGGTAGTACTGGTATGGGTAGTCCTGCTGTTTTAGGCGCAGAAATAGGAACAGGAGCAGCAGCAGGCGGTGCAGGCGCAGGGGCAGCTATGGCAGCAGCAGCTCCGTATGTAGCCGCTGGTTTAGTTGCAGATGAAATTCTTGGCCTCGGTCTTAGAGAAAAATTTTTAGGATTTAATCAAGGTGGAGAGGTAAAAGGGCCGTTGTATGTTTCTAAAGGAAAGAAAACGCCTGAAGGTAAAACTATTGCAGAACAAATTGAATACATTCGAATGAAAGAATATTTAGAAGGCTGGGATCAAGCTAGAGACGATTATTATTCTTCTCAAGGAATGGGAAATCTTTATAAAAAAGAAGGTGGAGAGGTAAAAGGGCCGTTGTATGCAGGCATGGGAATGCTTGCGTTAGCAAAGAAAGCTAAAGAAAAAGAGATGATGCCTGGAATGCTAGGTGTAGCTCAACAATTTCTGTCTGAAGGTGATTTGGTAGGGCCACTGGCTCTTCGAAAAATTAAATATAAACAAGATGGTGGTAAAATAGAAATAGAAGCTACTATGGGAGATTAATATGCATATTAAAAGCTTTAGACAAAAAGATCGCTACGGTAATGAAACTGCTGTAGAATTCTTTGATGTTCCTGAGATGCAAATCCCAGAGTACGATCATCCTGGAGAGCCTAAAGGTTCTGATACAGTTCCAGCTTGGCTAACTCCTGGAGAATTTGTAGTTAATGCAGAAGCAGTTCGTATGTTTGAACCACAAATAGAAGCTATGAATGAAGTTGGTCGTGATATGCAATCTGAGCAGGGCGGCACAATACCTGAAGGTGGAACTGTTCCTATCCCTAATGATCCTGTATATGCTGGTGAAGGTAATTTTATTTCTAATCTTTTTAAACCGCAAGCCCCTCCTGGAATGGAATTAAGAAAAATGAAAGATGGCGATTGGGGTATGTGGGCAGGTAATATTTATAGAGGTAAATATAAAGAGCCTAAAAAGAAAAAGAAAGAAAATACTTTTTCTAAGTTTATTGGCATGAATGAAGGTGGTGAAGTTCCTGTATATGCAAGCGAAGGTCTTACTGGTTTTCTTAATAAATATATTCTTGGCCCAAATGCTCAAATTGAAACCGAAGATGATGAGGATAAGAAAACATCAAATGTACCACCAATTGCGTTAAATATTCCTACAAATACAGATGATACGCTTACTTCTTTTCTTAAAGCAGAAGAAGGTTTGCGTAATGAAGCGTATTTAGATTCAGCAGGTGTTCCGACTATTGGGTATGGCAGTACATATGGCGTTAAAATGGGAGATAAGTTAAGCGATGCAGAAGCTAATCAAAAACTTATTAAAGATATGGCAGTTGTTGATAACGACTATTCAAAACTTGTGGATGTGGAGCTTAACCCTAATCAGCAAGCCGCAGTTAAATCACTTTTATTTAATATTGGTGGACCGCAATTTGCAAACAGTAAAGCTAGGGCTGCACTCAATGCTGGAGACTTTGAAACATTTCAAAAAGAAGCTGCTGAATTTAGAATGGCTGATGGAGAAGTGCTTCCTGGGCTTGAAGCAAGGCGTGCAAGAGAAGCTTTGTTATTTAATAAACCGTTTGAAGGCGACTTTACAATGGATGAAAGTGCGCCAATGCCTCCGAAAGAAATGGAAGAGCCTCCAAAAAAAGATGAGCCATTTAGCATCTTTGGTTTTCAACCATTTGAAGACACTAGACCTGATAGCGTTAAAGCTAAAAATGCAGAGTTTAATCGTAAAATTGCTGAACTTAATGCAGAAGAAGTTGGAAATAGTTTTAAACAAATGGAAACCCAACGATTAATTAATCTTCAAAATGGTGAAGATGAGTTTAAAGGCATTAATAAAAATACTTATAATGGTCTTAAAGATGCTGTTGAATTTCAAAAAGGTGAAGTAAATGAAAATACTGAAATAGCATTAGATAAAGGTAAAGTAGATCCTGAATTAGCAACAGCTGCTTTAGAAGCAACTAAAGCTGAAACTTCAGAGTTAGGTGTTCCTAAACCAGAAGAAATTGCTGTAGCAAATACTCCTGAATATCAAGATCATGTTCGTAGAGCAGCGGCTGCTGGAGTACCTCCTAAAAGTCCTTCAGAGTTTATTGAGTATCATACTCCAACTAATGAAGCTGGTCAAAGCCCTGCAGATAGATTTGCTTTATCAAAAAATAGCGATGAAGTTTCAGCTAACGAAAAAGCAGTTGCAGAAGCAGTTACTACTGCTCAAGCCGAAACTGAATCTAATAAAAATCAAAAAGAAGAAAGTGATACTAGTGCTGCAGAAGATGTTATTAAACAACTTGGCCCTGTAGACAAAATGACTCCTGAAGGAGAAAAGAGTATTACTGATTTGCTTAAAAGCCTTGATGATGGTAACGCAGACGACGATACTAAAAATAAGTTTGAAGAAATAATGGGTACTGCAGGTGAATGGTTTAAAGGCGCATTTGCAGATATGTTTAGTGGCCCTGAACTTGCTCGTATGGCTATTACTTATGCTGGTTCTCGTTTAATGGGTTATGATCATGGCGGTTCTTTACAATACTCTATGAAAAATTATATTGAAAGAGTAGATGCACAGGTAACTGCTCGTCAAGCCTTTATTACTGATGAAGATAACCTTGATCTTTATACTAAAGAATCTTTAAATGCTTATCGTAAGTCTGGCAACATTGAAGATCTTGTAGAGAAAAACGCTGGAGCAGCACCTACTATGGTTGAAACTTCAGGACAAGCTTATCTTGCAGGTTACGGACGAGTTGAAAAGTTTAAAGATGCAAATGGAATTGAATATGTAAATCTTCAAGGAAAAAATATTCCAATTAATCAGGTTGCTAGTATACTTGAACCTTGGAATGAATCTGTTCATGGACGTGAAGCTGTTCAAAAAGGATTTAGAGAATCAATGGAAAGTGCAGCTAGCGAATTAAATGCTGCAGCTGGACTTTATGAAGGCGAAGATAAAGATACTCGTATTAAATTTGATTACGTAAATTTAGCAAGACAGGCTGAACAAAGATATAGTGAATTGTTAAAGCAAAATGGTGTTTCATTAAGAGATGCACCTGAATTGCAAATACAAATATCTGAAGCAATGAAAAGATTTGTTTCAGACACTATTGAGTTTAATAAAGATAAAAAGAATAGAATAAAACCTCGTAGTATGCGAGCTTATATCAATGATGAGATTAGGCAAACTCTAACTGGTATTCCTAATCAATTCTTTACTGGCGCATCACCTTCTGTTACTAATGTTTTAGATGACAGAATTGCAAGTGAAGTAGTAGATGAAAATGGTAAAAAGCTTAGTCCTAAAGATCCTGGATATGCAGAAGAATATAAAAATCTTTGGTATGCATCTTATGCAGCTTTTAGATTGCAAAATGAGTACCCTGAGATTTCAAAACATAATCTTTCACATTGGGAAAATTTAGCAGCTAAAAGTAAAGATAAAAAACAACAGCATACTCCATTTACTAAATGGATGACTAGCACTCCAGCTTCAGAGGTAGCTGCAATTATTGAAGCAGCAAATCTTGATGGTAATTTAGATTTGATTATGCAAAATATGTAAAATTATACCCTAAGAGATAAATACACCCTTATAGGGGAGTATCCTCTTAGGGTTTTTTTATTTTTCAGGAGGTTAATATGGCAGAAGATTTGTTAGACAGCGATGGTAAACGTCGCCGTTGGATAGATGCTGATACTCTTAAAGGAGATGACGGTAAAGATCTTCGAATTGATGGATTTAATGCTCCTGAAACGAGTAAAATAATTCGAAGAGATGGAGAACTCCGCTCAATACAAGGACAACTTGGTGGAAAAGAAACTACTGAAGCTGCTGCTAGAATTGCAAAGGAAGGCGGCTTTAATAAAATAGTTGATCTTGGTCGAGAAGATTCTTTTGGTCGTAAAAGAGTTGATTTGCAAAACGCAGCTGGTGAAAGCTTTGCAGATGCAATGTATGAGGCAGGGGCTGTAGATGAAAATCTTTTTACAGATCAAAGCGGATTAGATGCTGCTGCAAAAGGTCGATTAGACGAGCAATTATTTGGTAAACGCAGATATAATGATATTATAACAGAGGAATTAGGTGCAATTAAAGAAGTACCTGTTTTGTTTAAAGAATCTGCAAATAATGAAAAAGAATATTTAGATTCAGTTATGGAAGTAGTAGCTGCACAAAACGGTTATGACTTAACTGATGAAGGAGATTATAAAGCAGCTTATGATGCTGCATTAGATGGCAACTTTGATACCCGTAGTCTTCCTTTTAATGCCATTGATTTTTCTCAAGGCGACAGAAATATGATGGGTGTTGCTAAAAATCAATTTGGTACAGCTTGGAATACAGGCTGGAAAGGAATGTCTACTGCGCTTGCAGGATTTGCAGAGCTTGCTGGTGTTGGTCTCGGTAGCGAAACATTAGCTAATTGGGGTGCAGATAAAGTTGAAGAAGCAAGAGAAGATTTATCTAATGCGCCTATACTTAGAAACTTAGACTTTAGAGATGTAGATGGAATTTGGGATGGTTGGCAGTATTTAACTAATAATATGGCAATGTCAGCCCCATACCTAATTACTTTATCAGCAGGTCATTTACTTTCACCTGTAACTTTTGGTGCTAGTATACCGTTAGCTTATAGTTCAATGATGGGTGTTCATGCAGGAAATGTGTGGAATGATATTGAAGGACCAAAAGGTCGCGCTGAAGCTGGTGGCGCAATAATTGCTGGCACTGCAATGGCAGTTATGGATCGTCTTGGTATGTCAGGTATTTTACCAGCATCTAAAATTTTAACTAAGTCAGGACGATTAGAAGTAGCTAAAGCACTTAAAAAACAAAACCCAGGAATGACTACTCAACAAGCACTTGCTACTGTACGCAAAGAATCCAAATCAGTAATTAAAGGTGCTATTCAAGGCATGGGTAACTTTGCCTCTGACCACATTAATAGCGGCAAGGTAGTTAAAGAAGTACTTAAAGGTGCTGGTCGTGGTGGTCTTATGGAAGGCATGACTGAAGCCGCCCAAGAAGGCACTGGATATCTTGCTTCTAAAAATATGTCTGAAGGTGGGCTTGACCAGAACTTTAATCCAAATGAATTTACTAATTTATTAGCGTCTGCAGCAGTTGCAGGTGCATCACTTGGTGCAAGCTTTGGTGCAGCAGGATCTACTATCGAAGCTGGTGATCGTTATGCAATGAGCAAAGGCTTGATGCTAGGCCGTATTGATAAACTAAATCCTTATGATAGATTTTCACAAGAAATTGGAAGGCAAGGTTCTACTGATGATATTAGAGTTGAGCTTAATCAAAAGACTAAAAATAAAAAAGGCGGTCAATTAGGCGCAGACTATGCAACTAAAGGCAAGAAGCAAAGAGGTACTTTCTTAGATAAAATTAAAAATCCAACTAAGTATTTACCTGAACTGTATCGTGCTGCAGCTACTACCGCATTTAGACCTGAATTATTAAGGCGTTCAGCTGCTGCAAGAAAACTATATGCATTGGTTGGTCAACCACTTGGTCGTCTTTATTCGGGAAGAGATGTAGGCGCACAAGAGGCTAAGCATAGAGCAGATTTACTTAATCAATTAAATGCTCAACGTATATTTGCACGTTTTGGAATGCCTGATAGAGTTTCCAGTTCTAACCGTATTTCAGATATGATTCGTAGATTTACAGATAAAAAGGGAGATAGAGACGCTTTAGCAGATGACCAAGAAGTAATGGAAAATTATGATGCTATTATGACTACGCTAAATGAAATGCAACAATTTATGCGTATGGATTATGAGCTACGTAATACAACTTATAAGAGTCAAGATGCAAGTCGTGGTGATCTTGCTTTTGAAAACTTTATGGGTGCTAAAGGTTGGGATTGGAAAAAAGTAAGAGATAATCGTGAAGCTTGGTATGCTTGGATGCGAGGCATTAAAGATAGTAATGGTCAACAAGCTTATACTGAAGCCCAGATTGATGATATGTATAATAAAATATCTAACAATGAGGATGTCACTGATTTTTCTATTGTAGAAGGTGTTGCATACGTTCCTGGGTCACTTAAAGATAATGCAACTCAAAGGCTTTCAGATATTGAAGGTTATGATCAATTTGCTAATACCGATATCTTACAAAATCTAATTAATAGAGCAGATCAAACTGCTAAGTATGCTGCATATACAGAATACTTTGGTGAAGGCGGTAAATATTTAGATCAGCTTTATATGGATATGAAAGAAGACGGGCTTACCGATGAAGAAATTGCAGAAGTAGCTTATCATACAAAGAATATTATTGATGCAGGAACAGGTAACTTTAATCCTATTAAAAACAGAAAGGTAGCCGCATTCCAAAGAGCTGCTGCTTTTTATGCATCAACAGTTGGTCTTCCGCTAGCTGTATTTAGTTCTATTCCTGAATTTATTATGATATTATATCAAGGCCGTGGTGGTGCTGATGTAAAACGTGGCATTCACTCAGCTACAGGAGAAATGGTACAAATCTTTAAGGGTATTGTTAATATGAAACAAAACCCTGCTCTTAAAAATGTTCCTAATTTACCTATTTATAGGCAATCAGTTCAAAACTTAATTAGTGCTGGATTGTTTCCTGATGATGCAACCGTAGCTACTCGTTATGGATTAGGCGAGACTGATATTAGTAAAGCATGGTGGCAAAAACAATTCTTTAAATATACAGGTATTGCAGGCATTACTCAGTTACAACGTGCTATTGCAGCTTCTGCTGTTTCTGGTTTTGTATCTGATAGAATTAAACTTTTATTAGCTAACGAAACAGATATGACTGCTAAAACTACTTTTGGAAAGTGGAATGCAGCAGAACAAGGAAGTAAAGTTCTTAACGTTAAAGCAAAGCGTCAACCTTATAATCAAGATCAATTAGAAGTTTACCGTCAACTAGCTAACTTAGGTATGGATGTAGATGAGTATATTCGTATTCAAAAGAAATATTTAGATCCTGCTAAAAATTCAGAAGGAAAAACTTTATTTGATAGATTGATTGATATGGGTGATCCTGAAGCTCAACGTGATATGGAATTTATTAATGAACAATTAGAAACTGTAACATGGTATTTTGTTAACGATAGAGTACAAAACCCACAGGCATATAATCGTCCATTGTTTTTTCAAGATCCACACTTTCAATTATTTGTTCAGTTTAATGGTTTTATTTCTACCTTTACAGCTAATATTGTTCCAAAACTTTGGAATGATTATTTAAAGAACGGTAGTCCTCGTATGCAATATAATACTTTTGCTTTGATTTGTCTTATGACTGCAACTGCAGGTGCATCTCAATGGCTTAAAGATTATCTTAAGTTTGGTGGGTCTACCCCATACTTATCTAACGAACAATTAGTGCAACGTGCTTTAATGAATTCAGGCGTACTTGGTTCAGGCGAGCGTATTGTTAACGCAGTGTTTCCAATGTATCAAGATAGAGATGAAGGCATTGCAGGTCGTATATTTGGTGAAACAATTGGTGGTGCGCCTACAGCTAGACTTGGCTTTACTGGTGCGAAGCTGTTAAAAGAAATAGGGCAAGGTGATTATGAAGGGTCTTTAAGGGCTGGAACAAAGCTTCTTCCAGGCATTGCACCTGTAACACCTGTTCGAAACGCAATAACAGATATATTACAATTTAATCGACCAAGCAGTTGGCCTTTTAATCAAGGAGAATAATTATGGCCCCAAGAGTAAGTAGACACGCTGGCGTTAACTTTAGATTTAAACAACGTCAACGTGAACAAGAACGTATGGGTGTTAATCAAAGCCCTACAGATGATGATAGAGCGCGATTAGCTGCTGCTATGGCAGATAAATTAGAAGCTAAACGAGCAATTGAATCAGAAATGCCAGCACAACAATTGCAGGCAAGGATGGCACAACCTAGAGACGCTATCGATCCAGATACATTTCAAGGTACACCTCCCGATCAATTACAAACAGGACAGCTTAGGCCTGATGACCCTACTATTGATCCTTCAGCAGAACAAATTGCAGCTGCTACAGCAGCACCGATGTATCAATATAAACAACAAGGGCCAACTCTTGATCCAAATGTAGATCGAGTAAGTGAAGTTACACAATCTCAAAAAGAAGATTTATTTCAAGAAGATTTGTTTCAGCAAACTGCAGCGACAGGAGTTATTTCTGATGAAAACGCTCCTGCGTTTGCAGAAGCTGTAGAAGATTCTATGAGAGAAGATTATAGACATGATGATGGTATGATGAAATTTTCTTCAATACTAGAATCAGCCGCTAACTCATTTAATTTTACTGCAGGTAAAGCTAATTTATTTGGAACTAGAATTGATATAACAGAAGGCGATCAAGAATTGCTTGCTTCTGATCCTCAACGATTGTTATTTGAAAAAGGCGATGCAATTAATTTTATTCTTCGTAATGATAATAAACTTAATTTATCTGTAGATCCTAAAAATCCTAATTCAAATATTAAAAGAGAAGCAGGGCGTGCAGCAGCAATGGCTGTTATTATGGCATTATCAAACAAAATGATGCTTCAAAATAAAGAAATAGATGAAGCTAACAATGAAAAACAACATGCTAGTGCATTAAATAGAGGTGTACTTGGCCCTGAAGTTGGTAGAATGTTTGAACGGATGCTGTATCCTACTCAAATGGATAAGCCTGAAGATGTATTTAAAGGTGTAACAGAAGGCTATGGGTATCAGTCTAGACTTACTCCTGAAGAACATAGTCTAATTGGGCAAGTGCTATTACAAGGTTTTGCTGATTCTAAAATATTTGATTTTATAGAAGCAGTAGAAGTTACAGATGCCGACAATAAAAAGACAATTAGCTTTAAAACTACTCGTGCTGGTGATAGAAAAATGTCATCAATGCGAAAAGGAATTAGGAGAGCTTTAGGTCTTGCTCAATTAAAAGATAAACCTGTTTCGTTATTGCCTACCGATCAAGGTAGAATGAGAGGTGAAGGAGCTACTTTCCAAAAACAAGTTACAGCATCTCCTGAACGCAATGTTGTTACTCCTGAAGTACAAGCAGCAATTGATGCATTAAGCTCAGTACAACATACCGTTGCAGGTCATGCTACTACTTTATATGCTGGCGTACTAATGGGTGGGCTTAAAAATCGTAATAGCGTATTTGCTAAAATGGCTAAGCAAGACGAAAAATATCTTGTTAATAAAAGGCAATCTTTGCTAAATGATTATTTATATAAACATATAAAACAAAACCTTCAGCCTGAAGAAGTTGGTGGTGATCGTAATAAATTTTTACAGCAAGGTATGTCTGAAAAAGAATCAATTCGTGCTGCATTTGAAGAAGTTGCTAATGCTCAGGCTATACAAATCCAGAGAAATCATCTTGCAGAAAGAAGTGAAACGCTTTCAGATGGAATAAATCGTGCTAATGTACCTTTTTATTATGCATATACAGTAATTAATAATTCATCTCGAATGATGATTGCTAATGATGAACTTAATTATCAATCAGATAAGCTAGCTCGTTTTTTAGTATCAGGTGGTATGCCAGCCTTATTTACCGTTTCTTCAGGATCAGCTATTGATACTGCAATTAAAGAAGCAACAAATGGAACAACTTTAAAAGGTGAATCTGGTTTCTTTAGAGTTATTGCAAGGTCTCTTGTTCTTAATGCAGATAAGCTTTCTGTACCCGATCAACTTAAAGCATTAAAAACAATGTTAGAAAAAGATGGTGGTGCATTTAGAAAACTTGCTGCTGAAGTATATAACTATAGAGAGCAAAATAAAAACTACACTGACTTAGCAAAAGAAGCGCAAGCGCAAGGACAAAAGCCACCTCAACCACAGCCATTTTTAGCAAGTGAAGGATTAGAAGCTTTCTTAAGCGATCATGCTGACAACGACACTTTTTATTTTGCGTTAGACGCATTGCATGAGCTTCATGCTTATACATTAGCAAAACAAACTGCATTACAACGTCAAAAAGATGGCGATAGTCGTCCAGTAAAATTTGCTACTAGAGTAAAAGCAGAAGTAGATGGCAATTCTAACGGTGCTGTTATTCAAGCATCTCAAATGGGTGTTGAAAATATTCTTAAAAGGGGAGGAGTTCTTTATTTAAATGCAGATGAATTCGAAGGTGATATCCGTGAGGATGTATTTAGGATTCTAGCAGATCAAAATAAAGTAGAAAAGGAAGATTATTGGCAGGAAACTTATGCTGCAATTGGACAAAATCCAAGCATGATTAAGAAGCTAATGAAAAGCCCTATTATGACTTCTATTTACGGTAAAGATCCTGAGTTTCATCAAGATACTGCAAAAGTATTTATTGATGAGTATCCTGAATTGTTTGAAGGAATTATTGGTAATGGATTGCTTAGCTATGAAGAAACAATTAAAGCATTAGCTGGACATATTGAAAAAGGTTTAACATTAGGATTAGGCGGTGCGTTAGAACATTCAAAAATTGTTAAACGAGCAGGTCGTATTTTTACTTTTGCAGACTCAATGTTTAATGTTCGTGGTGCAAATGGCTATTTAGTTATGGCAGGAGGAATAGAATATTTACCTGTTGATCCGCGATCTGCGTTTCCTCAAGGCGGTCAAGAGTTTGCAGCAGGGCAAGACAATACTGCAAGATTTAGATTTGGGGAAGGATTACGATCTGAACCTGGATTTAGAGGCAGAAGTGTTGCAAACATTCAAGTAACACGAGCAGTGTCGTCTCCATCTGCAGCGGCTCGTAGCCGTAATGTAGGGGAGGGAGAAAGAAGTAAGCCTGATATTGGAAGTAAACTTCGTAACCAAGCAGCTGTTAATTTAACTCAAAACATTGATGCAACAATTGCACAACGAACTGTTCAACGAGTAATTAATAATAATACAGCACCAACGGTTATGCAAGTTTATGATGCATTTATGGGTGATGCTAATTCTTTTGATACGCTTGCTAAGACTGCAAACGATGTATTTAATGAAGTAAATGCTGAGTTTAATATGTTAGAAGCTGAATATGAAGCATTTAAAGAAATGTTAAAAGAAATTCGTTCAACCATTGAATCAGCAAAGGTGTCGGGAGAAACTTTCGATATCGGAACTCAAGGCAAATATAAAGCCTTTGGTGACTTCTTTAGCGTCACAGGTATGGATAGTCCTCGTATGAAAGCAATTATGAGGAGGGATATGCCTGATGGTGTTGATGGAGGTAATTCTAAAGAGCAAGCACAACATGATGCTAAACAAAAAGCATTTAATGCAGTAAGAGAATTACGTGCAGAAGCTATACGCTATGGTTATTTTCCTCAAAAAGAAAATGTAGCATTAACAGCAGATCAATTTAGTAAATTGTTTGAACAAACAGTTAGTCTATTAAATGTTGAAAATGATTTTAAACGTATGATATCTGAAGTAAATTCAAAGCGAGCAGCTATTCAACAGCAGCTTGAAAAAGATAGAGCTTCAGCTAGAGGAGATCGTAAGTCTCAATATAGTTAAAAAATAAACCCCACAGGGAATCCTAATAGGAAACCTTGTGGGGTTTTTTATTTTAAAACTTAAGACCAGCTGCTTTAGCTGCTTTAAGAGCCATGCTTTTCATTTTATCTGCTTTATGTCGAGCTTCTTTTTCAGACATACCTTTAGAAATATAACCAGCCATGTTTTCAGCGTGTACTTTATCAAGCATTACACGATTAAAACTATCTGAGCCAATAATATCGTCGGGTATACCCAACTCTTTATAGTCGTAGTCATTAATATCATGGCCTTTTTGAGATAGCCAGTTTTTGTTTTCTGCCATAGTAACCTCCTAACAGAAGAAGTAATTTGAATTTATAATCTCTTTAACATCAAGATTACCAATTGTAGGTTGTCTTCCATTAAAGCCTTTTCCAAAAGAAATTGCATCATAGAAGTTTTCTTTATCATACATTTTAATAAACGTATCACGAGTTTTTGCCATTAACAATTCAATATTAGTAGCGTATGTACTAAATGAATCATGCACAGCACCGAAATCGTTATTCCAATCAGCAATTACTAATGCCATATGAGAAGCATCCATGCTATGCACAAAGTTAGGGCTAATACCACACATAAATCCACGCCTATCAGGGATATCTGTTTTCTCTCTAATAACGTGTTTAAAGCGGATTTCACCTTTAGGCGTATTAAAGCCATAACAATCTACTTTTGCAGGGCGAGTACGGTAACACTCATATACTACAGGAAAACCTGATGGCGTTGTCCATTCGATAGCGTGTCCTCTATCTGTACCATATATACCAAGCCAATTATTTATTTCTTGGTCAGCAAGTTTTTGCAAGTACTTCATAGTAGTTAATGGGCCAGGACAAACTTCTTCAATGGCTTTAATTATTTGACCGCTAAGATCAATACAATCATATTCACTAATATTATAATCATCAGTATACCCGTATTGATAACAGTCAGAGTACATTGACTCAGCCATTTTCTTTTGTCCACAGCTATAAGCACGAGTCATAGCAGCACGCTTAGCAATTCCTTTTCGAATATGCTTCATTGGTATCTGTCTTTCTTCAAACCAATCAGGCATACGCTCAGTAAGGCGTTTAGCAATTTGTACATAGAAATCATTTTGAATATCTACAGGTACAAGTCCAACTAATTCACCTGTCTTTTCGTCTTTAGACATTGCACCTAAATGTTGCCAACCATTATTAGCACCATCAATAGGCACAGGTAAATGCGTGTAGAAATCACCTTCTGCAGTAGAATATTTATACCACTCAATGCAACATGCTAAGAAAGATATCTCTTTTTCTGCCTCTGCAAAGAAGAAACCCATTTCTCCAGCTTCAACAATCGTATCAATGTTTTGCTGAGTCCACATAGCCCTGTCTTCGAGAGTCATTTTATCTACTGAAATAGTATCTAGTCCTTCGTTTTCTAACACAGAACGATAATCTGCTGTAACCCAATTAGGAATTTCATCTATGGTATATGACTCATTATAGCAACAAGCGGTATGTACAGCTAACCAGAAGCTAGCTTGCTCATTAAATAATCTTCCTTCAGCAAACAATAGTTGTCCTCGTGCCATGTCTGAACCTTGGAAGTTAAAGAATGGTTCGCTATAATAAAGCCGACCTCGGTAATCTGCATCAATATAAAAGTAAAATTCTTTATGCAGCCACTTTGCTGCGGTAGCCATTATTTCTTTTACTTCACGATTCTTTGAAGCTTGGCGTTGATAAAGCTTTTCATTTTCTTTGGCATTATCACCTTTAAATATTTCATTACCAATAAAGTTATCCCAGTTTTCCATAATAGCTTTATGTATATCTTCATTTACTTTAAACCTAGTAGATTGAAGTTTATCAATTGCTTTTACAAACGGTTTATCTTTATATTTTAAGAATAAATATTCTTTAGAACGATCCCAAGTTTTAATTACACTTCTACCGTTAGGTTGAATTAAACTAGTAATAGGTGGAATTGCATTTTCAGAAATACAAATAGATTTTCCAGCTGGCACTTCCATTTCACCCCATTTAGAAGTAGCATGAATAGTAACTGGCTTGCGGCTTTTTAAGTGGCCTACACTAATTGTAAGATAATCACACATAACAAAGCCTTCGATAACTAAGTCGCCGACTCTAATGTGATCTCGAAAGTTTACATTGCTGCTATCCCAATTTTCAATAATATATTTACCGATTGCCATAGAAGCTTGTGTAATAGGTGTTTCGCCTTCAACTTTACTACGTTTAAAACAGCGTTGAATATATTTGCGAGCATAAATAATCATGTCTTCAATTAAGAAGTCAAGCATATCTACACCATCAGTATCAATCATACGCATAAGTTGAAGATTGCGTCTAGGTTTAACGCCAATGTCTTCGCTACGAATTCTCTCCAAAAGATAAGTCTTTATGTCCTGCATCTTTTCTCTTTCTAATATCTACGCCCCAAGTAGGAGCTGGTGGGTTGTTAAGTGTGTGAGTGTCACACGTTAACGGATCATAGTTTGGTTTAATTCCGACTAAAATCTCATACTTTTCGACAGGGAAAATCTTTTCTACTTCAGGCAGATCTTCCCTATCACATTGAACCCATGCAATATGGTCAGGGTCTTCTTCTATTGTTTGGAAATGGACTTGCATAACCTAATCATCTCCTTGTCCTTGAGGATTTTATAGCCTTCCATATATCGTGGATCTGCTTCAATAATGACAACTTCGCTGATCCCAGATTGCAAGATAAGTTTAGTACACTCCATACAAGGCGCGAGCGTAGTGTAGAGTGTGGAACCCAATCCGTTGCCTCCAGTACGAGCCAGCTTGCAGATAGCATTAGCTTCAGCATGAATAACAGTAGGTAAAGTAACCCCTGTAGTAGGATGCTTACAATCGTTATCAAAGCCAGAAGGAGTTCCGTTCCAGCCCATCGAAATAATGTTTCCATCTTTAACAAGTATTGCTCCAACTTTAGTATCAGTATCCCATGACATTTGAGATACACGCTTTGCGATATCCATGTACATATCATCATATCGCTCTTGTTTTACCGACATAGTAACCTCCTAACGGCCTTGCCCTCGGTATTTCTTTCTAGTTGAATATTTCTTTCCTCTAAAGGTTGTTCTTTTGCGAGGCTTTAGAAGAAAATACATAGTATCTTTAGTAACTTTCTTTGCCATTATTCATATGCCTGTTCTAATTGTTTTTCCAATAACTCTATTTTATTAGCACGCATTATTGCTTGACTACGATATTTATTGCGTTCTGCAATTGTTTGTTCAAGCAATCTGCGTAGCTCTTGGTTTTCAACTATTAATTTATTTAGTTCACCCATTATAGAACCTCAAAGTCAATAGCGTGTTCATCATAATATGCTAATCGAGTCGTATCGTGGTTGTACTTAGCGTGTCCAGCGGGGCCAGTTCGACCTGTAAACCGACTTTTAAGCACGACGAAATTAATTGTGTTTCTAATTTCTTCGTCTTCATTAGCCATATCTCTAGCGAACCCAATGATATCAAATGATATTTGTTTGATTGAACCAGAACCTTTGATGTCATCCATGCTAGGTAGTTTGCCTTGCTCGAAGGTCGAACCGCCACCTTGAACCTTGCGTAGGTGACTGATAACTCCAAGCCATATATTGTGCTTCTTTGTAAGCTTAAGAAGATCTGACATAACTTTATCAATGGC